>Ga0172381_10006024_pt1 | contig 12213 bp, 11 predicted proteins | sample Leawel6488metaG_FD_119754 | JGI IMG/M metagenome (GOLD analysis project Ga0172381, IMG submission 119754) | Leachate microbial communities from a municipal landfill in Southern Ontario, Canada - Leachate well 64-88 metaG | ecosystem: Engineered > Solid waste > Landfill > Unclassified | place...
ATCTTATTTGGGCCCGTAGCTCAGTGGTAGAGCGCCCGGCTCATAACCGGTTGGTCGCAGGTCCGAACCCTGCCGGGCCCACCAAGCCCAAATAAGTATAATAACCGATTTGTCGCACCCTGAAAGCTTGCAGGGCTGCCGGGCCCACCAAACCCAAATAAATATTTGATAATAAATAAAAAGAGGGATGGAAGAGCTAAGAGTAATCAGAAAAAGAAAAATAAAACTAATTCTCCTGGAGGGGTTTTTAGTTTTTTTGATCTTGCTTTTAGGAGCTTCTGTTTATCTTTTGTCCTATCAGAAAAATTTTAGCGGTAAAATTTACCCAAACACTCAGTTCAGCGATATCAATCTCGGTGGACAGACAACAGCCGAAGCTGCTAAGGTCTTGGATAATTACAACACTAAGATTGGTCTTCAAAAAATCACTATTACTAGCGGCGAAAAATCGACCGAAGTCACCTTTGCGGATGCTGGGACAAGCCTTGATATTGATAAAATGTTGGCCAATGCTTATTCTTCCGGTCGCAATGGTGGTTTTTTTACTGATATATACGCCTCGGCTGCCACTCTTTACAATACCAAAATCCTGCAGCCAATAATTAAGACCGATCAAATTAAGTTTTCGGCGCTAATTGAGAAAATATCAACCGACCTCGGCGAAAAAGCTACCGATGCTACTGTCTCAATCTCTTTAGGAAAGATTGTTATCACTCCTTCGATCAAAGGGCAAGCCATCGACCAGACTGATTTGATTAACCAAATCAGTCAAGTATTTGCTGATCAAAAAAGTACGACATTGGTAGCCAAAACCGTTTATGCTGACCCGACTATTGTTGAGAGCTCACTCGTGGGAGCAAAGGCTCAAGCTGAGAGCTACATGACTAAGTCAGCAACCTTAACCGCTTTAGATCAATCTTTTCAATTGACATCAGTTCAGGTAGGCGATCTAATATCTTTCCCCAAAAACAGTGTCGGTGACGTTAGCGCTGCCATTGACAATAACAAAGTTGCTGCTTACGTGGCCAATAGTTTGGCTAAGAAAATTGATATTGCGAAAATTGATAAGAAAGTCAACGCGACTACTCAAGCGGTAATTTCCGAAGGCTCGGACGGCCGACATTTAGATAGAGCTGATGCCCAAGCCAAAATTAAAAGCTTCTTAGAGGGGAGCGCTCAAACGACAGTAATTGCTCTTTCAGTCATCGGCGATGTTTTCGGTACTCAGACTGTTTTCCCAGATGAGGGCATTGTCCCTGGTCGTTTCCCCGGCAAATACATTGATGTTGATTTAACACACCAACAAATGTATTTGTTTGATACGGTAAATATTGTCGCGCAGTTTACAGTTTCGACTGGAAAATGGAGTACACCGACACCTGTCGGAACCCGCTATATTGTTAACAAAGACCCAATGGCCTGGTCAGCCCCTTACGGACTCTATATGCCATACTGGCAAGGATTAGGTGGTGGCTATGGTATTCATGAATTACCTGAATGGCCAGGTGGCGCTAAAGAGGGTGAAAGCCATCTTGGGACTCCCGTTTCTCATGGTTGCATTCGTTTAGGCGTCGGCGGCGCCCAAACGGTTTATAATTTTACCGATATAGGAACTCCGGTTTATATTCATAAGTAGACAAATGACGAATCCCGAATGAGGAATGACGAATAAATACTTAAATGACCGATACTCAAGAAAGTAAGACTAGCCCTAAAAAATATGATCTAGAGGAACGAACCTCAGTGTTTGCCGAAAATGTTATTGAATTTTGCAAAAAACTACCTAAAGAACCTCGATTCCTATCAATCGTGATTCAACTAGTAAGGGCTGCAACTTCAGTCGGGGCTAATTACTGTGAGGCTGATGATGCGCAATCCGGAAAAGATTTTGTTCACAAGATAGCAATCTGCAAAAAAGAATCTAGAGAATCTAAATATTGGTTGAGAATTATCGCAAAAACTTTTCCTGAATTTCTAATCGATTCAAAAGTTCTTTGGCAAGAAGCCCAAGAATTGAATCTGATTTTTGCTGCAATAATCCGAAACAAACAATAATATTGCAATCATACGATTCCGATTCGATATTCGTAATTCTGATTTCTTAATTTGTTACTCATTCGCCATTCTGGCTTCGTCATTTAATTTAGTATTAGTAGAGCTTCTTAGCCCCAACCTTACTTCCAGACAGTTAGCACTTTCTTAACCCCATCCACTTTCGGGCCAGAGATCGCGTCGAATAGAACTTGATATTTGTAAACATAACTCTCCCCCTTTCGAGTACCCGGATCGTTGGTGATAAAGACGCCCTCGGTATCGTCATAACCTTTCAGAACTAGCATATGGTATTCCGGACCGACACCGGTAAAGTTTGGATTACCAAGTTTCCGACCGGCCGACGGCACAATAACCGGATAACCGGCGGTCAGCTGTTTTTTGAGATCATCAATCGAAGTTACGTTTAGGGTTTGGCCGGATAATTTGAAATAATCCTGAGCTAAAATCAGCGTTTTATCGGCGTCTAAATCCGTGTGCTTAGACCAATTCTTCAATTGCCAAGCAACAGCTAGATCTATTTCGGTCTTCATTTGTTCTTTTGAAAGTGTTTTATTCTCTAAATAATGCTTGACCATAATAATTGACGCTTCCTCGCAGGCGTTTTCGTAAGGCTCACTCCAATCACCAAACGGTGCCTGAGCGGCAAAATCGATCTTCAAAAGTTTCTTTGCCGGCAATGTCTCTGGTGGTGATAATGGTACCGGCGCAGCCACTCCGGGAGTGGCTGCGGTCTCAGCGGTTTCAGCAATATTCTCAACATCAGAATAATTATTTGAAGTCACTTTTCTTTTTGTTGACAAAAAATAAACCGAAGCTACAAAAACCACAACCGCCAGGATCAACCCGGCAGTTTTTAAGATATAAGTCATTTTTTTATAGTTGCTCATTCCAAATAAAGACTCCCACCCCCGAGGAATCAAGGCCTACCTCGCGGGTGCTTATCGCATTATTTTATCCGTGTCTATCCGCCCCGAAGGGGAGCCTTTGGCTTGGACAAGATCCGTGGAAGTTCACTCCGATTATATTTCCAAGTCTCCAATGCCGATAGTAATTTTATCACCTCTGGATATTTCTCCCGAGAGAATCTTCTTGGCTAAAACGTTCTCCAAATGCTCTTGGATAGAGCGCTGCATTGGACGCGCGCCCATTTCGGGATCATAACCAAGTTCCGCCAGTTTGGCAATAGACTCTTCATCAACAGTAATAAATATTCCGCGATCTTTATCTAAAGTTTTTATAAGCTTAGTAACCAAAAAGTGAGCAACCTGATTAATTTCTGGTAGTGTCAGCGGACGGAACACAACAACTTGATTGAAACGGTTAAGAAACTCGGGGCGGAAAAGCTCCTCTTTCTGGACAAAGTCGATTAACCCCTTTTGGAGAGTTTCGTAATCCGAAACCTGCTTGACTGACTGGCGAATGAATTCCGAACCGGCATTTGAAGTTAATATGATAATGGTGTTTGAAAAAGAGCATTTTTGATCAAAAGCATCGGTTATTTGACCCTCATCTAATATTTGAAGAAACAGATTTAAAATGTCCGGATTAGCTTTTTCAATTTCATCAAATAGCAAAAGTGAAAAGGGATTTTCCCGAACCGCCGCCGTTAAAGCCCCTTGTTTACTATCGTCTTGTGGATCCCCAAGCAACCGGTAGATATCACTTGTCTGCTGGTATTCGCTCATATCAAAACGAATCATTTTTGATTCCGAACCGAAATAGAGGTCAGCCAGGGTCTTAGCAGTTTCAGTTTTTCCGACACCTGTCGGTCCCAGGAAAAGGAAGCTGCCGATCGGTTTCTTACTGTCGACGACCCCGGCTCTTGCTCGGCGAAGAGCATTAGCAATTGCCGAAATTGCTTCCGACTGACCAACAACTCGCTGGTGCATTGTATCCTCAAGTTTAAGCAAAATTTCTTTCTCTTTGGTTTCAATGTCACCAACCGGTACATTTGTTTGTGAGGTCAGGGTTTCGTCAATATCCGAAGGTAGCACCATTCCCCCACCTTGCGAAGCTTTTTTATTAGCAACTTGATCGATTAAATTTATACTTTTTTCAGGCTGCGGCAGATTTTGAACAAATTTATCTGTCAATTTGACCGCCTCTTTTATAGCTTCATAACAAACCAAACTACCACTACTCCCCTCGATCCGTGGCAAGACATCTTCAACAATTCTGATTGTTTCATCGAAATTCGGTTCGTGAAGATCAATTTTCACAAAATGAGAGGAAAGATACTGATTGGGAGCAAAATAATTTTTATAATCTTTAGGACTAAGAGTACCAATCAAATAAACATTGGATGAGTCGAGAAAAGGCATAATGGCTTCAACTGCATTAACCCGGCCAACCTTATCGTCGTCTGAAGTGATACTCGCCAAATCATCAATAAACAAAATGATATTGCCAGCATTAGCAGCTTCATTAAAAATACCTCGAATTCTATCGATTATTTCACCCTGACTTCCCGATCCGGCCAATATAGCTTCGGCATCCAGTTTGAGAAGCCGACGATTAGCCAAAACATTTGTTGTTAGCCCGTTATAAATTTTCTTGGCTAGCCCAAGGATTGTGGTTTTCTTGCCGATACCCGGATCGCCGACTAGGACCACATTGTGATTTTCTGTGCGAGTTAAGGTTTCTTCAATTAGAGCAATTTCACGGTCCTTTGCTTCCAACTCAAGTCCGGTTAGTCCGCCAACCCTTGCCAATTCGGAAAGATCTTTCGAATACTGATCAAGAGTTAGAGTGTAGCCGTATGCCCAATCGCGACCAATGCCTCCGGTAAGAGCCAAATTGGTTTGATCAAAAATTTTATGCCTGGATTCGTGTCGCTTCTTGACCTTTGTTTGCCAATAGATAACGTTGGCAATGTCGGAAGGCTCGATTTTCATCCGGAACATTGCCTCTTTCAAACTCGGATCAAATAGAACCAGCGCCAAGAATAGATCGCCGACCTCTATTTGATGATGCCCCTCGGCAGCAGCAATTTCTAGTGATTTTAAAAATATTTTATCGGTTTCAGTTGTCGTTGAATCGAAATGGCTGATCAACTCTCTCAGATCTTGGCTTGGAATGGCCAGGCGAAGGAGTAGTTCGGCAGCTTCGTTGGATGTTAAAATTGCCAAAACCATTTTCCGACTATCGGTCTTGGATCCTCCGTCGATTCCGGCGAGAGCAAGAGTTAGTGACAGCTCAACAGAAAAAAACCTCCAAAGATTGACACTTTTTTCATCTTTTATAGTTAAGCTAATTGCTGATAAATCATAATTCTCAGGATGCATCAGACGACCGCGATAAAAATAACTGAAGATTAAATAAAAGAGCATAAAAGCGATCAGTATTAAGGCAAACCCGAGATAGCTATGGTTTAGGGGTAAATAATTAGTAAAGACTGCGGCAATATAAATTATCCCGAGCCAACCAGCAACTATAAAAATAAAGGAGATTAGTTTAAAAAGAATATTGTTAACCAAACGGCTCAGCCCGCCGACTTTGTAAACAATTGTTTCTTTTGGGTTAAGAATTAAATTATTCATCGATTTGTAAATATTTCAAACAATCCGACACAGGCTAGGATTAGGGCAATGAATGGAAGGCTAAGCCAGATTAGTGATCCGACAGCGGATAAAATAAAGAATCCGGTCATAAACAGCAGATAAATAGTAAAGAGGATAATTTTTACAATAAAACCAACCAGTCTGGAGACCGAATTTAAAATGAATACATTCAACTTTTCCTGAATCGAGAGATTCTTCCCACCAAGCTGGTCACGCTTCCAAGGTTCAAAGAGTGTTTTAAAGATCATTCTGACTGAGAAAAAATCAGTCAGAAAGACAGCCATCCCTTTCAGGTACTTGATCAAACCCAAAAACCCTTGGCCATACCACCAAGTAAAAAATAATAGAATAAGATTATTGTTCTGCCTTTTTATTCCCCTCCTTCGACCACAACAGCGTTGTGGACAATAATGCCTAAACCAGAATGAGTAATGACGAATAAATTTCCAATGCTTAAATGTCTGAAATCGGATTTTAGATTTTAGGTTTTGTTCGTCATTCTTAATTCGGGCTTCGACATTTGTTCGCTTCCTTGCACTCTCACCCTTCCGACTTCTAACTCTGCCATAACCTATAACCGTGAAAATTACTCAACAACAATAGCACTACCTGGGCATTCGCCGGCAATAGCTTCCAGATCACACTTACAATCTGCAGATACCACACCAGCTTCGGCAACACCTTTTTCGGCATTATATTTAAAAATTTCGGGGCATAACTCAACACAGTGTTGACAACCGATACAGAGTTCTCCGTCAATAGTCACTTTTTTACCTTCGTTTGACATGATTCCTATACTCCTTTTACATTATATTACTCTAGAATAATATCAAAATTTGGGGTACGAGTAAAACCAGAAACATCGGAAATAACCTCCACAGATCTTATTCACAGATTTAACACTGATAATACAAGCTCACAACTGCCCATACAACCAAAATCCTCTCACATTTACTTGTCATTTCGACCGAGTCTTCGAGCGGAGAAATCCCTTTTTAATTAATCGATTTATCATCAAGAGATCCCCCTGCCTGCCGTCAGGCAGGTCCAGCAAGGCGGGATGACACAGTATAGAATAAAAATAATTTACTAGATAATAAAAATCCCTCTCCTCCCCTTTGTCATCCCGAGCGAAGCCGAGGGATCTAAATAAAAATCCCTCTGAAGAGGGATTTTTATTTGATGAGTCTTTATTTAGAAGTAGATCATTCCGTAGAGTGTTCCGATTGTCAGAGACAATACAGCGACTACGGTCATGCTAACTGCTTCAATGGCAGTCAGCTGCTCATAATTTACGTGCTTCACGTTCCTCCTATTTGTTGTTAATCTTCAATCAAATTAGACCATTATATCAATTTGTACCCGTTTTGTCAATTCTTTAGCAGTCGCAAGATTAAAGCAGCATCGTCAGGGCTAATTGAAAGTCCCTTTTCATCGGCAGTAAATTTATCCTCAATCATCACCATAATGAGCCCTGATAAAGCACTTCTGATCGCTTGGAGCTGAGTGACAACCTCGTTAAACTCACGATCCTCAAGCACCATGCTTTGCACACCTCTAACCTGCCCTTCGATCCGCTTGAGCCGGTTGTTTATAACCTTTTGTTCCATGTGTACTCCTTTTTGGCTTTTAACTTTATGAGCTTTCGACTTTTGACTCGCTGGGGATTTATCCCCAGCGATACCCTCTCCTTTTCACAGTATACCCTCCCCCCGTATTATTTCAAGCTAAAATAAAAGGATCGGACAGACTGACCCTGATACTTTATAGAATTTATTTGTTGGTGGAAGCAGAGACTGGAGATGGTAATGCCGGAGTTTCTTTGACTAAATCGTTGCCCTGTTTCCCCAGGTAATGAGCTAGGAGATATAAAATAAAGAACACAATGACAACTGTTAGCTCGACCAGAAATGTTTGGAGTTCGACGCTATATACAAGGCTAAACAATGATTTAATCTTATGATAAACAATCTCTTTTACATCTGCAGAAAGATCAGAAAATAGTGAATCAGTCTTTAATAGATAGTTTTTTACAATTGTTAAAGTCAGAAAAGAAATTGCCACCCCGATGAAAGGCACAAATACCGACCAAAAAAGCCATACTGTTCGATCTCTAAAATTAAAACGCAGAAAAATCATTGAAAGTAAGAGTAACCCGATTATGCCTAATATGTAAGGCTGATCAACAAAAATCCAGCGATAAAAATGATTTACACTCTCAAAATTAGAATCACTGACTACCGGTAATTGAAAATCCGGAATCATTTGCCGAGCATCTGAAGGCAACTCAGCCGAACCGACATTTATAGCTTTGAATATTTGATCATTAATCTCGGCGGATGACAAAGTCATTGCCGTTTTATCTCCCTTCATGTAGCTAAAATATTTATCAATAGCCACTTCTGTTTCGCGCTGAACAACATCGGGAGTAATTGCTGACAAAGCTTTTGCTACTGTTTCATCTGAAGCACCATCTGAGCTGATCGTTAAGTTGTGTTTTATGGCTGATGTAATATTCTGGTAACCGTTGTCGGAAGAAATCCAGTTTTTTATGACGATCGGTTTTAAAATTTGGGACAGAATAAAAAATATGCCGAAAGCACCAATAAACAGCCAAAGAGCTAGTAAATTTAGAGTTGACAAAAATTTCCTCAAACCAACCAACTACCCTCCTTGAGAAAGTTTTACTTCGCTAAATAGAACGAAATTAGAATGATAATAAGTGCGCCGACCAGAAAGAAAAGGATCACTTTTAAAAGATTACGAGCCATAAAACCGACAGCAGAATACATTAGGATCTTGAAGCTGTAACCAGCCTTTGAATTTTTCATAATTAAATTATACCAGAAGTTATCATAAAATGACTAGAGGCGTAATTAATTTAGGAAGAGCATGTTTCTGCAACAAGAGTACAGCAGTTTGCTTTCAAGCACATAAATGGTATAACAAAAATACTCCACCGCTGGAGCAAGCTGGACTGCAGGGCCAAAGGTGTTTCTATCGACACCTCCTGCAGTTCTTTTTTTATAGTTCTATTTCAGTGTTGTTACAATCTAAAATTGAGGTCGAAACCGATCCGCCACAAACATTGATAACAAGCTCCGGTAACTCTTTGGTTGCTTGGATAATTTCATTTTTAGCAGATCCAAGTCCTTCTACTACCAAGATAGCATTTGTAGTTTTCTCAGTTAACATTGTCCGCTCTGCTTCTCGCCAGTTCCAGCAGCGACAGATAGCTCCTTCATCATCTCTATAAAAAACTTCGCCCTCCTTTGGAGGTTCCGGTCCGGCATCTCCGAGCAGTTTGACCGGCTTTTCATCGGCGCTGGCAAAAGTTAACTGCAAATCTCCGACTATTTTATCGATGTCCTCGCCCCCAACCGGAAACATATATTTAAGACAAATGTAGTTGTAGAGATCAACCAGTTTATTAATCTTTCGTAGTTCTACTCCCCGAAGGACCATTTTGTATAGTGCTTCTACTGACGACTTGGCATCTTTTGGCTTAACACCAAAACTAGCATAAGCTTTCCGCCAACAATCGATTCTTGGCTCTTGGGAAAATGTTTCTGATTGAAAACTTGATTTGATTCGAGATTCCTCAGCCCGAAGTGACTTAATCACCTCTGGCGAAATCTCTCCGGTATTATCAGCTGCTTTGACCACAACCACACCAATAACCGCTTCGGGATACTTTTCAAATATTTTGGGGTCAACTTTGAATTTCATTGTTTCGCTTCTAAATACTTCTTAATTAGTGGAATGAGCTCTTTACGCATAATAATGTGGTCGAGATGAGCGACATTTTTCTCGAATCGAACGCTCAAGATATCTTCTATTAGCTCCTCGGCTTTTTCGTCGACAACGACAAATGTATTTTCTCCTTTATCTAGATCGATACAGGTTAGAAGCACCCAGTCGAAACCCTGCTCGTCTTTGATCTCCTGGATAGCATCGCTAATTTCCGAGAAGTTATTTTTGACAAACTCATCGACCCCGGTAATTTCCAACTGGAAAATACTAACTTTGTCGCCGGTTATCTGGTCGTGATAGATCTTATCTTCGAGAATAGATTTTATTGAGCCGGAGAGTTTTGATTTGTAAGCGAACATTTGGTGGATGAGACTTTCATCAATTCCGGCAGTCTTCTTCAGATACTCAGCCATTTTCAGATCGCGCTCGGTAGTTACTTTGGCTTTGAAGTTGATGGTATTTGAAGCTATTGCTAGGTATAGCATGATTGCCGCTTCCTTCGAAGGTTCAATTTTTTGCTCAATGAACTTTTCGGCAATAAGAGTTGCACAGGCTCCAACAATCTCTATTTGTGCTTTAGCATTTACAAACTTCTCGGCTTCGTTAATAGCTCGGTGATCAATAATTTCAATGACTTTTTTAATGTCGATGAGTGAACTAATACCTCTGGTATCACTGGAATCAACTAATAAAATATTATCAATTTGGTCGAAGACTGATTCTGCGCGCTCGATAGGAAGACCCAAATAATCGAATACAAACTCAACCTCTAAGTGTGGCTGACCAAAAACTCCCCAGATAGTTTCTTCGCCAAGTTTAGCTTTGAGCTCCTGGTAGGCAAAAGCCGAAGCAGTTCCGTCTAAATCCGGTGTTTCGTAAGCAGTAATAAGTGTTTTCATTTTAACCTCCACAGATTTTATTCACAGATTGTTCACATATAATACAATTTATTGTGTCATCCTGAATGATTAGTGAAGGATCCCTCAGCTTGTCTGAGAACCGACATTCGTCGGAGATTGCCACGTCGATGACTCCTCACAATGACAAAACAAGCTAAAGCTGAGCTAAGGAATACGGGCATTTGGTTTTATTTTAACAAAAAAGCCACTTTCCTGCTTTGATTGCGAGATTGTTTTCAATTTTGCATACTCGCTACTGACTTCAGACAACTGACTAATTTTCCCATCAATTAATATTTTTGGATCAACGACCCTGACTCGAATGACTCGAAGATGGTAATTATAGTTTTTCTTTGACCGAATAATTTTAGTCTTTTGGGAGATCAGACTTAGTAGCCGAATGATTTCCGGGTCGCCGGATTTTAGAAGTTTATCTTTGACGGCTTCATCGTTGGAGAACAGATCATCTTCGTCTATTATGCCCTGTTCTTTACCTATATCGAGGGCATCTGCGAGCACCTGATTAAAAAGCGCTCCGAAATCAGAAGCATAATTTTCTTTGTTGTTGCGAACAAATAATTTGGCAAATTTGTAGGCTTGGATCGGATTGTTGAATATGATCTCTCCGCGATGGCGGATGAGCGCAGCCAACATTTTTTTAATCGCAGGCATTTTGACAAAGCCGACAGCAAAACCGTCTCGAAAACAATAGTCAACACGATCAGCACTCAAATCCGGTAAATCCGTTTCCAGTAATTTGATATCCGATTTTAGAACAGCTGATATCTCAATTCGGTGTTTTTTTAATATTGCTGGTATTTCCGACTGTCGGATTATTCTTTCCTGATTATCTTCATGAAAAGATTTGGTGTTTAATCGGTGAGAGTAATCGATAGCGTGAGAGAAAGCAGTATGCGAAACATCATGAAGCAACCCGGCAATTTGTTCCTCAAGTGTTCCACCAAACCGACGGATTAGCAGCATAACCCCGACCGAATGGTCATAACGAGTTTCGTGAGCATCTTTCCAAGCCCAAACCATCGGTCCATGCTGTTCAATTTTCTTCAGCCGCTGGAGTGGTTTGGATTTGAGTATTTCGATAATGACCGGCTCTAAAACCGGCTCTCCGTCTGGCTTTGCCCAGCCGAGACTGGGTCCGTAAACCTCGGTACTAAATTGATCAATTAATTTCATTTTTAACATCAATTAGTATTAATGTAACGATTTCTTCAACAGAGAGTTTGTGACTGTCAAATATCTTGGCAGCAGGATGTTTGGTTTTATGATATCGGAAATGGCTTCTCTCAACTCGTTCCGGTGTCGGAGGAGCCGACCTTTTTTTCGATGGCGGTCTATTGGCGACTCTAGATTGCGACACCTCAAGAGGGGCTTCCAACTGATATATCAAAGTTCTTACCGACAGCTCATCGGCTAACATTTTTATCTCATTGATTAACAGACTATCCGTGAAGGCTTTCTCAAAAATTACACTAATAGAACTTGAAAGGTATTCCCGAGTCATCGCTTTTTCAATTCGGTAGGTAAGTTCAAAATCAGACTCATTTGACCTAAAGTCTGATAAGAACCATTTTACTTGATCGTAAGAAATTAGAGCAGTTCGAGGAAGTTTGTCGTGTAACATCTGGGAAACCGTCGTTTTCCCCACTCCCATGGGTCCGCTGATAATTATTAAGTTTGGTGCCATTTTAAAGATCCTCGTCGGAAATTACTTTTATACCGTTTTTCTTAAGTAGAGCGGTTGTGATGCCATCGGCTCTAATAATCGTCTTATCAGACATTACTAACTGGCCGGATCCACAAGAAGGGCTTCGCTGCTTAAGTATTGCTTCTTTGATATTATAAATTTTTGCGATTTTCAGAACCTCCTCAGCACCCCTCAAAAAATATTCTGTCACATTCTCTCCGTCTGATCCGTAAATCTTTCC
>Ga0172381_10006025_pt1 | contig 12211 bp, 13 predicted proteins | sample Leawel6488metaG_FD_119754 | JGI IMG/M metagenome (GOLD analysis project Ga0172381, IMG submission 119754) | Leachate microbial communities from a municipal landfill in Southern Ontario, Canada - Leachate well 64-88 metaG | ecosystem: Engineered > Solid waste > Landfill > Unclassified | place...
ATTCAGGATCGCATCGTGCGGGACCTGCTTGTGCCAGAATCGCACATCAGTAATCCCGTTCGTGTGTCCGCAGCTCAAGGTGTAATAGACGTAGGGGTCATAGTCATCCACGTACATGCCTTCTTGCTGGTGGCTGTTGGTTCCGGTCGATTTGTAGTAATAGACCAAGTTTGTGAAATTGTTCGTCGAGAATTTTATCTCAAAGTCCGTCCAGCCAGCGGTGGCCGTAGGGTCGATGTCTAGGTTACAGACCAGCCAAGTGCGCTCCATTGCCGCGTTGTTGCTGGCAATCGCGCCGTCTAACAACGATTGAAGCTGTGAGAGAGAAACCGGGTTGCTTGAAATCGTGGCGTCCGGGACGATGGCGTTTGGTAAAGCGACGGGGGCGGAAACTAAACGATCAATTTGAACAGAATATACGTAAGGATAGCTGAGATCAGAATCAAGGTACGTCAACGCCAGTTTCTCTGTCGACACCGCAGACAGAATGTTAGTGGTCACCCGTCGAGCGGTGTTTGCATTGGTCAGCGTCACACTGTCGCCGCCAAGGGCAACAACCAAATCGTAATCATAACCATCACCCGCATTCCCATAATCGGCGTCCACGATCACCCTGTAAACCTCGCCAGAAACAATGCTGCCAGTCAGGTTCGAGATGGCTCCGTTCGGTCCTGCAATCGGAAGGACTACATCGAGGGCATCCGACCAATCCCACACATCCGGAGTACCATTCGTCCAACGTCCACCTGAATAGGGATCGGTTGCAAAATCTTCAGCGAGAATCGAATCTGTATATCCAGCAACCCCGTAAATCGCCGGCACGTTGCTGGCAGGATGCTCGCCAAAATTGACTGTCCCGAGAGCCGGATGCTGCCACCACGTCGAGGCGTCCTGTAGGGCCGTCACCGCCTTAGCAACCGCGTCCGTGTAGGTCGGGGTGTTGGTCAGCACCATCGCCGCGTGACTGCCCGTCTCCCATCCGTTCGTATCGCTGTCCGTAACAAAATCGGCGTGACTCCCAACTTCCCACCCGTTCGTATCGGCGGGTTGCAGGGCGTTCACGATAAGATCCGTGTAAACCCCGACAACCGTTTCCGCGATGCTGGTTGCCGTGCTTGCGGAGATGCCTGAACCGCCGCCAAGTAGCCCGGAAATGTCCACAAGCGATCCGTCAGGCAACACGGCATTGGTCGTGCCCGCCGCCGCGTTCGTGCGCCACGCCTCAAAGACTCCATCCGTCTCCGTATCCTCAAAGGCGAGGTTGCCTAGCGCGTTGCTCAGGGTTGACGCCGACCCAGCCGTATCAAAATCCCCTGTGTCAGCGTATGCCGCCGTACCAAGGGCATTGGAGAGAGCCGCCGCCGCTCCAGCAACCTCAAAATCACCTGTCGCGTTCGTCGCCGCCGTGCCAAGTCCCGCTGCCGTTCGCGCCTGCGCCGGTGTCCGCAAGGTCAGATTCGTGCCGTCACCCACGGCAAAATAATTATTGCTCATGGTGTCGGTCAGGTTGGCAAGGGATACGTTGGTTGCGGAGCCGGAGCCACCAACAGATGTGAAGGTTAAACTCCCGTCCGCGTTCGTAACCGCCGTGATGGTTGTACCGTCCGGGCGGACAGGGCCGTGCGTAGACGTATGCGAGTACGTCCCGAAGCTCGCCCAGTTTACGTTCATCATGCCATCGAACGACACCCCGGTTTGATTCTCGGGACTCGGAAGGGTGGTATGCTTGCCGCGCGCAAAGGTTATGCGTTCATCGCCCTTGACGAAGACCAGCGCGGCATATCCCCCCTGGATCACGGAACTGAACTCGGTCGCTGATGGCGTGAACGTGATGTAGGTCGTCGAAACCGTGCCCGTCATTATCCGCATGGGTACTGTTGTGGCGCCGGGGTCACTGACGTTGCTATAGTAGTACAATGCCGTCCAGCCGGTCATGTTCGTGGGCGTGGTGCTCTGCTCGCTCTCGTAGCAGTAAAACCATTCTTCCTCTGTCTCATAGAGCGACTTTTCAACGTAAAACTGCGGATAGGAGCCGTTGAGATACACCGTGTTCGTGTGCTTGAGGGCGTAGAGAGGGGAGGCCAGAAGCAGAATGGCTAAGAAAATGGCTGGTCGTTTCATAAGTCCCTCACAAAATGGGTTCAAGTATGTTTCTGTCCTGCTTGCCGACATTCAGTTTTGCCTTGGCGAGTCCGCGCCGGTAATCGGAAGCGCGCTGCGCCGCCAGTTCCGGGTTATACCAACGGTTCGGGCGATTGGACGGCCCCCGCATCCCTGCAAGTTTCGCCACCGCGCCAGCCGCAATCGTTATGCCGTAGCGGTCGAGGAACCAGTCGGGCAGGATGTCGCTACGCATATCCGGCAACAGCACAGCGTCAACCTGAAGCATGGGCGCGATTGCGGCCGTCCCGGTCAACCCGTTCAGGTACAGCGCCCCGCTGATGTCCGTTCCCGATGTACCAGCCGTCAAATAGCTGATCTCGCCGGAATCGGTGTAAAACAGAAATTTGTTGGTGCCCTTTTCGTTCCACGACACATAGTTGTTCGGGTAACTCTGCGCGTCGCGCCACGCGGTTTCAAGCACTCGCGCCACGTCATCCATAGACAGGCACCCGCTGCAATCACAGGGACCGCACTCATAGGTTGAGGAATTTACGGTGATCGTGTAGTAGCCCGCCGTTAGACCCGTCCAGTCGGTATAAGCGGTCTTTGGTGATGCCCCACACGTCAGTAGACGCTCAACGGTCAAATCCTGGGCCACGGCGGCAGGAGCGAGTTGCAGCCACCGCGAATCCAGCAGCGCGCATTGACTCAGCGGAATCGGGACACCGTTCATCCTTACGCACAGCAGTTGCAGAACGTGTGCGTCATAGGCATACGCCGTCTTGAGATCGTAGTCCTGTTGGTAGTCCGTCACCGGCAAGGGATCAAGCGGGCCGCGAAATGCTCTGCTCTGTTCTGCAAACTCGCGGCCGGCTTGTTGTAGGTACTGAAGATAGACAGAAGCCGTCACACCAGGCAGGTCCATGACAACATAGGTGTATAGCTCTGCGTAAGATGCGATCTGACTCATGTCTTACCCCGTCCGTTATTGGTTCTTGCCGTGATCGGTGCGTGCCGCCCATGTGCGGTAATCGTCCCACGTCGCCGGCCCCTCAATGTCGTAATCGTCGTCCTGCGCCCACATAGTGTCTGCGCGGTCCTGTCCGATGACGTGCTTGGAGACCGGATGCAGCGTGGAATCCAGTGATCCGATAAACCGCGCCGGCAGCGGATAGCGTTCTCCGCGCCGTAGAAATAGTATTTCCCCGTTGACACCCGGCATACAAAGCCGAGCATTGGTCTGGACATTGCCGGATGCGTGCCGGATGCGTGTCCAGAACACCTTCTCTTCTTCGTCGCCCTTGATAAGTTTCGCCTTATCCGCAACGGGAATCGGGCGAATAACGAAGCCCCCCTCAACCGGTACAACGGTATGCGTCTCCGTTAGTCCCTTATTGGAACTGGTCATGGATGCCGCACCCTTGGTTTTGAATACCGATCCGTTTGCCGATAGAATGTCTTCCGGCAGGACTTGTGACTCTTGGCTTGTGCTCGTGGTCATCTTACTGCTCTCCTGTTTTTGGTTTGAAAAAGCGCGGGGGCCGGTGAAGACCCCCGCGCACGTTACCCACGTCGCAGGGTTTCAGGCTCAATCGAACTGAATGGCCTCGAAATACTGCAACTCGTCATTGACGTTGACGTAGGTGTACTTGTCCATGAACACGCCAGCCGGGGTCACTGCACCCAGAGCCAACGGAGCCATGTCCAACGCGCCGCCGAGGAACTGCACGGTTCCACTGGCGACAACCTCGTTCAACGTGACTTCCGTTGTGGCGCCACCGGCATTTCCTGCCGTGTTGCCGCCGGCGTGCAGGAAGGTCTCGATGATCCGGCCACCAGCCGTTTCCTTGATCACAACCTTGCTGCCCTCGCCGCAACGTCCCGCCGTGCCATTTCCGCCCGCGCCCGCCACGCAATGCAGCAGGTCGGCATTGAAATAACCCGTCGAGGTGTAGTTGGCCGTACTTTCATACGTCCATGTGTTGACCGCGGCCGCGACGCCATACGACAAGTTGGACTTGTAGTCCTGGCGGTCAAAGCCGAGGTACACGCCCTCGCCATAGGCCACGGAGGTCTGGTTAGTCGCCGTCAGGAAGTCGCCACCGCGATACGGCATGACGCCCGTATCTCCGGCAATCAGCGCATCAACCTGAACCGCCGCGCTGGACCCGACAAACAGCGTCCCGCGAGCGATCTCCAGGCACCGTGCGTCCCGATACCACTCCACGCGGGCCGCGTCGCTGTCTTCCATAGCGATGACCCGGAAAAGGTCCGGCACGAACCCGAAGCACAGGTACACGGCCGCACCCGTTCCATTGAATGTTCCACATACTCTCTTCATCGTCTCGTCTCCTTCTTTTGTGTTTAGCGTCCCTTTTTGGGGACCCCGACCCCCGCACTATGCGGGAGCCGGGTGGTTGTTTGTTTTTCCCTTCTCGATTACAGCGCTTCCGCACAGACCTCGATCCGGGCCATATTCACTTCATTGAGACGCGCGGTGAGATCCCACGTCTTCCAGCCGATTGACCCTTCCTGTGCCAACTCGTTGCCTTTGCCGGCCGACGGGTTGTTCACCAGGATGTTGACGTTCTCCGCACCCTGCAACGGCACAATCCCGTAGGCGTTGGCGCCAAAGCAGATGATCGGGTACACGTCGTAGGCATTGGAACCCGTGGACTTGTCGCCGCCGCTGAGGAAGGTCGTGGCTCCGCTGGAACCGGAAGCGGTCCATGGCTTCACAACATCGGCCTCGCAGCAACGGAATCCCTCAATGGCCCCAACTTCGCCCGGGAGCCTGGGTCCGTCATGCCCGTAGTCCTTCGCCAGCACGAATCCGGGGATGTCGCGCATGGTCGGGGTGATGTCGGGATGGAACACCGCCACATAGCCTTCTTCGATGGCCGTGGTGCCATAGTTCGGGCTGGCGCTGATCATCTTGGTGATCTTGTCCACGCGGTTGCGGCTGAACGACCGCTCCACGCGCCGGAAATCGCCCTTCGTCACCTTGGCTGCAACTGTGGCCCTTGTCGTGACTGTGCCACCGGCATAGAACACGTTGGAACCCGCGCGCAGCACGTCGGCGCGACGCTCTTCCTTGACTTCCGCGGCCTGTTTGCCGAGGGCATACATCAGCTCGTTGATGAGCTTCTTGGACTTGTTGGAGTCCGAGATGTCCATGAGAACGTCGGTCAGAGGAATCCAGTCACCGATCTGCTCGGTAACACCCGTGATGTCCTCGTAGGTGACTTTCGTTCCGCTCGGGGTCACGCCCTCGACCAGGGCGGCTTTCGCCTTGGAAATCCCGAGGTTGTTGATCCGGCGCCACGAGACGGTGTGGCTCTCGTTCTTCGGCAGAACGTCAACCTGTCCGAAGCGCTCGAACACCATCTTCCGCATCTGGCCTTCCCGAAGGAAGCGCCCAATCATGTACCCATTGGTACGATGGGTGATTGTCTGGGTCGTGTTAATAGGGGGCATCGTGTATCTCCTTTCGCATTGTCTTCATCTTCAACATGCTCGGAGGCATCAAGTGCCCTCTGGCGGTAGCAGACTCACTCAAGTCTGAATCATAATCTTGTTGCCGCATCCCTGGCGGCTGGTCCTGCTTCGTCTCCTGCAAAGTGCTTCAATTCGGCAACCGTCCGGCAAATTCGCCCGGAACAAGATATTGTCGCATATCGGACACCGGTAGTCCTGAAGGCCCGTGCGCTCGATCACGAGCGTTCGATACTTCTGCGTGTACCGCATGTGTCCCGCAATACCCTCAATCTCCGTTGATTGCTTCATCGAATCCGGCTTTCATTTCGTCTTCGGGCAGGGCTTCGCCGCCCCCGCCTTGTTTCCGTTTACCGGACCCCAACAGCGACTTGTCAAGTTCCGCTCTTGCGTCCCGCTTGGCGCGCGCCGTCGCCTTGGCCTTGTCCGTGGTACTCTCAACCGCCTCGATTTCTTTCTTGTAGGCGGTAATCACGTCCTTCACATCCTTGTCGGTGCCTTCCGCGTAGAGCTTTTCCCACCCTGCGCCCTTGGCTTTCACAAACTCGTCAATCTTGCCGCTCGCCCGGAGTGCGTCCACGTCAGCGTGTTCGGACCTCACGGAAGACCAGAACTGCATGTCCGATACCGTGCCCGTGGTCTGTTGCACGCTTGACTCCATCGCTTCAAGTTTGCTCCTGAGTTCAGCGTTTTCTTTCTTCACGCTTCCGACGATGCCGCCGATCAGATCAATGAAGTCCGCGCTGTCCTCGCCAAACTCCGCCACCATGTCACCGGCTTTCTTGGTCTCACCGCTGCGGGTCGTGATCTCCAGATCCTTGAACAACTCAAAGATCGGCTTGCCCTCGTTGTCGGCTGCGGCATCCTGTTTCTGCTTCCATTCCTTCGCCGCCGCAATACCCTTCGCCAGTTCTTCGGCGGGTGCGTCCTGAACCAGTCTTTCGCGTTCTGCCGGAGTCGCCTTGGCGTAGTACGCCTTGATCCAGTCAGACGAAAGCACGTCGTCGGCGTCCGGATGGGCCTCACGCACCGTTTTCCAGTATTCCGCAACACGGGCACTCTCTTCGGCGGCCTTGGCTCGGTCATCAAGCGGAGGCGGGGCGCCGTCGTCATCTTCGGCTTCCTTGGCCTTACTCCCCGCCTTGGCTGCCGGCGTTTCTTCGCCCTTGTCATCCTTGACGGGTTCAACCACCTTATCAACAGTCTCGTCCTGCTTCTCGATGGACTCGTCCTGGATGGCTTCATCGAAACCCGCCTGGGTATCCGTGTCGTCTACTTCGGTGTCCATGACTTCCTCGTTGACCTCTGGCATGACTATTTCTCCTTTGCTCGGGGTCGTTATTGACTTCGGGGTTATTTCTTCGCCTTGGCTTTCTTCTTCGCTGGCGCTTCCGGCTTCTCCGCCTCTTTGGACTCGGTATTCGCAGGGGTATCAATGGCCTTGTCCGCTTCCGGCTTGGGCTCTTTGTTCATCCCGGCGAAGAACGCCTTTGTCTCGTCGGCATCCGGCTTATTCTCCAACCGGTCAAGGCGAGCCACCAACGGCAACACCGTGGCGTCTATGAGCGCCTGAACTTCCGCTGTTTGTCTGCTATCCAACATTGTCATCCTCCTTGTTACTTGTTATCAGTGCCTACTTTGGTAGGGGTTTAGTTATCCTCGGCGCTGATCTTTACCGCCGTATTCGTCCCGGTCGTGAGAATCTTCAGCGTGTCCGTGTTATCTCCGACCCAGTTTGACCCCAGTGCTACTACAGTTGTACTGTCGGCAATAGAAATCAGGTTGGAACTTGCGGAGGCAACCACGAATATAAACTCCTGTCCCACCGGATACGGCAGGCTGAGAGTAACTGTATTTGTGGCGTTGTTCGCAGATCCGGTTCCTGTGACCATAATGATTGGAGTCGAGGCGCTTAGCGTCACGGCCTGCCCGTTGGTAACGGAAACGGTTGTCATCCTGGCACTCAAGTCGGCGGCTGCGTTGATCTCATCGGCGGTGGCTGTCACCCCATCCATCTTGTTCAATTCTGCGGCAGTCGAGGACACCGCCGTACCGTCAATCAGGAAACCCCCAGCGGCTCCATGAACATTGAGACGACCCGCTTTGTCGGTATCCAGTACATCCGTTTCCCATGCACAAGACACAGTAGCGGCAACCAACAGTACGGCAAATGTAACGAGGTATCTCTTCATTTTTCTGCTCCTTCTTCCGCCATTAGTTTCTCCCCTGCCGCCTGCGGTAGAGCGACAAGGTTTTCCAACATCTCTTTCTCTGCGAGTTTCCATCGGCTATCCTGCCGCCAGTCCAAATCGTTTGTTCCCAACCGCGCCGCCAGGAACCCATTCACCCTTTCAAGCTGCGCCTTTATCACGTCCAGCAAGGCCATAGCCTGCGGAGACGCCTGAACATTCATCAGGGCGGCAACCTTCGCTTCGGTATTAACGTGCTTCAGGAACGGGTTGTTCATTGGATTTATTCACCTTCTGTTCCATATCAACAACAGCCTTGGCGCGCTCAGTCTCCCCCTTGTCCTTGTCAATTTCGACCTTCTCGCCCTCAAGTCGCAGCTTCTCGGCGTTCTGCTCGATCAAAGCGCGGTCCTTCTCAGCGGCGGCATTATCGCGGTTCGCCTTGGCCTCAAGCGTAGGATCTTGCGGCAATCCCATAGCGATCGCCTTCACGCGGTCATCGTCTTCCTGCATCTCTTTATCGGTGCGGAAGAAGTCGGTCCCGATCTCATCCAATGCGGAGGCCACCTTGGACAACACGGGGTCAAGTTTGAGCCTGCGCTTGATGTCGGGGTCACTCATGGCGAGTTCCAGCATCTTGTAGATGGCGGCGATCTTGTTGGTTCTGGCCTCAAACCCGGCAAAACCCTGTGCTTCGATCAGGAAGTCGCCACGCGGCCCTTCAAAGTCGGGATCACGGCTGAATCTGTCAATGACGCGCTGCACCATCGGCTCAACAAGTCCCTCGTCCAGATTACGGATCACCATGCCGATATAGACAACGGACCGCTCAACACGCTGTCCAATCTCGTAAGCTGTGGCACTGTCATTCTTGGGGCTCATGCCTGTACTGATCCTTGGAATCATTGAGGCTTCGTCTTCCAACTGCTTGAGTTCCTGGAGGAGCGCGGAGATATTGTTGGCGGGGTTCTGTAATACGATCTGCTTAACGAGGTCGTTGACTGATCCCGGCCCGTCGTCGTCAATCTCCAGCTTGAGGAAACCCGACCGGATGCCCTCAGTGATATCCTCGGCATTGACGATCTTGGCGGATTTCAGGGCAAGAATAAGTGCGGATGACGCCTTTGCTCCGTCCTCGAATGCCCGGAATGCGCCGGTAATCGCCATGTGAATATCGCGGATACTGTCGGCCACACCCTGCCCGCCAATGTCGTCCAGCGCCTCTTCCCACACGGCGCGTTCAAGCGGGCGCCGCATATCGTTCCTGGCGAACATCACAACTTCGTCATCGGCCACCACGCAGATCACTTCGACCTCATTGCCGTCCTTCAACTCTTCCGGGGATGGTGACTGCACGGACTCATTCTCCTTGCGCCCCTCGTAGCGTTCGGCCAGCACGGTCGGGATTCTGCCGTGATATTCACGGTAACGGATCGTGTTGCTCCGGTTTTCAAGACGCTTGAGCCCGGGTGTCAGGCTCTCGTCGTCCTTATCCTTGGATTTATCCGCCGCCGCCTTGATTACGCGCTCGATGGCTTTATCATCCCATCCCGGCTTACCCTTGCGCTTGCGGAGGAAGTACGATGATACCGAACGATCATGGAAGAATCCCGTAATGGCCTGAAGATCGTCGCTCTCCATATCGCGGACAATCTCCCACGGCGACACGCACAGCCATGAAAACCCGTCCTTTTCCTCGGTGTAGGGTTCCCACATCAGTTGTGCGGGGTCCATGCCCGGCCCTATCGTTGCGCCTTCCGGCATGACAGGCCGGTGCAGGGTGCGCGGGTAACTGGCCGTGACTTCCTTGGCGTAGGTCTCGCCATACACGCCAGCACTCAAAATGTTCCGGGCGTATTCTTTCTCGGCGTCACACTTGGCTAAATCCTCGTCAACCAGATCCTTCATCTTGAGCGCGTCGGACTCCATCTGCTCGTCCGCACCCTCGCCCAACATGAGCGCTATCCAGGGGTTGCCGGTGTCCGCCTTGCAGTTAAACGCGATCCTGCCCCCGCGTATGACCTGCTCCATGACGATCGAGAACGCCGCCATGACTTTCTCGCGGGTCTTGTTGAGGTTGGTTTCGCTGCGCCATGAGTCGCCCTCACAGGCTTTCCACTTGCCCGCGACAATGCCCCGGAACGCCTCCCAGTTGTCCTGCCACTTGGTTTCAAGTGGTTCGCGGTTCTTCTTCCACGGCTTATACAGGGTTTCCAGCAGATGCTCGGCAAGCGGTGACTTCTGTTGTGCCATTCTGTCTCCGTAAAGGGACGGGCAGACCAAAAAAAAGAGCGCGTGTAGAAGTGTAGGCTCCTACAAGCGCTCGTTAATCCTGGCGTATCCCGGTGGCCAGACCGGGTTACTGCCCTAAATTGTCAAAGTATCTGTTTATCAGCTATGGTTGATGTCATATACTTTTGTAGGCACGTTGTCAAGCGGGAATTTTTTCGGGGAACTATTTCCCCTTCCGCTTCACGCACGTTCCCGCCTGCCCTCGGGGTCCGGTCCCATTCTGCGGTCCTCGCGCCAATCCGCCCCGGCCACGTCCGCCGCCTATTCCCCTTCCACCACCGCCGCCATTCCTTGTACCTCTTGCCTTTGTCATGTTCGTTCTCCTTGTTTGGTTTATCTCCGATGCCCGTCCCACCTGTAAAGCTCCATCGACGCCAGCACAGAACACAGCGCCAGCATCGGGCCGGGCATGTCCGAACCCGGCGCGGCGGCACTCCACACAACTTCGGTCTGAAACGCTATGCTCTCCCGCGGCACGGCGAACCTGTTGCTCTCCTTGATCTCGCGTAGGATAGCAATGGCGTACTCGTCGCGATCCCACAAGGCCTCCGTCATCTTGGGCTTCGGCTGGATCTGTTCGCTCTTCTTGATCTGCGTCCTGTACCGGAACGCAAGCTCGCGGTCGCCGTGGTAGTACCACTGCCCCAGGTGGAAGCGGCGCCACACGTCATTCAGCCACGGCGCGATACCCTCAAACGCTACCCGGCCATCTTCCATGACGTGATCAACGCAGATCCACTCCGTTTCATCCAGCCAGTGATAGACGTTTGTGGAAAGGTGCCTGCCGATAACCACGGCAAAGCCCTTGATGCCGCCGTCGGGCGTGGGGATGGGCCAGCAGATGCCGCCCCGGATGTCGTACTCTCCGGTTGGCACGGGGCTGTCGTCAGCGAACCACAGGCGCGTGGTCTTGCGGTTGGTGTCGCGGACGGCGTGCGCTGGGGTTATGGTTTGCATGTCGGTGGCCTTATGAGTATGAATAGCCCAATCGCTATTAGGGCAAGCAAACATTCGGATATGACAATGATGGCGGCCGCATCCCTCCAATCCAGTCCGCTAATACATGTTGCTACCGCTGTAATTGGGATCACGATGAACAGAATCAATGCCAGTCCTATCAGCCTGTGTATGTCCATGTCTTCCTCCTTGGTGGTTCTACCTCCATCTTCGCGCACGTTGCCGGGTCCGTGACGCCGGTAAGCGGGAAGGGTTTACCCCAAACCGTTCCAACCTTGAACATGCCGTCCTTGACTTGCCCCCGCAGTTCTTCGGGGAGTAACGCCTTGAATCGTTCCAAGAACTCATCGGCCAGCACCTTCATCTCCTTCTCGTACCCCGCGCCGGGGTCGGGCCTATCTTCCTCCTGACACATGCGATGGTTGTCAATCCAGCACGCAACGCGGCTCACGCACCACATAGCATCATCCACAACCAACTCCGCGCCGCACCCGCATTTCAAGCGTATGTTCATCCTTCCCCCAGTTCCGGCAACTCCCCGGCAATGATCGAATCCAGCGCCTCACCAAGCGCGTCCAGTCTCGCGGCGTGGTCATCCTCGGTCGTCGTGCCCTTGACGTAATCGCGCAGGGCATCCACCTGGAATATGTGCATCAGCATGGCGAGCAGTTCCAGCTGCAGCTTGCCCGCCTTTGCCGCAATCTCCTTCTGCCCCCCGAACACCCCGCGCCCATCCGGTGTGTGGAGAATCGGTTGCTGATCGAGCGCCTTCACCGCGGAGATGACAAAACTGACCTGAATGAAAGGCTTGCCGTCCGGTCCCAACTGTGTGCGGGCCGCAAAGCCCTTGAGCAGATCGGTGTTCATCTTGGCCTTCTTGCGCTTGAACTTCATGAATTGGATCATTTCAATACCCCCATTTCTTGTTTGTTGCCCGTTTTCCCTCACTCTTACCAGCGCCAGCACCAGCCGCTCCAGGCCGCCAGCACAGGCACAGATAACGAAAACTATCGGCACCATGACTGGCCCAATCGTGCCGCGGCGTGCGCTTCCACGTCCCGGCGTCGGCATCCCAATCCTTGCGGTAGTTCGACAATGCCTTCAAGCCCTGCTCGCATGGGCCTTCCCGGAACCAGCAAGACGCCAGGGTCCGTCTCACGACCTCAATACCATCA
>Ga0172381_10006026_pt1 | contig 12210 bp, 11 predicted proteins | sample Leawel6488metaG_FD_119754 | JGI IMG/M metagenome (GOLD analysis project Ga0172381, IMG submission 119754) | Leachate microbial communities from a municipal landfill in Southern Ontario, Canada - Leachate well 64-88 metaG | ecosystem: Engineered > Solid waste > Landfill > Unclassified | place...
AAGTATATGTTGGAAAAGGGATTATATTTAAATATTCCCTCTTTCATATTTCTGATAGAAAATACAGAGAAGAGCGAATATGTGCCAAAGGTTGCAAAGATGAAGGTTTTTGTTAATTCTGGATCAAAGCCATTTTTTGTCAGAAAATAATAGGCGATTATCAAGAAAGAGCTTGTGGTTAATCCGACCGCGACGATCAAAAAACTTGTTTCTTTGTTGATTATTTTTTCATTTCTTGGAGGTTCTTGAAGCATGTATTTGAAATGATTTTCAAAGGCAAACGCTATGGACGGAAAACTGTCCGCAAAAAAGTTTACCCAGAGGATCTGCAGGGCATTCAGTGGAAGGGCAAGTCCTAATATAAGCGATCCTCCTATTAATACGAGTTCGTCCAGTAAGTTTAAGAAAACGTAGGTTATAGCTTTTCTTATGTTCTCTATTATTCTTCTGCCTTCTTCAATGGCGGAAACTATTGTTTCAAAATTGTTGTCTAGGAGAATTAATTCCGATGTGTCTTTAGCGACATCGCTGCCCGATCCCATGGCAATTCCTATATCGGCTTGCTTGAGGCTTGGGGCGTCATTTATTCCGTCTCCGGTCATTGCTACTATTTCTCCAATGTCTTGAAAGGCCTTAACTATTCTTGATTTTCCTTCGGGGCTTACTCTGGAAATTATTTTGAGTTCTGGAAGCCTTTTTTTAAGCTCTGCGTCCGAAATTGAATCCAGCTCAGATCCATTTATTATATTTTCTTTTTTTATTGAGAAGCCAAGTTCTCTGGCAGTGGCTTCGGCTGTGCCCAAATGATCTCCCGTGACTATTATTGTTCTTATTCCAACTTGTTCTATGCTGTGGATCGTTTCTTTTACGCCGGATCTGATAGGGTCTTTAAAGGAGATCGTGCCCAAGAAAGTTAGATCGGAAAATTTTTCATTAAAAAGCCCTGATCTATTTTTTTCTTCCGTCGTCCTGCGGATCTTTTTCATAGCCACCCCCAGGACTCTTTCTCCCGCATAAGCCATTTTATCTATTTCTGAATTTATTGTTTTAATTTCTTCTGGGCTTTTATTGGATATCTTTAAGAGTATGTCTGGTGCTCCAAAAAAGGTTGTGATCTCTTCATTTTTGTATTCAATGGTCGATGCGGAAAATTTATTGGAAGAAGTGAATGGCAAAAAGTCATTTACCTTCATTTCTTTTTTAACTTTATTCAAATGGATCCCGTTGTTGGCTGCAGCCAGTACAACGGCCATCTCTAGGGGGCGTCCTATTATGTGCCATTTTTCTTGCGCTTCTTTTGGATTTTCTATGACAACATCTGTATTTATAAGGGCGATCTTGATGATCTCGTCCTCATCGAATTTTTTTTCAAAACTTTGTATCTTAGACAAAGTCATTTTGGCTTCAGTGAGGGTTCCGGTTTTATCGGTTAATATTATGGTCGTGCTGCCCAGCGTTTCGGCGGCTAGCATTTTTCTTATTATCCCTTTCTTTTTAACTAATCTCTGAACTCCCATTGCCAGGATCACGGTCATTGCAATTGGCAATCCTTCTGGGATTGCCGCTACCAATATAGCAACGGAGGTTAAAAACATTTCTAAAATTGATTTTCCAAAATAAATTCCCATTAGAAAGATCAGGAGGGTAGCTGCGCTTAAAAATATAGTAGCCTTAAGACTGAAGTTGGTTATGTCCTTTTGAAGGGGGGTTTTGCTATCTTGCTCTCCGACCATTGAAGCGATCTTTCCAATTTCTGTATTTTTTCCAGTTGTAGAAACGATAGCGTTGGCAAATCCTTGGATCGCCAGTGTGCCGCCGAAGATCATACATTTTTGATCGCCAAGCACGGCTTGAAAATTTACCGGTTCGGTATTTTTTTGCACCGGTAGGGATTCTCCTGTCAGGGTCGCTTCATCCACCATGAAATTATTCGTATAAATAAGACGAGCATCGCACGGGATCCTTTCTCCTTGTGAGATGTGGATGATATCTCCCGGAACAAGCTCTTCTGCGTCTATTTCATATTCATGGCTATCTCTTAATATTCTCGTTCTTTTTTCTATGTAGGTTTTTAAATGGTCAAGCGCCGCTTCGGCTTTATTTTCTTGATAAAACCCTAAAAAGCTATTTATAAGAGCGGCTGCAATAATAAAAGTCGCATCGGTAAAGTCTTTTAAAAATATTGTTATGCCGCCGGCGATCAAAAGTATGAAAATGAGAGGGCTTTTTAATTGATTTAAGAATATTTTTGTTTTGGTTGTTTTCGATTTTTCAGGAATAGTATTTGGTCCAAAGATACAGTATCTTTTTTTGCTTCCTCTTCAGAAAGACCTTCGTGGCTAGTTTCCAGAATGTTCAGGCATTCGTGTATGGGTAGTGCCCAGAAAGATTTTTCGATCACAGATGGTAAAATTGACATTTGTTTATCTTGGATTTTTGAGATTACGATCTCCTATTTTATAAAAACTGATATTTATAATCTTTGGTCTAATATTATTAGTATAATCCATATATAAGTTATCGCTATGTGATAACCTTTGAAAATTAGTTATTAAGATCGCGTTGGGGTATTTTTTGAATGGACCTCAACGCATTTCGTGTGTTGATATTAGGGAGGATTAGTAAAATTATTTTTGTTGTATAATTAATATATGAGTAAATATTGTGATTATTTCAAAGATTTTATTTCTGACGAAAAGCGTAATTTTAAAGTTAGGATCGGAAAGGTGCTGGCATCTTCTCTTTCTGGTTTTATAGCCGGAACCATCTTTTCTTCTATCATTTGGTTGATGGGCATTTTGTTCATTAAACACTTGCCTTTGATCGAGGCGGCTCATCCGCGTCTTTTCTTGTAATAAGATTCCGTTAACTAACGGGTATTTTGATCTTATATTTTGGTATGAGAGTGCTCCAGATTGACTTTTTATCCGAGTTCATAGTTGTATCAATATATGTGTGGAATAGTTGGATATTTTGGAAAGAATAAAGCCCTGCCAATTCTTTTAGAGGGATTGGAAAGATTGGAATACAGAGGATATGATTCTGCGGGCGTAGCTTTCTATTGTGATAAAAAGATCGGTCATTTTAAGTCGGTAGGGCGTGTTGCTTTGCTTAGAGAAAAAATTGGCGAAAAAGAAATAGTTGGCGATAGCGGAATAGGCATTGCTCATACGCGATGGGCAACACACGGCAAGCCTTCTGAGAGAAATGCTCATCCACACTCCGATTGCAAAGGAAATATTTGGGTTTGCCACAATGGCATTGTTGAAAATTATAAAGAGCTTAAGGAATGGCTTATTAAACGCAAGCATAAGTTTAGTTCCGAAACAGATACGGAGGTTATTCCACATTTGATCGAACATTTTTACGCAGGCAATTTAGAAGAAGCCGTGGTGGCGACATTAAAAAGGATCAGGGGCACTTATGCGATCGTGGTTATTTCTAAGGCGGAGCCAGATAAAATAATTGCTGCCAAAAATTGCAGTCCGCTTATTATTGGGGTGGGTAAGGAGGAATATGTTGTCGCGTCAGATGCGTCGGCGATACTAAGCCATACTAAAAAAGTTATTTATTTGAATGACGGCGAAGTGGCAACTATCAGTTCGGCAGGGGTGAGCTTTTTAGATCTATCTAATAAAAAAATTTCAAAAAAAACTCAAATTTTGGATTGGGATATTGATAGCGCACGCAAGGCAGGATATCCGCATTTTATGCTTAAAGAAATTTTTGATCAGCCCGAAAGTATCGCTAATAGTTTACGGGGAAGGTTGATAGTCGATGGCGGTCTAGCGAAACTTGGAGGTCTAGAGGTGGTTAAGGATCGGCTTGGCGCTATAAAAAGGATCTTGATCTCGGCTTGCGGTACGGCTTTTTATGCCGGTCTAGTTGGAGAATATATGATCGAAGAAAAGGCCGGAATTCCGGTCGAGGTTGACCTGGCTTCGGAATTTCGTTACCGTCGTCCGATCGTAGATAAAAATACGGCTTTTATCGTCGTGTCCCAATCCGGTGAAACAGCCGATAGTTTAGCGGCGCTTCGCGAGGCTAAGGAAAAAAGGGCTTTAACATTGGGAATAGTTAATACGGTTGGTTCTACGATCGCTCGAGAGACTGATGCCGGAATTTATAACCATGTTGGACCCGAGATCGGCGTGGCTTCCACAAAAGCTTTTACTTCACAAATTTCTATTTTTGCGCTTTTATCATTATTTTTAGCGCGACAGAGACAAATGACTCTGGTTGAGGGCAAGGATTTGGCGGCGGAAATAGAAAAGATCCCGGCTAAGATCAGGCAGATATTAAAATTAGCTCCGCAGATAAAAAAGATAGCGGCAAAATATAAGAATTTTAGCAACTTCTTTTTTCTGGGAAGAAAATATAACTATCCGGTTGCCTTAGAGGGTGCATTGAAACTTAAAGAAATTTCTTATATTCACGCCGAGGGATATGGCGCAGGCGAGATGAAACATGGTCCGATCGCTCTTATTGATAAGAATTTTCCTAGCGTATTTTTAGCGACGGAAAATTCTGTTTATGAAAAAGTTATTTCAAATATGGAAGAAATTAAGGCTCGCGGCGGTCCGATCATTGCTATTACTAATTCTGGCAATAAGAAGATATCTAAACTTGCAGACGATATTATTTATGTTCCAAAAACGATAGAAATGCTTGAGCCGTTATTAAATGTCGTTCCCTTACAGCTTTTAGCTTATTATATTGGGACAATGAAGGGGTACGATGTTGATAAGCCGCGTAATTTGGCGAAGTCGGTGACCGTTGAATAAATTGTGCAAATTATTTTATCTATTCTGGATAGTTAAAAACCGCTTAACAGCGGTTTTTAATATTTGTATTTCTTTATTTCTGTTTTGGCTTTTTTTACGAATTTACCGAATTGGCGATCTTTTTCTCTTTTTTCGAGTTCGCTCATTTCATAGTGCTCAGCTTCTTTTTTTAAATTGAGATAGTTTAAATATTTGCCTTCGTCTATTTTGCCGGATCTTAATGCGGATAATACTTCACAGCCGGGCTCTTGAATATGTGTGCAATCGGCATATTTGCACTTATCGGCTAGAGCGGTTATTTCATTGAAGAAATTATCTATGCCTTCGCTCATGTCTGTCATTCCAACCCCTCGCATTCCGGGGTTGTCTATTACAATGCCTCCATTTTCCAAAAAATACATTTCTCTGTTCGTAGTGGCATGTTTTCCTCTGTTACTACCAGTACTTACCTCTTCGGTTTTAATGATATCTTCTCCAAGTAATTTATTGATCAAAGACGATTTTCCGACTCCAGACGAACCAAGGAAGCAATAGGTTTTTCCGCGCGCAATGTGTGTTTTTAGTTCATCGAGTCCTTTGTTAGTTATAGTGCTGGTTAGAACAACGTCCGTATCGCCGAATCTATTCCTTATTTGGGTCAGTTTTGAATCTAATTCTTCTTTGGATATCAGGTCTATTTTATTTATTATAATGGCGGGTCTTACGCCTCCGTTATTGGCTATGGTAAGGTATCTTTCAAAGCGATTTAGGTTGAAGTCCCTGTTAACCGATTCAACAATGAACGCTACATCGATATTTGTCGCTATAATTTGTGTTTCGTTATTTTCGCCGGCTCTGTTTTTGTCGCCACTCCTTCTTTTTATTATCGTTTTTCTGGGTAATACTCTGCGGATCACTGCTCGTTCTGAGTCGAGTTCAGTGATCTCTACCCAATCTCCTACAGCGGAGTAGTCTTCTCTGGATGAAGCATCGAACATTTGTTTTCCGGTTATTTTTGCCAAATATTCGCCTTTTGTATTTCTGACTTTGTAGGCCCCCCTGTGTTCTGCGGTGACTCGAGCAACCGAAAATTCGTTTAATTTCAGCTTGTTCCTATTGGCTTCAAAAAAAGCGCTGTAGCCCAGATCTTCATTATTTATTTTGCCAATTAAGTTGTTCATTTTGTTTAATTGCATACTTCTGGTTGCGGTTTATGTGTAGTGTGTATTTGAAAAAATCCGAACTGATTTTGCGCGCGACTTGCTCGGTGGGCGGAATTCCCCCTGAGCCCCCCGCCCGCCTCGCCTTGAAGTGGAAGCGAAAAGGACGATTTCAAGTTTTTTGCGGGCGTTATCCTGCTAACAAAATCTTACAAATTTTGTTCTTTGGCGACAAATTCTTTTATTCCCTTTCTAATATAAGGGATATTATGTTTTAATCTAATATCTACTTCGTCGTTTATTCTTTGGTCAAGATTCGCAGATCGAGGTAAAGATTTTGGATCGAAAGGAGTAATTAATCCTGTCGCACAATCGAAAGTAAATTCTGATGGTACTTCATAAATTTTTTCTGAAAACATCCTATCTATAACATATTGTCTTGTCTGCGGGTCAATATTTGGTGTCCCATAAAATCTAAGATTGGCCAGATTAGAACCCGCCCTAATTAAATCTGCTCGCATTCGTTGAATGAGTGGTATATCTGCATATTCTGTGTCTGAATGTGCGGCCGCAGCAGTGCCCTTTTCGGGATCGTATATGATTATTCCTCTACATGAACTTATACCAAAAGTAGTTATTAGATGGGTTTTATCCTGCTTATTTGCAATAACATATTCGCCCTGTACTATCACGATATGCCCGGCAATAGGTTCTATTTCGGTTTGCAATACCCTAACTTCACCTTCTGTTAAATTTGGGAAAAAAGTAAAATCGGTTAAATCTTTACCATGACGTGAAACAAAAATTGAATCAGGCTGAATGGAAGATTCAAATTCCTTAATAATTGTTTGTAAATCTGAATCCAAACGTACTACTGTCCTGTTGCCATCGGGCATTTTAAATACAATGCCAACTTGCTTATCGCCTCTTTTTAATCTCAAATATTCTTTATCGCTCACACAGTCAATACCTGCACCAGATAATCCGCCCTTCAGGCTGTCTAATGTTGACTTAAATAATTCATTTTGTGTTGCGTAGTGTATTTTCTCTGCCCTTTCATTTGGTGTCCTAACTGGTTGTTTTTCAAATTGTTTATCCATAAATTATTTTAATAAATCTTCAATGGGCGCATTTAATGCTTTAGCGATTCTTGCCATTATAAGGACGAGCCAAACCCTTCATTTTCCAACTGGCGGAAGGTGGAGGATTCGAACCTCCGAGAGGATTTCTCCTCTACCGCATTTCAAGTGCGGCGCATTCGACCACTCTGCCAACCTTCCTTAAACTTTGCTAAATGGAATTGAGCGAAGTTTTTAACTATCGCATATTTTAGCCTTAGGTTCTAATATATCAAATTTATTGCAATATTCAATGATCCATTCTTTTTGCTGAATTAATAATGTGCGTAGAGTTTGATAAAAGGGGTATTTTAATTTATTATCAAGTAATATTTAATTATATGTTGTTTGTATTATTGTAAATTATTATTGATGCTAAAATCATTGATATGACAAAAAAAACAACGATCATTTTATCAGTTTGTGTATGTGCTATAGCGGTGGGATCATTTTTATTTTTTAATAAAGCGGGGGCGCCGCTAAGCGATGCCGGTATCGTTATTTTTTATAGCGATAATTGTCCGCATTGTTTGAACGTAGAAAAATTCTTAGAGGATAATAAAGTTTCAGAGAAAATAGCTTATACCAGGAAAAGTGTTGACAACGATCAGAAAAATATAGAGGAACTTATTGCCAAAGATAGAAGCTGTGGAATAAAAGAAGAAGAGCTCGGCTTTATTCCGTTATTGTGGGAAAAAGCAACCAATAAATGTTTTGTGGGGGATGAGGATGTTATTAATTTCTTTAAAGAAAAAATAAAATAAAATATGTATTTTTTTTCATTTACATTGATATCCACTTTTTTACTCTTAGCTAGATCGGCTCATGCTATTTGTCCTGTCTGTGTAGTTGCGGTCGGGGCTGGGGTCGGCATAGCCGAGGAATTTGGAGTAGATGATACTATAGTCGGTTTGTGGGTTGGCGCTCTTATTGTTGCTATGGCTTGGTGGACGGTGAATTGGCTAAGAAAAAAGGATTGGTGCTTTAAGGGGTGCGGTTCTCTAACTTTTTTATCTTATTATTTGCTAACTTTAGTCCCGCTTTATTATAGTGGTGTTATCGGTAAGGCTTTAAATAAAATATGGGGCATGGATAAGTTACTGTTGGGAGTTTTAGTTGGAAGCGTATTATTTTATCTGGGAACCAACTTCCATTTTTATCTGAAATCAAAAAATAATGAAAGGGTTTATTTTCCTTTCCAGAAGGTTGTTTTGAATTTGGTTATACTTATTTTGGGAAGCGGTATATTTTATTTATTAACTAATTAATTTTTGGTAATATTACTCATATGGAACAAGACATTAAAAAACTCAATGAATTTATAGAGAAAGTGGATCATATGAAAAAGCAGGAGAAGATGGATTTGTCTTCTGATGAAGACTTAAGTATTGCCATTATGAACCTTGTAAGTATCGAGGAGCATTTCTTTTTTACTGGAGCTAAAACTAATAAACCGGAATATTTTGATCTGTTGAAAGAGGTCCGTGAAATGAGAAAAGAGCTTCTTAAGAAGATCATTAAAGAATATGAGGGGGAGGTCTGGTGTATTTCCAAGCACTTGCTTGCGGCTTCTATGCGTTTGATGGAGGTTGGCACAAAACAGTTGGGGATCGGCAAAGAGAAAGAAGCTTATGAGCTATTCGAAAAAGCCTACAATCTCTATTCTCTGTTCTGGGGTTTAAATATGAAGCTTGTGGCAACTGGCGATGTAAAGAAAATAGATTCCGCTGCGGTAAATAAGCATGATGCAGAAAAGAAAGGGTTTATGGGTAAGCTGGGGGAGTTGGTTAGAAAAGCTATTGATTGTTGTATTGAATAATGCAAAAAAATCTCTCGTTCTGGCGAGAGATTTTTTATTTGGTGGACCTAAGGAGAGTCGAACTCCTACCTCCTCCATGCCATGGAGGCGTTCTACCGCTATACTATAGGCCCGATTTGTCTGCTTTATATAATAAAGGTTTTTAAAAATTTTTCAACAAGTTCGATCTTTGATGGCTAGATGCTCACCACAAGTTTTTTAAATTTTAAATTATTTATGTGCCCTCGAGAGGAATCGGACCTCTATCCGCTCGTTAGGAGTGAGCAGTTCTATCCATTGAACTACGAGGGCATATCGCTAGACGATGTGAATTTTAGTCTATTATTTTTTTAAGTGCCAAAGTTCTATCCACTCCGACGTTCCATGGGATAGAAGTCGGAGAGCCGACCAAAGCGTCGGCTTTGAACTACGAGGGCGTATTTGCAACGCGAATCAACTTCGTCTTATAATATTATACTTCCTTGAAATTATCCACAGACATTATTAGATTTTTTAAGATATATCTTATACTATATTTTATATTGTGCTCAGAAAAGGGTTTCTGTTTTAAATATTGTTGTGAGGACGATCTTTATGACAGAGTGGTAAATTTTTTGACTTGTCCGAATTCGGAGTTAAAAGGTTTACCGGCCCTTTTGTGAGCGTGATACGTTGGGTGTTTAAATTCTGAATACTTTTTCGGTGTATTTTGTTTTTTGGGGCGGTTGGTATGTTCTTGATATATGTGTTTTACCGGTTTGTTTAAGGTTTTGCTGATTGGTATACTTATATTAAGCATAAAGAGGCGATCGATATAGGGTGGATTTTCAAGGTCGCGATCAGCCTTAATCTTAATCTTAATTTTTATTAAAAATATGGAAGCACGATGCATGAGATGTAAAATGAATAAGCCCATGAAAGATGAAAAAGAAGTGGAAATGAAAAAGAAGGGCGGAAAAGTTGGAAGAGCTATGACGGGATGCTGTGTTGATTGCAATTGTAAGATGTATAAGATCTTGCCCAGCAAGAAATAGTATTTATAAAAAATTCGGCTTGTGAGGAGCCGGATTTTTTTATCCCCAAATTTATTATCTATTGACTCTCCTATGGGCATGATATACTTATCTAAGTAAAAAGGTCGCCTTAATTAAGATATAAAAGCATTATGGCAAAAGTTAATTCTGCATTCATGAAGCCAATGACTATCAGCGCCGATTTGGCCGTTGTTGTTGGAAAGGGTCCAATGCCAAGATCTGAAGTTGTAAAAAAACTTTGGGCATACATCAAGGGCAAAAATCTTCAAGATGCTAAAAATAAACGCAATATCAACGCTGATGAAGCTTTGAAAAAAGTTTTCGGAGGAAAGGCTACTGTAAATATGTTTGAGATGACCAAGTTGGTTTCCAAGCATCTTTCCTAGTTTTACATTTTGAAATTTAGGAACCTATCTTAATATTAATTCCTAAACGCGTTGCCGGGATAAGTTGGAAATTTCAAGGCTTGCCGACGAGCTAGTGGATGATTCCACAGCGAGGAGGCATAACACACCTGCCTGCCGGCAGGCAGGGAAATTTTCAATTCTTAGACCGCAACCCAGAGGGATACAGCCAATTTTATTTATAACTGCGTTGGTCGTCGGAAATGTAGAATCATCTACTAATTTCCTCCTCCTGCCTGGTTCTAAATAAAATTGGCTAGTATCGCGTTGGAAATTAATATTAAGATAGGTTCTATAAAAAATTCGGCTTGTGAGGAGCCGGATTTTTATTTTAGGCTATTTTTGTTATATTATTTGTAAGCCATGTATAATTGGTAGAAAATATTTCTTAAGGAGGGTTCGCATAGTGGTCTATTGCGCCGCACTCGAAATGCGGTTGGGGCGAAAGTCCCTCGTAGGTTCAAATCCTACACCCTCCGCCAAGACAATGATCTATTGCGCAGATTGAGAACGATAAAGATGCGGCTGTATCCCGTTTAAAGACCAAATAAATAATTCAAGCCATGGGCATAGATATTAAAAGAGCATATATTAGTAATATAAACCCGAGTTTTCAAAGGATTGTTGAAACGCTGATAAAGACAATAGAATCAGTGGATAAAAAGCTAGAGTGCGAGGTTAAGTGGGGGAGATTGACCTATGGCTTATTGGGTGATTATCATCACTGGATCTGTGGAATTGGGCAAACTAAAAAAACTACTAATCTGATTTTTCACTTTGGGGGTATTTTAGATGATAGAAATGAGCATTTTATAGTTGGCGATAGTTTCTTTTTAAGGAAGTTGGAATATTCAACGATCAATGATATTAACGAGGGGGTAATTAAGGATTTCATCAAACAAGCAATTGATAAATTGGATTATTTTAAAAACAATTGGAAGGAATTAAATAAAAATTCAAAACGCTCACAGTTTGAATGCGGAAATGATTAGATCAGTTTTTTGTAGTATCATACTTTTGTCTTAAATTAATATAATTTATATAAAAATATCATAAATATATGGAACAAAATGAAATATGTTGTCCAAAGTTCGATCCATTGCCTTGGGACGATAAAATCATAGAATGGAATAAGAAAAAATTCATAAAGGATAAAGTTTTTACTATTTTTTATATGCCAATGAACTTTGGTTCGAAAATAGTGGGGCTGATCAAGAAGGTGGGTGATTCCGGAGCTAATTTGCAAGACAATATGTGTCTTTCTGACCATACTTCGAAATGGAACATGGACATATATATGGCGGTTGATAGGGAGATACCGGGGGCGGATAATATCAATATTTCTGGAAAATTTTTAAGCAGGGTTTATGAGGGTAAATTTACCGATACGGATAAATGGTGTGAGGATTTTAAGCGCAATGCCAAGGCTAAAAATTTAGAGATAAAAAAATGGTATATGTGGTACACCACTTGCCCTAAATGCGCCAAGAAGTATGGCAAGAATTACGTTGTCGTATTGGGAGAGATATAAAATATTACTGGTTTACAGGCAATTTTGTTTTTTGTGATAAAATATAATTGTCGAATTTTAATGTGATGAACGATTAAAAATTATGTTGGAATTTTCTACGCAGCACCCTTTTTTATTTGCCGTATTTTTAGTTTGGGTTTTGGTTTGGAAGGGTTTAGCTCTCTGGACGGCTGCTAAAGCCGACAGCAAAAAGTGGTTCGTCGCTTTGTTGGTTATAAATACAATGGGTTTACTGGAAATCCTTTATATTTATTGTTTCAGTAAGAAGTGCTGCCAGTCGGAAATGAGATCCGAAAATAAGTAAAAAATTGCGGTTTTTTAAATAATAGTTTAATCTTTAAACTATTATTTAAGCCGGCCGCGGGCCTATAGCTTAGTGGTAGAGCACCCGGTTTGCATCCG
>Ga0172381_10006028_pt1 | contig 12210 bp, 6 predicted proteins | sample Leawel6488metaG_FD_119754 | JGI IMG/M metagenome (GOLD analysis project Ga0172381, IMG submission 119754) | Leachate microbial communities from a municipal landfill in Southern Ontario, Canada - Leachate well 64-88 metaG | ecosystem: Engineered > Solid waste > Landfill > Unclassified | place...
CGTAAGGTTTCTCCGGGAAGGGCTGGAGGCCTTTAATAAATAAAGCGTTATGCAGGACATACAACTTTTTTTTAACAAGCTGAGCGGTTTGTTATGGGGTTGGCCTATGATCATATTGCTCCTGGGTACCCACATTTTTCTGACGATCCGGCTGAAGTTTCCTCAACGTAAGATATTCAAAGGGATCGCTCTCTCGGTAAAAAGTGACGGAGATTCCAAAGGAGATGTCAGCCAGTTCGGGGCCCTGGCCACGGCGCTGGCTGCCACCATTGGGACAGGCAATATCATAGGGGTTGCCACTGCCGTATCCCTGGGAGGGCCGGGCGCCGTACTGTGGGTCTGGCTGAGCGGTTTGTTCGGGATCGCCACAAAATACTCCGAAGGTTTGTTGGCGGTCAAGTACCGTGTCAAAACATCGGACGGGACTATGCTCGGGGGACCCATGTATGCCCTGGAACGCGGACTGGGCATGAAATGGCTGGCGGTCCTTTTTTGTGTTTTTACCATCATTGCTGCCCTGGGCATAGGTTGTTCCGTGCAGTCCAATTCCATAGCTACTATGTTAAGAGAGACATTCAACGTATCTCCTTATATTTCAGGTGGCATACTGGCTTTTATGGTAGCACTGGTCATTTTTTTCGGTATAAAGGGGATTGCTAAAGTCTGCGGGTTCCTGGTCCCTTTCATGGCTTTCTTTTATGTGCTGGGGTGTATTGTAATAATACTCATGAATGCATCTTTTTTAGGAAAGGCTGTTTCCCTGATCTTTGAATCGGCTTTTTCCCTGAAGGCAGTCGGAGGTGGCATGGCCGGCGGCGGTTTGATGGTTGCCATGCGTTACGGCATTGCACGGGGGCTCTTTTCTAACGAATCTGGAATGGGCTCGGCACCCATCGTAGCAGCGGCGGCAAGAACAAAAAATCCGGTCAGGCAGGCACTCGTCTCGGCAACGGGAACTTTTTGGGATACGGTGGTCGTTTGTGCACTAACGGGCCTTGTCCTGGTAACCAGCATTCTGAGGTACCCCGGGATTGATTATTCCGATGGCGCTTTGCTGACCAAAATGGCGTTCAGTAAAATTACTTTTATAGGACCACTGATCTTGAATGTAGGTCTTATCACATTTGCTTTTTCCACTATCCTGGGTTGGTCCTATTATGCAGAAAAAGCCATAGAATACCTGGGAGGCAAACGTGTCATTGTGTATTACAGGATTGTATGGATAGTGGGAGTATTCCTGGGATCGGTCGCAAAGTTATCTATGATATGGGACCTGGCCGATTCCATGAATGCCCTGATGGCTCTTCCCAACCTGGTCTCCCTGATCCTGCTGAGCGGGGTTATGGCAAGTGAAACAAAAAAATACCTCTGGAGCGGAAGGCTGGATGAAACATCAAATTAGAATTCCCACCCGAGGTTAATACCCAGGCTGTTAGCCAGGGGAGAATCTTTTTGTGCCAGTAGATAGGCTGCGTTCAGGGTCAATCCCCTGAAGCGGAATCCCAGGCCGGCACTAACATAAGATGGGATACATTTCTCAGAATCTCCGTAATGGCCTCCAACACGGACAAAAAACAGGTTGTTATAGGAATATTCCAATCCTATACCGGCCGTTATTCCGGAGTTGACTATAAGATATCCGGCCTGGACAGCTGCATTCAGGAGGTGTTTTTCTCCGGGGTGAAACCCGTATCCTGCTCCAAGTTTTATTTGGGACGGAAGGGTATAAAGACCGTTGCCGTAATCGATCTTTGAGCCTAGGTTTGTGGCGGTAAGACCCAGGGAAAGGTTCCCGGGTTGATACATAAGGCCCAGATCGGCGGCTAAGGCACTGCCCGCAGCCTTGGGACCTGTCTCGGACGAGATATAATGCACGGTGGCCGCAGCTGAAAAGGCTCCGAAAATATTATATGCATAGCCAAGGTCCACCGAAAGTTCACGGGGTTTGAAAATTCCTGTGATGTTTCCCTGGGGATTGGAAAGATCGTAGGTAGGATATAAAAACATGCGTGAACCCAGAGAAACCGCACTCCTTTTTCCCAACTTAATGAAGCCGGAAAGACTCACCATCTGGTTATCTGTTGTGGCCGGCTGCCACATGGTGTATGAAGCGGCAAACGCACCCTTGAGAGGCGAGATTGCAGTGGCTGCCGGGTTATTATATATGGCAAAGGCGTTAGCCGGGGAAATCACTCCCGTTCCACCCAGAGAAAGAGAATAAGAATCGGGCGATATGGTCAGGAATTGAGCAGTCTGTCCAAACGCAGAAGTGAAAGCAAAGATGGAGAAGATAAGGCCGATAATACATTTACGTTTCATGCTTAGTTACAGTTTAACGATATTCCTGATGATTTTTCCCCCTTTAAAATTGATACTGACAGAATAAACTCCTCCACTGAAGGAGGCCATATTCACTTGTGCAGGCTGAAATGGCGAAATGGCGACTGAGGTTGCTTTGTACATCTGAACTCCGACTGAAGATGTAATAGAAATATCTACAGAGGTCATTTCTCCCAAACGAATGTTCAGTATATCTTTGACAGGATTAGGATAAAGATCAACTATATGGTTTTCGTCACGTAGTAAAACCTTGATGGAAAAATGAGTATCAGCCCCCAAAGCATCCGATGCCGTTACGGTAAGCGACGCTGTGCCGTAGTTGATTCCCTGGATATTAAGCGTATTGCCGTTTAGGGTGGTTTTTACAATATTTCCGGTAGTAGATGAGGTGACGGTAAAACTGAGAGGTTCGCCGTCAGGGTCAGAAAAACAAGAGGACAGATCAATGGTTTTTACCTCGCTTTTGCGGCCCATGTAAATATTTTCTGGTGTGAAAACGACCACTGGAGGTTGGTTAGGTACAATGGTATAAGTTATTTCTTGGGTACTGGAGGCTCCATATGAATCGCTTACTACCAGAGAGGCGGTATAGGACCCAGCAGGAGCTTTGACCCCAGAGACAGAGATGGTAATTAGATTGTCTTGAAGGCTGGCAGATGCCGCTTTAGAACCGGCGATGAATTGGAAGGAAATTTCGTGTGCATCCGGTTCGGAAAGAATGAAGGTCAGGGTTTTTGTTTCAAAAGCCTTTAGTGAGAGAGACGTGCCGTTGACAGGTGTAATAACTGGGGCATGATTGCCCAATGTCGTTTGCTTGATGCAGTCAGTAGGGGCAGAGCGGTGGTTATGGTTGTCATAGGCTACCAGACGGAAATAATAATCTGTGTTAAACGCCAAATCAGACAAGGTCGTGGATATGGTATCTCCCACAGTAAGTTGGCCGCTATAGACTGTTTTAACCCACATGTCCTCTCTCAACGGCAGTTGAAGATCAGCCAATTCAATGGGGTGGGTACTTGCAAAGATATCATATGCAAAAGCTTTTCCGCTATCTTCGTCGTTGGGTACTGTCCATGTCAAAGTGATGGAATTGGAAAGTGCTTTGGCGTTGACATGGCTTATGGGAGAGGGGGCAAGGGGACCTTCAGAGGCCAAGCAACGATAGGCGTCAACGAGGCCGCTTCCCATTCGGCCCGAATAGCCCGGGTTGTAAGAGTCCACGTTGGTTGTGCTGTTGACTAAAATATCCCATAACATTTTATTGGTAAAACCTTCTTTCCCAAATTGAGATAGAACCAGTGCGGCAACGCCCGAAACATGGGGGCAGGCTTGGGAGGTTCCCATCATTCCGCCATAACTGTTTCCAGCAATGCAACTGTACACATATGCGTTGCCTAGGGTTACGTCATCACCACCCGGTGCAACAATATCAACCCAGTTGCCATAGTTGGAATAGGAAGCTTTCTTGTAGCCGGGCCCCAAAGCGGCTACAGCCATAACACCCTCGTACATGCCGGGATTGACAAAATCTATATTGTCATTGCCAGCAGCAAAAATAACGATTCCGCCTCTCATGGGTCCAGTCTGGACATCGTTCTCATCTACTCCTGCGTACTTAACAAAATAATCAATGGCTTCTTTCATAGAAGCGTCCAGTGTCTTGTCTTCTGAGCTCCAGCTGTTTTGGGAAATAATTGCGCCGTTATCTGCGGCATATTTCATGGCAGAAGCCGGGTAGCCCGCATTATCCATGATTTGGCAGGACATAATACGAGCCCCTCGGGTTTTCCCGTTCCCGCCAGCCACACCGCAAGTTCCTATCCCGTTGTTGTTTACGGCACTGATGATACCGGCTACATGTGTGCCGTGATTCCCGGGTTCTATTGTTCCGGCCATTTCATTGTTGGTGGCTACGGTGAAATTATAGCCGTAGATGTCGTCTATATAGCCGTTGTTGTCATCGTCATGACCGCTGGCTCCGTAGTATTCAGCTTCGTTGACCCACATGTTGTCCGCCAAATCTTCGTGGTCCCACTGTACCCCGTTGTCCAGCACGGCTACTATCACATCGCGGCTACCGGCAGAAATTTCCCATGCAGAAAAAAGGTTGATGTCAGCTCCTGAAAGGTAATCTTTAAGCGTTCCGGGATTATTATAATGCCATTGTTTGCTCAACATGGGGTCGTTGAAAGGATATACTGTATCTTCTTCCAGAATCAAAGGATGGATGTATTCAATATACGTAATGCCCTTAGTTTTGGCAATTGTCTCACGGGCCTTGGTAAGGGGAACAGAGGGGGCAAAAGTGATATCGTACCACAAGTCCAGGCCTTCTGCATGGGTACGTGCCTCAAATTTACCGCAGTAGGGAAATGTGCGTCGGATGGATGTAATTTTTAAATTAGGAAATAGGTTGTCTGCTGCTTTGGTAGAGGAAAGCTCCTTCTCCGTTTTTACTCTTATGTGACCTTTTAAAGCAGTGACGTTCCCTTTGTCAGTTTGGAAGGTTTCTGTTATAAAAACTTCTGCAGGGCCCTGTACATGCACGTCTCTGCTGCAACCAGCCGGGATAGCAAGGACAAAAAGCAGTATCCAAATTTTTTGTTGCATAACTATACAATAATGATAATTTAACAAAGATAAGAACTATCCAAACAAGAGAAAGGATTTTACTAGTGAAATAATAAAAAAGAAGGCTCCCTTATGGGCGCCCTCTTTTTTATGTAAAATTCACTGAATTTTTATAATAAATCATACAGATTTGGACCACCGGGCAAAGAAAGGAGTACTTGTTTCAAACCATATCCTCCCAGACCATCGATATACATATAAGGTACCAATTGGAAGAGTTTATCTGATATGTCAGAGTAGACGAAACTGTTTGCGTCATCAGCTGCCATGGAGCTACTTAATGCAGAAGGCAAATAAGCTTTGATTACGTTTCCTTTGGTGCCCTGGTAATTCAGACCTAATGTCCAGAATTTGTCCCATGTAATATACTGTATTCCGTTAACAGGGTCCGCCACAAAAAGTTCTACGTATTCAGGAATCAAGGATGTGTCAATCCAATCCCCCCAGTCGTCAGCATTCAAGGCGTCTATCGTATAGGGTTTGAGTACTCTATAACGCAAGGGGGGAATCTTTGATTTGAGAACTTCCACTTCCTGAATAGTATTGTATTGTGCCCAGGAATCATACCATTGACCTATTCCCAATTTTTCCCAGAGGCAATTCAATACACCGTTAAACTTGGCTGAACCGGCACCATAAAGAGCCACGTATGCGGGCTCCACTTCAAAGTTGATGCTGGTATTGGTGGCAGGTACGTTAGCGAATTTGACGGTAAAGGGAGCGGTTAATTCACCGTCTATAAAAGTAACTGAAGTAGGAACATTAAAGATAGGATCACTGTTGTTGATGATATTCACAGTTACACTACCTTGGCTGCTGGTCCTGCCCAGATGATATGTAAATTCTGTGTCTTCTGCATCTACTGTAAAATTTAAAGGATTGACAGCTCCACTAGAAGGGAGAAAATATACTCCACAAGGTATATCAGTAGGGGAGGGTTCTCTCGTGGGTTGTTCATCTACACAACCTGCCAGTATAAGAGAGAATGCAATAAAAAATAAAGATATGTATTTTTTCATTTTATATTCTATTTAGAATTACTATAAGGTAGGTTGGATTGTTCCTGAAGGATCCGGGTTATTGAAGCCTTCAAGGGCAACGTTGTTTTGTACCTCGTTATTAGGAATTACATAATTCCATCCCGGTTTAATGCCTACGGCGTTGATTTTGAACACATCACCAGGGGCGTTACTTCCAGGATAGCTTTGCAGAGAACCAGCACGAAGTCTCTTGGCATCGAAAAAGGCCAGACCTTCACCCCAAAGTTCTACTCTCTTTTGGAACAGAACTTCTTCCTGGAATGCCTGGGCATCCGTAATAGCACAAATATATTTGGGATCCCTGAATGAAGTCATGAAAGAAGTCAATGCCTGTACTCCTGCATTTATGCTACTGCTCATACCAAGGGCTTCTGCTTCAATCAAGTACATTTCTTCTACACGCATCAACGGAACATCACTGGCACCACCGGTAGCATAATTTTCCCAGTCACCGCCTACGCAACGGAACTTGATGCTGGTATAAGGTTTCAGACCTTTGATGAATGCCTGGTCACGGCATGTCTTATAATCATAATAATCGTAATAACCCGGGTCAATGAAACTGTGTTTGCGGAAGTCGGAATCTGGAATGCGGTCATAAATCCAACGGTTGACACCAAATTGGGTCAAGCTGTTGTAACCCCAGTCTGCCTCACCGGCAATCCAGCCGGTCCAGTTACAAAGGTTCCCCATGGCTTCTGCACTGTAAGAAATGTACCACAGCCAGGAATTGTTGGCACTGGCCAGACAGAACCCGGAATTCGGGTCTTCCCACTGTGTCTGGTTAAGAGGAGAACAACCGCTGGCATCAATAGACTTGCGGGCATAAATCGCAGCATTGGCATAATCCAGATTTGAGAGGAAGGCGCGTGCTTTAAGACCATATACTACTGCCAGGTTGGGATATCTGTTGGTGGTAGGGGTGAAAGTGGCGAGGAATTCCTCCGCCAGATTAAGGTCAGACATAATGAAATCATACAGTACGCCTTCACTTATACGAGGATTGTTTTTACCGTCCGTTTCTGCCGTCTCATCAGTTACCAGGGGAACGGTAAGTCCTTGGATCTTGGCATCTATGGTAGTGTACTGGTTTTCAACAGGAACATACATGTTCCACATGTGCCAGTAGGCCCATGCGCGGTATGCGTAACCCATCCCAAGATAACCTTTTTGCAAATCGGAAGGTTCTTCTACTTGTTTTACTGCATTTATGATGTCATTGGCAGATTTGATAAACATATAGAAAGTACGCCAGGGAAGGTAGGAGGGATATGAATTGGGGCCGAGTCCGGTTTGAATATTAAACTGACGATACCAGTCGTAAGCTGGGTTGGTCCCTTGCGGGAAAATATCACCAAGAGCTTCATTAAAGCCAAGCAAAATGCCTGGGTAAGCCATGTCACGTTCATCAGTCTGGTTACCATAAACAAGATAACCTTGGGACAACTGAGCAGGAATACCGCTCATGGCAGCATCCAGTGCTGAAGCAGATTCCCCAATCTGTTTGGATGTAGCAGAATCATCTTGAGGGAATGTTTCCTTGATACAGGACTGTAGGGTAAATACGCCTATAGCAATTATAGAGAAAATTTTGATCAAATTTTTCATATCAGTGATTTTTTTAGAATTTAACTGTAATACCACCTGAGATGGTTCTCATAGGAGAATAGTAAGATGAACCTGTATCTGTGTAGGAGATTCTTGGATCAAATCCTTGTCTTTGTGACCAATACCATACATTCTCACAAGATACGTAGAAACGAAGAGATGTCCCGCCAAGTTTTTTTGCAACTTTATTGGAAAGTGTGTATCCCAAATTGATGTTTTCAATATTCAAATAACTGGCATCTGTCAAGAAACGGGTAGATTTACCGGCTGAATAGGTGTCATCAAATTGGAAACGGGGAATGTTGTTGTTTGGGTTTTCTTTCGACCAAGACTTCAATACGTCAACGTGATATCCATAACCAGAATTATTGGAAGTAGGAGAACCCATGGCGTGGGCATATCCACTGTCATACTGTTGACCACCAATTTGATAAGAGAAATTGATTGAGAAATCAAATCCATATGCATTGAGAGTGGTTCCAAAACCGCCATAGAAAGGAGATATGGAAGTGGCGTTATTAATATAATAATCAGCCTCTGAATATTGGTTGGTAGTAACACGGGTGCCTGTACGTTGACCACTGCCATCTTCTTCGTCTATATACCACAGTGACTGACCATCTTCTCCTACGCCAGCATATTCCTTTAAATACCATGCGTAATGGGAAACGCCTTCAGCTACAAAGAAGCTTCCGTTTTGGTAACCTTTATATTCATTGCCATCGGCGTCATAAGCAATCTTTGTCTTCTTGCCTTCGTCCAGCATAGTGATATTGTTCTTCAAATAGGTGATATTAAAGTTAATATCCCAAGATATGTTTTTGGTACTGATGGCATTGAAGTTCAATGAAAGTTCTGCACCACTGTTCTTCATATTACCGACGTTCGCATAATAGGATGTGTAACCCATTGAAGGAGCTACAGGGAAAGAGAATAACATGTCGGTTGTAATACGGTGATAGTATTCAACAACACCGGTAAGTCTATTCCACATGTTGAACTCAATACCTGCGTTGATATTTGTAGTAGTTTCCCAGGTAATGGCTTCACTCCCTTTCGAACTGAAGATGGTAGATACGTTGCCAGAGGAATTGGTAATGTCATAAAGGTCTGTATAGCGATAAGCACCAATGTTGTCATTTCCTTGCTGTCCGGCACTTGCCTTTATCTTGAGTTCATTAATCCAATCGGTAGCGAACCAGGATTCCTTATTCATCAACCAGGAAGCACCAACTGACCAGAAATTACCCCAACGGTGGTTGGGATTAAAACGGCTGGAGGCGTCACGCCGGTATGATCCGGAAAAATACAATTTGTCTGCGAAGTCATATTGTACGCGTCCAAAGAAGCCTTCCTGATTGTATTCAGACAGAGAAGAGTTAGCACTCTGTCCGTCAACAACTGCACCCCCCAATTCCTTGTTTTTCTGTGAGAACATATTGGACTTCGAAGCAGACAGAGAGTAGTTCTTCTTATTATAGTACTCATGGCCTAAAAGGACAGATATTGTGTTTCGTCCAAAAGTCTTTTTATAATTCAACAATTGCTGGAGGTTAACGTCAAAGCGTCTGCTATGTACTTTAATCACAGTACCTTTAGTAGAAGCAAACTGTCCGTAATATGGATTTAGTACCTCTGTCGACCGGGTTTCATCCAAGTAGAATGTGCCGTTAATTGTAAGTTTTAAATCCTTGTAGAAATTTATGTCTACATATCCGTTCCCGGTTGCGGCATTGCCTTCATTGTTACGGGTGTTTAGGCGGAGATCTTGCAATGCGTTGGCATTAAACAGGAAAGGACGTGCCAAACCGGCATTTTGACCATCACCGTAGTCCATCATTTCAATGCCGTTCGCATCTACTTTGCGGGAGCCGTCTGCATTTCTAATCCACAACGGATAAATGGGTGCCATTTGCGATGTGAAAGCCCAAACGTTACCGGTAGAAGTAGAAGATCCATTATTGCCCAAATAATTGGAATCAAAATTAGTATAGGACATGTTTCCACCTACTTTCAACCAATTCTTGGCCTGGTAACTGGCCCTTAACCTGGCGGTCAAACGTTTCAAGTCAGAACCGGCAGTAATCCCTTCATTGCTAAGATAGGCAACTGAACTGTAGAAAGAAGCCTTGTCGTTGGCGCCGGACACAGTCATAATGTATTCCTGACGAATGCCTGTACGATAGGCTTCATCTGCCCAGTTGTCAGGGGTAATATAGTAGTCACCAATAGTGCGACCCAGTGTAGCATTAGGATTCACCTTGCCGTTTGTCCCAATGAATGATTGTCCTTGGGGAAATTCATAAATTAAATATCCCAGACCGGCATTGGATGAGCTAAGCCCAATATTTTGGTTGGCTCTGACGTTGGCATCTTCTATAGACAAACCCATTTTATCCTGGAAGTAGTTCATCATTGCTACATAGTGTGTTTCATAATGCAGCAAAGGATCCTGAATGGTGTTGTAGTTCTGTAATGCCCTCATGTTGCCTCCGAATCTGGCATCAAAAGTAACAAGAGCCTTACCTGCTTTAGCTTTCTTGGTGGTAATCATAACCACACCATTGGCACCACGTGCGCCATATAGTGCGTTGGAGGAAGCGTCCTTTAAAACTGTGATATTTTCTACGTCACTGGTAGCAATATTTGAAATATCCCCGCTATAGGGAGCCCCGTCAACAATAATAAGAGGATCATTACCGGCAGAAAGAGAACTGAAACCCCGGATGCGAATGGTAGAAGAAGCACCTGGAGCTCCGTTGTTTGATGTCAGTTGGATACCCGGAACGGCACCTGCAAGTGCGTTGATTACAGAAGATGACTGTGATTTGGTCAATACTTCTGAACTTACAACAGCTGCAGAACCGGTAAAGGACTCTCTTGTGGAAGTACCAAAGGCAACTACGACTATATCTTCCAGTGCTATAGCATCGGGAGACATAATAACATCAACAACCGCTCTGCCATTGATGTCCGCAACGACCATCTGCATCCCAACGAAAGAAAAGCGAAGGGTATTGCTGCCAGCCGGCACGTTAATAGAGTAGACACCATCCAGATCGGTTTGCGAGGTTAGTGTTGTTCCCGTTACAACAACTGTCGCATAGGGTATCGGAGCACCATCTTCAGAGGATGTTACCGTCCCGGTAACCCTCTGTTGGGCAAACAATGCTGTGAAACCCATCATGACTGAAAAAGTCAATAAAAGGAGTTTTTTCATCTGTCTAGTTTTTAGGTTAGTAAATAGTTTATAGGTTTATTTATATTAAATAAATATATCTTTTACAAAGATATGGATTTTTTTGAATTACGAAACCTTTTCAGCACCGTCTTTCAAATTGTAACAGAAATTCAAGTTTTATATAAATATTTAATAATTTATCTAAGTATGTATTATTGAAATCAAGGATATATAATAAATTGTTCCTTCAAAAATTTTTTATGATGAAAAAACCAAAACGATCCTGACCGGCTTGTTTCTGGGTTTCTGTTCCATTGCTCTGGCACAGAATATCCAGATAACGGGGAAGGTTACGGATGCGGTTGACGGTCAGCCGCTCCCCGGTGCAACTATTTTTGTACAAGGAGAACGCGCCGCATTTATTACCGACAATAACGGTAATTAGGGTTTGCTTATTAATTCCCAATCAGGCACACAATTTCAATGGAGGCATGACCGGATAAAAAATTAGATTTCTCACTTTCATAATGTTCGACAGTAAAGAGAAAAAATGAGACAGAGGAATATCCCTCATGTGCCGGATCAGGTTCATCACAAAAATGATTGCTCCTATCCAACTATTTAATGTTGTGGACAATCTGGCGCGGATATCATTCAAACCATATCCACGTTTGCCCTGACCAAACTTTCCTTCAACCTGATTGCGTTCTGCTGATTCTCGTCGCTCTTTGCGTTTTTGGTAGCCGGACTTGATTTCCCTCACCGGCTTTCTACCCAGTGGATCCCCAGTGTAGCGGATGCCTTTCTCTTTCAAAAAACGCCGGTTCTCCCGAGTGAGATAAATCTTGTCTACCTGAACCAGTTCCGGGTATTTTCCGGTCAGTTGTCTGAATCGTTCTACCTGTGCCTGAAGGTCTTGACCTTCGTTAAAAGCATCCCAATCAAAATGATCCACCTTGGCATAACCGCTCAACAGGCTGATGTTTATCTTCGCGCCGAACTCTGTTTTTGCCTTGGCTTTGCCACGGACGATGGGGCGAACATGCGGTTGATGGATGCTCACCAGGCGATCCTCTATTTGATGAGTCCTCTTCTTGTACATTGTATCCTGTTGTTCCAGTAGATGCCGGATAACAAAAAAGTATTTCAATTGCCCTCTGTCAAAAGGAATCGGTTCGTCTTTTATGGTATCCAGCATCTCGTTGACAATCCGTATATCTCGTTTCAGGTAGTTGATCTGCTTGCGTATGGCCTTTCGTAACACGTTGGCAGGCTTTCTCTTCATTTTCGATACATTCAGGAACTCCTTACGGGCAATCCTTCTGTATGTACGAGGTTTATCTTGAACTCCCAGCTTTGAGCACAATACATCAATCAGTTCTTCTGCCTTTTGACGGCTCTCGTTCAACA
>Ga0172381_10006029_pt1 | contig 12208 bp, 25 predicted proteins | sample Leawel6488metaG_FD_119754 | JGI IMG/M metagenome (GOLD analysis project Ga0172381, IMG submission 119754) | Leachate microbial communities from a municipal landfill in Southern Ontario, Canada - Leachate well 64-88 metaG | ecosystem: Engineered > Solid waste > Landfill > Unclassified | place...
GATAGTATTAAATTGGATATTATAGAAAGATATGGGAAACAATTTTATGAAGATTTTGTTGGAATGTTAAAATATAAAGGTTTCCAAGAAGGACAAAAACAAAGTGAAGATGCTTTTAAGGAGATGATTTTAGAATTTGGACAAGAGTTAAATAAAGTTGTTTTAACTATAAATAAGAAATGTCCTTCCTGTAAAAAGAATTTTGAAACACTAAAGTCAATTAAAATAATTGATAGATATTCAAAAATTTTCAACCTTTCAAAAATTGGGGAGGAAAAACAAGATGACAAAACCTAATATTCCAAATGAACTTTTAGCAAGAATTGGAGCAGATTTAGTTTTGAAAGTTTGTAATAAAAAGATGTATCAAGTTCAAAAGGTTGTAATGGATTGGGAACTTGCTAAATTCAGTTCTTTAACTGCAATAAATAAGATAAGGAAAATTGTTAAGGAGGAAAAACAAGATGAATAATAAAATCCCCCAAGAAATTGAGGAAAAGATTAGATTATTAGAAATATGGAATAAGAATGAATGGGAGAGAGCAGAAGATTATAAAGAGATAATGGAAGAAGCAAATAATTTATTTTCTAATAAGAATACTATGCAGATTTATGAAATCTATTTAAAGGGTTTCAAAGCAGGACAACTCCAAAAACAAGATGACGAATTAAACTTTCTTGGAGATTTATATGAACAACAAAGTGTTTCAGTTATAAGAGAAGATATAAAAGGTAGAATAAAGGAGTTAAAAGAAAAATGATGCAAAGAGCGTATATAACTATAACTAAAACTGAATTAATAAGAGTTTTAAGTGGAATTGGTATAAGGAAAAAGAAAGAGCAAGATATAGTATGTGAAAGAGTAAAGAATTATCTTAATGAAGATTTACCTAAGATAATAGAAAGAGAATACCAATTATATAAATTAGGTGATAATAAGATTTTGATTTTGGATAATTTAAAAGCAGGGAGTAAAGATGACAAATAAATTGAAGATTAATTGTGGGAGATTCCAAGTAGGATTAGGATTTATTGCTTTAATTGTAGGGATAGTTGGTTTTAATTCATTTGTTCCTATAGGGAAAATAATCTTACAAGATTTAAAGATTGATATATTTGATATTCTCTTTGGATTTTTAATAATTGTTTATGGGATTTTTTTATCTGCTTTATGTTTAACTGTAGGATTTGAAAATATTACAAAAGGTAAAAAACAAACCTCGGAGGAAAAACAAGATGAAAAATAAAATCCCCCAAGAAATTGAGGAAATAAAAGGAGTAAGAAGTTCTGTCTATGATAGTATTAAATTGGATATTATAGAAAGATATGGGAAACAATTTTATGAAGATTTTGTTGGAATGTTAAAATATAAAGGTTTCCAAGAAGGACAAAAACAAAAGAATAAATGGATTGCTTTGGGCAGAACTCAAATGCTTGAAAAGGTTAAGGAGAAGATTAAGAAAACAAGAGGTATTCCAATATGTTCAAATTGTGAAAGTAGAATATGGGATAAAAGAAATCCTTGTTGTCCTACAAGTGGAAAGAGAATTACTTTTATTAATAAAGATAAAATCCTCTCCAAGTTGGAAGATGATGAGGTTGAGAAATGAAAGAATTTAAGGAATTAAAAGAATTAAGAAAACAAAATATAAAATTGAGAGAGTTGGTTAAATTATATAATAATGGAATGTCTAAAATAGTTTTATGTTCTAAATGTAATATTCCTTTACAAAGTAATGAAGACAGAATAAGAATTGTTTATAATAAGAGGAATGATGGATATTCAGATAGACAAATAGCAACATTTCATACTAAATGTTTTAATGTTCATTATAATAATTTATTAAGGGTAAAAGAATGAAAAGAAGAATAACAAAGAAAGAAGCAGAGGAATATTTTATAAAACTTACTTGTGATAGTAGTAGTAAAGATGAATTAGCGAAAATCATTTGGGATAAAATGGATTCTTTTGAAAGAGAAAAGTATTTTAGAGAATTGGAGGATTCATTTGAATAATGAGAGTTTTAGTTGCCTGTGAAGAAAGTCAAGAAGTATGTAAAGCATTTAGAGAATTAGGGCATGAAGCATTTAGCTGTGATATTTTACCTTGTAGTGGAGGGCATCCAGAATGGCATATTCAAGATAATGTCTTAAATCATTTAGATGATGGTTGGGATTTAATGATTGCACATCCTCCTTGCACATATTTAACAGTTACTGGAATGAGATGGTTATATGCTGATAAAACTAAATCTAAACCACATCCTAAATTTCTTGATAGAAAAGATAAAGAACAAAAAGCAGTTAATTTCTTTGTAGAATTGTGGATGGCAAAAATACCTTATATTGCTATTGAAAACCCTGTAGGAATAATGTCTACAAGATTTATGAAACCATCTCAAATAATAAAACCATGTCAATTTGGACACGATGCAAATAAGAAAACTTGTCTATGGCTGAAAAAATTACCCAAATTAGTTCCAACAAATGAAGTTAAAGTTACTTTTAGGAAAACAAAATCAGGAAGAATATTTGATAATTGGTATTGGGAAACTTCTAAATTAAAAGGAGAAGCAAGGCAGATAGCAAGAAGTAAAACTTTTCCTGGTATTGCAAGAGCTATGGCAGAACAATGGAGTAATAAACTCTCAAAAATTGGGGATAATTCAGAGGTGGAGAAATGACAACTTTTATATCTTGGTTATTTGGAGGATTTAATTTTAAGAAAATAAATATAGGAAAGGTTGGAGATATAATTTACCCAGCATACAACGGGACTAATGGATGGTTCAAAAGTCCAAGATGGGATTTGATTATAAAGGTAGATAATAAAGGAAATATACTCGATGTTAGATATATATGGGACTTTTCGACAGTAAGAGCAATAGAGTTGATAAAAGAATTAGGAGATAAAAGAAAATGATATTAGATGTATATTATCAAGCTGGAATATTTAGTTTATTATGTATTATAATAACATTGGCGACACCATTTATATTATATAATTCTTTTAAGAATAATACAATAAAAGCAATTAGAAGAAATCTTCCAGTTATAATTATTATTCTTATAGGGATGACAATATTTAGTCAGATAGGAGAAACTGAAAGTAAGATATTAAATAGTCAACTCTTATTACTTAAATATGTTACAATTCCTTTTATATTTATGATTTTATGTTCAGTTAATATGGATTTAGCATTTAAAAAGAAAATATTAGGAGATAACAAATGAAAGAAAAAGTTAAGTTTAATGATTTAAGTAATAATATACAATTACTTTTAGTTTTAGGTGGTGCATTATTAGTTTTTTGTTTAGTATATATTGCAGTAGAAGATAATAATATAAAAGGTATTCCTAATCTTCCACATAAATATTGTCATAATGAAAGTATAAATGTAACAGAGCCAATATGGAAAGAGATTGAATGTCCTTGCTATAAAGAAGAAGGTTGTTTTATGTGGTGTGGGGAGAGTATAGGTATGAAGAATGTTACAATTGAAAAAGAGGTATGTGAAATAAGATGAGTGAATTAAAAGGAAAACAAGGAGAAAGGTTTTTAAAAAATATGATAAATAAAGAAAAGAAGAAAAATAATAGTCAGCAGACAAAAACCCAAACTTGCTTGAAAAGTGGAGTCGGTAGCTTTTGTGAAGTAGAACAAGAACGAACCACAAGTAACTTTTTGAAAGATAAAAGAATACCTATCGGTGAGGACAAAACTGCTGACACTAATAATTGGACTTTAGATAAACAAATAGAAGAATTAAAATGGGAAGATTATATTTATGAAAGATATATAAGTTTAGATAATATTAAATTGTTTTTAAATAAATTAAAAGAAGAAATAGATAACGCACAAGAAGATTATGCTAATTTAGATTGGGTTTCAAAGGAACAAGTAATTGATTTAATAAATAAAAGAGCAGGAAAGGGATTTAGTGAGGGAAAAGAATGATAGATTGGAGTGCATCTATTTGTTTAACATTAGGAGATAGAGTTGAAGTTTTATTCGGTATTGTAGCAATAATTGAAGGAAATACAACAATAGAAAAAGAAGTTTGTGAAATTAAAGAAGTTAAAAATAATACTATATACTTTTGTGAGGAAGGAAGTAATAATAATTGTGGAAATGTTAATATTTATAAATCATTAGAAGAACCAATAAGATTTCTTGATTTTTGGTGTCATGGAGCAAAATTAAAATGTCAAGGTGATACTTGTTGGGATAATTTGAATAATGCACAATCAAATAATAAAGGATATGATTATCTTTTATATAAATGTGATTCTTATACAATAGAGGTTATTAAATGAAACTTAGTCATATTGTTATACTTATTATTTCTTCAATTGGAATGTATCTTAGTATAACTGAATGGGGTTTATTAGAAAAAGTTGGATTTTTTATTTTAATATCTTGTTTATTATTAGCAGTATATTTTGATGTTAAAGAGGAATTAAAAGGAAAAATTAAATGACACAAAAATTTAAATCAATAATTGAAGGTGTAATATTAGGAATATTATTATCTGTATCTGGTTATTTAGCATTCGGGGGTATTTTCAAATAATGGTTCACGATAAATGTTCAAGATTTGTTAAGTTTTCAGCAAGAATGGATGAAGAATCAGGAAAAGAGTTTAAAGAATTTGGGAAAGAATTAGGAATACCACCTGGAAAATTAGCTTCTGTTGGATGTTATATAATATTTTCTGTCCTAAAAGATGTAAATAAAGAGATATATGAAACTTATGGAAAAGGATTTAAAGAAATAGTTAAAAAGTGGACAAAGTTTCCAATAAGATTTTCAGTAAAACCAATTAATGATATATTTAAAAATCCAACAATACCTAAAGAAATAACTGATGAAATATTTGATTTAATAATGCAAAAAGCAAGATTGGATAATTTAAATAACAAACAAGAGAAGGTAATTAATAATGAATAAAACTATTAAAGATATATTAATTTTGCTCTTTGCTATTGTTCTTGTCCAATTAGCATGTTTTGTTCCAAAGTTATTTCACGGATCAAACGCAGACATAATTAAACAACCAGAAGCTATAATGGTATGTAATAATCCAACATTTAATGAAACAATAACATTTTCTTATACTTATTTATCAGAATCAGATTCTTTAAGTGCTTATGACTATGCAATAAATAATAATTGCACATTTGAGCATAAAAGATTTGAATTAAATAAAACAGGAGGAATAAATAATGGAAACTGAAGATAAAAAATTAAATTCAAATAGTAATCTATGGAAAGCAATAGCTTTAATTGTTATTGGTGTTTTAATAGGAATATTCTTTGGAATGAAAGTATTATCAGCAATAGAACTTAATTTAGATAAGAACCAATCATGTACTTTGTTTAATTATACAGGAGTTCAGTGTGATTCTTTCTGGTGTGTTTCAGGATTGAAAGGAAACTGGACAAATGATAGTATTTGTTTGATAAATGTAATAATAAAAGAAACAATTAATAATACAAATCAAAGTTTTGTATTTAATGAAACATTTATGGAGAACTTCATATTGAATATTACATTTAAAGTAATTAATCAATCTGAACTTATAAATGAAAGTACATTAATTGCAACTAAAAATTCAATTCTTGATGGAGAGCAAAATAGAACAGAAACAACAGTTATTAGTTATCTTGATGAATATGGTGGAAATCAAGTTGTTCAAACACAACCAGTTCCTGGATGGGCTTGGATAGTTCTTGTTTTAGGAGTATGCTTTACAGCTGTTGCAATTTTTTGGATAAAATCAAATAAAGCAAAAAAAGATATTGAAGCAGAAGATTTTTTTAGAAAGCCAAGTGAAAAAGATATTTATAGGCCAAAAGAAGCATATAAAAGTCCAGAAATTAAAGAAAAAGGAAAAGCACAATTTGAAAGAAAATTTCAACAACCTATTAAGAAAAAAGATTTAGCTGATGAACGTTTAGAAGATGAAGAAACAGAAGAAGATAGTGAAGGAGAAATATTAGAATGATAATTGCAGGTTTTTTTATTGATAATATATTCATATATTTGCTTTTGTTATTAGTAATAGCAATTATATATTTTGTAGGTGGTGATGATGCTAAAAAGTTAATAAAGAATTTCTTAGTTAGAACTTGGTTTATACTAATAATAATTGGAATTTTGATTTATGGATGGAATAGATGGGGTATTGTTGCAGATACAGGTATTGGGCAAATGAAAACAGCTTTATTTTGGGCTTTAGAAATAGGAGCATTATATTTAATAGGAAAAAATTGGCTTTATGAATTAAGATATGAAACAACACCATTCCAAGCTGGAGGAATATATGGAAGCTGTTCAAGATATTATTCTGTTGGAAGATTAACAGTTTTCTACTTGGGAACTACTGGAAAATCATATACAAAAGGATTTATGCTCAATTGGAATTTTCCAAATAAGATTGTTATAATTCCAACTAATTTATGGCATTTCAATGGAGAAGGAATATATTCAAGAGTTTTAGTTTCAAAAAGGATGATTGAGCAATTACCTTCTGAAAAGATAAGAAATTCTATAAATAATGACCCTCTAACATTTTTTGCAAGGGATGAAATATATTTCGGATTATATAGAGATAAAGATATAACAGATAAACCATTTTTAGAAGATACTGAATCAAGATTACTTGATTTTAGTGTAGAAAATTCATTACAAAAGGAAATGATTGAAGGAAAGAATACTATAATGAAGAAACATGTAACAGATATTAAAGCAATAGAAAACAAAATGACAAATAAAAGTTCATATCAACAACCACAAAATATTGGAGATGAAGGAGCATGAAAGAAGATTATGCAAGTCTAATGGAATGGTTCTATGAAAATAAAGAAACATTTATAGCTCCATATATAGAACAAAATTATAAAGAATGCTCATGGCAGTATGAATATGATTTTATGTTTAGACATATAACTTATACTCGTGCAATAGTTGAAGATTACAGATTATCAGAAAAGCAAAAGATAAATGAATTTATTAAAGCAATATCTCATGGAAAGTCTAAGATTATTGCAGTGGTAGGTGGTCGTGGGGCTGGTAAAACAGCAACAGCTTTATGGGCAGGAGAAGAAGGAAGATATAATGGGGGACATAAATATGTTTATTATGTTGGAGAACCAGAACATAAAGAGATGTATCCTACTTGGTTTAAGTTCTTAAAAGACATTGAAGATATTCCTGAAGGTGGATTTTCAATAATAGATGAAGCAGGTATAAAATATAACGCAAGAAATTATCAAAAGACAGGTAATAAGGACCTAACTGATTTAATGGTTGTAGCAAGACATAAATCAATTACAATGATATTCATTACACAGAATCTAAGTATCATAGACATAAACATTGATAGACTTCTTGATATAGTTATTTTTAAGCCAGGAACAGATTATGGATTAAGGCCTAAGAGAGGACAAATGATAACAAAACAAATGAGAGAACACATGATTATAATGAATAGAATGAAACCTACAAGAAAGGAAGAATGCTTAATTGTTTATAGATCAGGTTCATATCCAATATATAGAAAGATAACAAATCCTCTTCCATCATTTTGGGATGATGAAAAGATAAGCAAGTCATTTAGAAACTTTAAAGCAAGTGAATATCATAAGAAAGCTGAAACTATACCTATTAATAAGAAGGAGGTTAAAAGTATAATACCCAGGTGGTAAGGAAGTGTCATATATAATTAATTATATATTATAATAACATATATATTATATGGAAATCGTAGAAACAGTTAAAATAATGCCTTGGGAGATAACAAAGATAATCAATAACTGGGGTAAAAAGCAGATACTCTTAAAGTATTATAGTAAAATACCTGGATGTAATTCTTATAACTTTCAGAAGTTTGGGCAAATATTTTGTAAACCAGAAGATTGGGAGAAACTTCTTAAAGCAATATCAAAGGAGATGAAGAAAGCATGAACAATATTAAGATTATTAGATTAAATACTAACATTAAAGGAAATGCAGAAGATATAGCAAGAAAGTTCTTAGATACTCTTGGAGGAGCTGTATATTCTCATGACTTACTAACAATTTATAATTTAACTAATATAAAGTTAAAAAATATGAAAGGAGTACCAGATTTAGTTTATTGGGATAGAAAGAACAAAGTCTGGTTAGTAGAAGTTAAAAGCCAAGGAGATGTTATAAGCCAAGATCAATTAAATTTTGCTATGGAAAATCAAGAATTACAGATAGTATTTTTATTTGTAAGAGATATTAATGAAGCACCTAATTTAAAATATCCAGGAGGTATAGACTTCTTTGAATATTTTTTAACATGAGAGCAATAATTTATGCAAGATGTTCAACAGATGAAAGCAAACAAGATGTAGAAGTTCAATTAAAACAACTTAGGGAATATTGTGAAAGAGAGAGATGGGAGCATGATGAAGTTTGGGAATATGCTTCTGGAAGCAAAGGAAAACAAGAAAAGTTGCAACAAGTAATGGATTTAATTGTTCAAAGGGTTTATCAAGTAATAATTGTCCATAGTTTAGATAGATTTTCAAGACTTCATCCAAGTATTACAGAAAAGATGCTTAATGATATACTTTCTTGCAATTGTAGGTTTATATCTATTCAAGAAAATTTAGATTCAAATAATACAATGCTTTGGTACACTTTTAAGGGATTGTGGATTTATTTTGCTAATCAATATTCTCTTAATTTGAGCAAAAAAGTTAAACTTGGGATGGAAAGAGCTAAGGAAAAAGGAATACATATTGGTAGGCCCAAAGGTTCTTTAGATAAGAAAAAGAGAAGTAAAAAAGGGTATTTCACAAGATTAAGAGTAAAAAAGCATAAATAAGCACTTAAAAAACTACCTCCTTTTTTAAAAGCTAATACTTATATCCACTTTATTCAACGCCTAATGGTACTAAACTCGCAGAATTAACACAAAAAGAGTTATTCCATAGAGCAAACCACATTAATTTAAAGTTTGTCCAACTCATATCATTTACAAATGTTTTCCACACTTCTTTAAATTTACTTTCTGTTCCTAAACAAAAACTAATATCTGGCTCTTCTTCAAGTTTCTCTATTATTGTTCCTCCACCTCCAGTTGATGTTATTCCTGAACTTATAGAAGTTATAAAACTTGCATTTTGAGTATTTTCATTTCCTGCTGAATCATTTGCATACAAATGAAGATAATAAGTTCCAAATCCAGGAGCTGTTGCTAAAGTCCAATTATTACAAATAAATGTAGTATTTGTTCCAGGAGTTGAACCATCCCATATAGAGTACCAACAAGTGTTCAAATTAATATCTGTTATATTGCTTGTAAAGTTTATCTGATTAGAATTTGCTGTTGTTTTTATTGTCATTGCATTCATTATAGGTAAAATTGTATCAATTGTAAATGTATAATTATAAGAAACTCCATTATTTCCAGTTTCAGTTGTGTTACACCAAATTCCATAATTATAATATCCATCTGTTAAATTTAAATTAAAAGTATTTATTGTTAATTCTGTTATGCTTGTATCTGTTTGGTTAATCAACCAACTTCCAGTTCTATTTGTATACAAAACACAAGTATCTACTGTTTGAGTAGCGTGGTCTGGAGTGTAATTAATCTGTAAATTAGTTCCATTTTTTATATATAGTAAATTAGTTGGGTAATTTAAGTTTATGATAGGATTATCTATATCTACAATTAAAGTATTATTATTTTCATTATAATTTGAATAAGAACCATTGTTATATACTAAACAATTCCACAAATAAGTATCACTTACTGATAAATTAATGTTTTCAAATGTGCTTGAATTATCTTTCCCAGATATATTTTTTGATTCTGAATAGAAAGGACCAGTAGAGTTCCATATTTCCAAAGTAACATTTGTTAATTCTATTTCATCTGTGGTATTACAAGTAAAATTATTGTACTGTGAGGAATAAGAAGCATTACTTGGTGACTTTAAATAAATATTGGGAATTGGATTATAAGTTATATTTATATCAGAAACTTCTAAAACTCCATTTGAATCTGAATGAAATGTAATAGGAATTGTACAATTACTTCCAGATATTGAACAATTTGTACAATCACATTTTCCATTATTTAAAGCTGAATTTAAAACAGAAGAAAAGTCATTTGTCTTGTTATCAGATTTATTAAATACTCCAGTATAATTCCACATATTTGTGTTATTTATTATGGTATAAGGATTATTTATCTCTAATATATTTTTATAAGTCTTTAATTGGTCTACACCAACATTTATATCTCTTAATAGAAGTATATCTGTGGAATTACAATATAAACTTCCTCCAAGAGAGATGATGGAGGATATATTAGCATTACTAATTTTATCAAATGTAGAATTATACCTAAACATATATGTTGAATTTGCTCCAATATAGTAATTATTACAATATGAAAATCCATATTCTAAATCTTCAGATATTGTTACATTTTCTATACTATAAATAGATGTATTATAAACTCTATAAGAAGTTGAAGACGGAAGTGATATTATTAAGTTAGTTCCATCATTTGTTATATCAGCATAATTAAAAATATTTATTCCTCCTATAAGATTATAAGATATAAAGCTTCCATTATTATAATATTTTCCTATGTATGAACCATAATATGAATTACATACATTAGACATATGTTCAATAGTATAAAATAATCCATTTAAGTATGTAATTCCATATATCTGATAATCTGCTCCAGAACATCCTAATGTCCTATATCTTGTTTGAAATGAACTATTTATACTCCAATCTTTGTTATGTTGAATAACTCTATCATTTCCATAATCAGAAGAAAAATAGTCTGTTCCATTAAATGTAATTCCACTGGAAGCATTATTTGCATAGAAATTTATTGTGCTATTTAAATTAAAATTATCTAAATAATATCCACTCAAATTCATATAAGCACTTGTAACATTAACATATCTATTAATTGATATGTTTCTTGTAATGTTTTCATTTCCACTAAAAGTTAAATTATGTTCTGTTGAAGTATATTTAAGAGTATTTAATTCAAGAGATAAAACTAATCCTATTAATAATATTATTCCTACAATAATTGTAATTAATTTAATGTACTTTTTCATTCTCTACCTCTTTTGTATTCACAATATATAAATGATACCATTATAAATATAGTAAATATTCCAGAAAATATTTGCGCTTCTCTTTCTTCTTGTTCTAAATTAAAGTTCTTTCCTTGTTCTTTGTTAAATCCCCAAGAAACAGAACCAATTCCAAAATTAGTATTAGATTGAGCTCCTATGTAACAATGCCCAAAGCAAATTCCTTGAGGAGTCCCATCGATAGCAATTAAATGATAAACTTCATGAGATATAACAAATGTTCCAAATGAACCAATAAGAAATAGAAATGCTAATGGTAAATTAATTAAAAGTCTACTTATTCTACTTCTATTTTCTATTTGTATTAAGTCTTTCATTGTTTAATTTATTGAACACTTGTTTAATTGTTTGAACATTTATGATACCTCACTAACTTTTCCAACTGTCATTATTATACTTGGAGATTCTGGAGAATAACTTGTATTAGTTGTATACACTAATAAACTTCCTATATCATCGGAAGCCATCATTAATCTATATTTATCATTTGTACTATTTACATCTAAATAAAATGGAACTGATATAATTTGTTCTGTCCCAGCATTTTCTATTTCTGGTCTTGTATTACTTCTTGGTAAATTTATTCCATTCTTTTGAACCCAAATTTCAATATGCTTATTATTATTATTTGTAGAAACTATTGCAGATATTTCTACTAAATATTCTCCAGTATGTTCAAATGTTATATTAGTATTATTGTCTGATAAACTAATTTGATATGCTTTTTCTGTCCAATTAAATGTTATTGCCTTTGGAGTTCCAGCAGAAGTCATATTTTGTGTTTCTGTTGAACTAAACATTCCGTAAGGTCTTTTAACACTTAGATTTCCTAATACTGTTACATTTCCACTTATTGTTGCATTACCATTTATTTGAGTATTATTAGCAGAGAAATTTCCATTAACTTCTAATTTGTATTTTGGATTTGTTGTTCCTATTCCGACTCTACTTGTTGTTGTAATAATCATATCAGGATTTGAACTTGCTCCAAAGTATATTGGAACTGCACGTGCAGAAGATTCAGCACCTAAGTTGTAA
>Ga0172381_10006030_pt1 | contig 12206 bp, 12 predicted proteins | sample Leawel6488metaG_FD_119754 | JGI IMG/M metagenome (GOLD analysis project Ga0172381, IMG submission 119754) | Leachate microbial communities from a municipal landfill in Southern Ontario, Canada - Leachate well 64-88 metaG | ecosystem: Engineered > Solid waste > Landfill > Unclassified | place...
GACTCGTTCGGCAGGAGCTTATACTCTTCTCCCGTTACTGCATAACCGTAGTTGAATTGGTCCAAAAGCCAGAAGAACTTAGGCGAGAGTACAAGTCCCTGAGCCATATTATTTGTGACCTTGACCTCGAAATCATATTGCTTTTTCTGCAGGCCAGTGTATGTATCCTCTTGAGTGTTGTCCTTGACTCCATAGAGCTTTACGGTTATGTTATCCGTCGACGCTTCAGGAACTCCTGACCAAGCGATGCTATAGACATCCTGGTTAGGCGCCTCGATCCTTGTCCTTTTTATCTGGGTAGCGGGCTGGTCGAACGTGAAGAAATAAAGCGCTCGATCATTATATCCCGGATGGGAGACGTCCTCTATGTTGTGCGCTTTGATGAATCGGTCTTCAGAATCGACGACATCCACCTTCAGATCGGAAGCAATGCCACTGCCCTGGAACTCATATGGTGAGAAGATATCCAGAGCGAACCCGTCGCTTGTGGGAATCATGCCATATATCTTTATTATGCCATCCGGTGTCACAAGCGGGAAGGCCTGCGACAGGGAAATGATCGCAAGCATAAAGGCCAGTAAAAGCCCGAGACGTCTCATAAGAATTTACCTTCCTTAGTCTTGGTTGAACACGTCAGACGAAAAAGCCTTTGCCTGCTAAAATTACCTCAGTTAAACGGTGAAGTAATCTCAACTCATCTTTTTTTTGTTCAGCCATATCCAGTGATCATAGATACGTATCATTGTTAAGGAGAATAGTGTTGGTCAGATCTGTATTTTCTTACTTTACATAATCGTCTATATGACCCAAGATGGTCTCTTCTCTATATGTGATGAGAAAAATGCAGGAAGTTCGGCCATGAAAAGAAGCAAACAGGAGATATTTTCTAAGATACTAGAAATATGTACTGATGGTGCCAGCAAGACAAGAATCGTATATCAGGCCAACCTTAACTTCAGAACAGTAAATCCATATTTGGAAATACTTATTAAAAATAATTTATTAGAGGCCAGCCAAGAGAATCACATATTATATAAAACCACAAAAGAAGGCACAAATATGCGTGAAACCATAAGTAAAATTAACAATATGTTATTACCAGAATGATGGATTGTCTGATCACTGTACCCGCTCTACAGGTATTCTGCCATTGTGCAGTGCTGTGGCCAGCAGTACTCCCGAAAAGCCCATCTTCTCCAAAGTCCTCAGGTCTTCTTCACCCTCTACGCCGCCTCCCAGTATGAGAGGATGCTTTGAGGCTGCTGCCGCATCCTCTAGAAATTTTTTGTCTAGTCCTGCTGATGTGCCCACTTTATCCAGCTCCAGAAGGATAACGCTTTCCAGTTTCAGCCCGTTTAGCCTCTGCAAGAGCTGCAAGGGCGTATGCCCGGCCAGCTCTGGATCGCGGGCCAAAACCTTCCTCTTCATCATATCGATGCTTACTACTATCCTGCGTTCTCTTGCTGCCCCTTCGATGAGCTGCAGCGAGGATGTCTCCGTGCCCAGTACCGGAGAGATGGATGCAGGCAGACGATCAAGATCGCTGGCCCTCGAAATCCCTGTATCTGCCATGGTCTTCGTCCTGTCCGATATCTTTTTTATGACCGCCAGATTATCGCCCCGGCCTGTCAGCAGGTTAAGGTCGGCGACGTAAACCTCCCTGGGGCGAATCTCCTGCAAAATGCCCAGCGGCTCTGATGTGGACACGATCTGGGAAAAGCCGGCTATAGGCTCATAACGGCTCCTCTCTCCGCGCACGGCATGGACAACAGCACCATTAAGTATATCGAGGACGAAGATGCATCGCACAACTGCTCCTTTCGGGATTGGATGAATATGAGATTGTTGGTTAGCCCCATGAATATCGATGAAGCACAAGCGGCTCTGGCCGGCGGTGCAGACATTCTAGATGTAAAAAATCCCAAAGAGGGATCACTTGGCGCGAACTTTCCCTGGGCCATCCGGGCTGTGGCAGACCTGGCCAAAGGCAGGGTGCCGGTTTCCGCCACCATCGGCGACCTGGAATTCAAACCGGGCACGGCGAGCCTGGCGGCGTTAGGTGCTGCCGTTTCCGGTGCCGAGTACATAAAGGCGGGCCTTTTGGGTGTGAAGACCCCCGCTCAAGCGGAAGAGATGATGGATGGCATTGTGCGAGCGGTCAAGGACTTCGATGCCAAGAAGAAGGTAGTTGCATCAGCCTACTCCGACTACGCCCGAGTCGGATCCATCTCGCCCCGGCTCCTGCCCGCAGTTGCCGCCAAAGCCGGCGCAGACCTGGTCATGGTGGACACAGCCGTCAAAGACGGAAAGCCTACCTTTGATTTCATGAGCGAGCAGGATTTGCGGGATTTTATTGCTCAGGGTCATGCCGCCGGTCTGGAGGTGGCAATTGCCGGAAGCATCAGCTTCGCCCACCTGGAGCTTCTCAGACGATTGCAGCCGGACATCATCGGCGTGCGGGGCATCGTCTGCGGTGGAGATCGCAGGAGCGCTATCCGGGCGGAGCTGGTGGAAAAGGTCAAGAAAGCTCTGCAATAGCTTCTTTTTTTGGCTCATAATTTACGGCTTTCAGAAGTCTATCAATAAAACCGGCTTGCCCTTTCAGGATCTTTTTTCTGGCTTTCTCAGCATCAAACCATTCGGCTTTATCGACCTCTGGAAATTCTCTTATGATTCCTGATTTTTTAGGCCATTCCATGGCGAATTTATTGCTCGTGGCTAAAGCCGCATCTAAATCCGATTGATGTGCCCACACGTGCACAATCTTTTTGCTGGGCTGCCTTATCGTGCCAAGATTTGTGAACCGCCCTGTAACCTCAGAGCCGGTTTCCTCTTTGAATTCCCTTTTTGCGGCCTCTAGCGGGCTCTCCTGCTCTTCAAACACCCCTTTGGGTATCGACCAGGCACCCTCATCCTTTCCGGACCAAAAAGGGCCACCAGGATGGACAAGCAGCATCTCAAGCTTGTTGTCTTTAAACCTGAATAAGAGAATTCCGCCGCTATGCACGCTCATCTAAAACCCCTACCTGATTATATCATTGCATAGTCATGTGACTACTCTCACCAATGAATTAGCAGGGATTAACCCTGCATCCTCCTAAAAGCTTTTTCGGATGCTGACCATGAGCAAGTCATGCAAAAGCTTTTTCCGCCGGCTGGCTGCAAAGAGTACCTGGCATGATAGCAGTAATGAAGTAATATTCATGGGGCGAGATTGGGAAAAATTGGTTGTATTCAGGTAATAGGATATGAGCGCACTATCTTTTGAGATCTTAAAGCGGGATAAGCAAACGCACGCACGGCTGGGGCTGATAAAAACCATGCGGGGAGATATACAGACGCCCTACCTGGTTCCGGTGGCAACAATGGGCAGTGTTAGAGCTTTGGGCTCCGACGATCTGCTCAGTTTAGGCGCGCAGTGCACCCTTGCCAATACCTACCATCTTCACCTGAAGCCGGGCGATGAGCTGATAAAGCGGCTCGGTGGGATGCACCGGTTCATGGGATTTGACCGGCCCGTGTTCACAGATTCCGGCGGCTTTCAGGCATTTTCTTTAGGCTTTGCCAGAGAGCATAATATCAGCAAGATCGGCAACATCTTCCCGCAAGATTTCCGAAAAAAATACGATGATGAATGCGCTGAAGTGGAGAATAGGAGCGCGAGAGGCGCAGGATACGAGAAAAACGAAAAAAGAAAGCCGAAGGAGAATTTGACCAAGATCACTGATGAGGGCATCTCTTTCAAGTCCATTGCCGACGGAGCCTGGCATTTTTTGAATGCGGAAAAGTCGATGAAGATTCAGTCCAATCTCGGAACAGACATCATCATGGCATTTGACGAATGCACTTCACCCCTCTCAGATTACGATTACACCAGAAAAGCCATGCTAAGAACCCATAATTGGTCGGAAGAGTCCATCCGATACCACGATAAAAATCAAGCGCTCTACGGCATAATTCAGGGTGGATGGTTTGAGGACTTGAGGCGGGAAAGCACAGAGGCCATCTCTGCCCAGCCTTTTGACGGCATCGCCATTGGGGGCTCGCTGGGGAACAGCAAGCAGGATATGCATCAGGTCTTAGATTGGACAATTTCCAGACTGGATGACGACCGGCCGCGCCATCTCTTGGGCATCGGCGAGATCGACGACATATTTGAATGCGTAGAGCGAGGAATCGATACCTTCGACTGCGTCTCTCCCACAAGAATCGCCCGCAGGGGAAGCCTCTTAATCTCGCCTCAGGCGGGTGGATCGCAGGAGAACAAGTTCCACATAAATATCAAAACCGCTAAATTCAAAGAAGACCGCTCGCCCGTCGACCCCAACTGCACCTGCTCTACCTGTCGCACCTACTCGCGAGCCTACCTTCGCCATCTTTATGTCTCCAGGGAGCTGTCCTATTTCCGGCTGGCCACGCTTCATAATCTCCATTTTATGCTCCGCTTTATGGAAGAGGTCAGGGAAAGCATACGAACAGGGACATTTGCGCAGCTGAAAGAAAAATGGCTGAGAAAGACTTAGAATGCAGATAAATACAGAGGACCAGAGCGAGTGCGAAGGCCAGAAGACGTTGAAAGCCAATGATAGCGGGCTCAAGGACGGTAAATTAGGGTTGGACAAGACGCAGGCCGCGATAATTCTCTCTGGCCTTTACCTCTTCTTCTCCCTGGCAGGCAACATCGCTGCCACCAAGGTCACCTACTTCGGCAGCTTGGTCATGGACGCCGGATTTATCTATTCCCTCACTTTCACCTGGCGCGACCTGATCCACAAGCAGCTCGGCCAGAAGGCGGCAATCACCACCATCTGGCTGTCGGCAGCCGTCAACCTGCTCGCTGCCTTTTATTTTCAGCTGGTAGTCCTGCTGCCGGCGCAGACCGATTGGGCGAATAGCGGAGGGCAGATTGCCTGGGAATTTCTCTTTTCCCTGCAGATGAGGATCGTACTGGCATCTATCCTCACGGCGCTCATTGCCGAGCTGATTGACACGAAAGTCTATCAACTCTGGACGCGCGGCGGAAGAGAAAAATGGCCGCAATGGACCAGGGTATTTGCCTCCAATTCGGTTTCCATTCCCGTGGACAGCCTGATCTTTCCCATCATCGCCTTTGCCGGAGTTGTGGGAGCGGAGGGCCTCCAGCAGATGGTCTGGACCAACATCATCGTTAAAGCGCTGGTGACCGTGCTGGTCTTCTGGACGATCTATCTTGTTCCGGAAAAGCCGATTTACGAGGAGAGGTGAGGCATTTGCGGCAATTTTTTGGCCTCTATTTTTTCAGATCGGCCCGGAGAGTCGCACATTATTTACCGTAACAATGCCCTTCGACATGCCAGCTGGCACATTCATGTATACATCGTCTTCGTAGTCGTAAATTCCATTGCCGTTTACATCAAAGTAGCCCACCCTGTTGGTATCTGTGTCCGGTCCAAGGAAACTCGCGAAGGGTGGCCAAGCTACCAATTTATTTTGATCATCGTCAAAATTCGTAACCTTTGTCCCTGCGGTCAGATTTCCCATTGAGCTTAATCTGATATCATTGGTTTGGATTAACAGGGCAGACGAATCCTCCCACCTACAGCCAGCAGATTCGTCATCCCGACTGGAGCCTTCAGCTACCATCTGGCAGGGTTGAATCTTGATGAGCCAGGTTCCAAGAACATGATAATAATCTGCCTTTAAGCCGCGAACCATTTCAATGCAAAGTCCCCGCATTTCTCCGATCTTCCTTGGTTTTTTATCGAGGATTTTATCTGAAATGAATAATTTATAATTATCTGTAAACAGGGCAATACCCAATCCCGGTGAAGAGATCTCTCTTCCACGATAGGGAAGGCGCTCGCTGAAGCCTGTCATCATATCGGCAGAATTTTCAGAATCATCATAGCAATCAAGATCGGGATGTTCAGAATGATCAATGCGATCGATGTGGTGCAGGTAAACCGGATCATTTAGATCGTATGCGCGACTGCCATGAATATCCAGGAAGCTGATTACCGAAGGCAGCTGCTTTATCGGTCTATTCATATCAGAATCTAGAAATGTCACCTTCGATCCAGGAGACACATTGGCAAAAAAAGTCAGTCTCACATCATTGGCATTGGTTGTGCCGCTGGCAGAAGGCCCAATATGAAGATAAACCGGGTCTTCTTCATCATATCCGGGAGTTCCTATATCCCAAAAAGCCACAGTTGTCTCCACTGGAAGCGGGAAAAGAGGTCTGCCGATATCCGAATCATTAGACAAAACCTTGCTGCCGAAAGGATAGATCGCACTCTTTGCAGGGCTTACCATCAAGATTATGCTTGCCAACAAAAGCATCCACATTAAGCACTTGCATCCCGGCACAAACATCAGCTCACTCCTCCCGCTTCATTTCATTAACTCTTATTGAGTTTTAACTATTAATATTTTATTATATTTTTAGTCAATTATATATTAATTATAATTTAGAGGTTAAACATAGCCATAGGCGCAGAACTCATCGAGACCGTGAATGAATTCTCCTGCCTGCCTCTTTCGCCGCCGTTTATGGAGCAACCAAAAGTTCCATCAACCCCCCGCACTATCCTACTCCCCATGTCTATTCACCCTATTGAATTTAGATATGGAACCAAAGAGATGAAGGATATCTGGGAAGAGGACTTCCGGCTGCGCTGTCTCTTTCACGTGGAGGCGGCCCTCTCTTTAGCTGAAGAAGAGTTGGGCATGATCCCAAAGGGCGCAGCCGCCGAGATCGCCGCTGCTGCAAAGTCCACCAGCCCTGCGAGGGCCAAGCAGATCGAGGATGAGATCGGCCACGACATGATGGCCACCGTCCTGGCCATGGCGGAGTGCGCTCCGAAGTTTGGAGAGTGGATTCACCTGGGCGCCACCTCCAACGACATCCTGGATACGGCCACCGGTCTGCAGATCAAGGCTTCCCTGGATGTGCTGCAGCCTAAATTGAAGAAACTCCTGGCGTTGCTGCTGGATCTGGCCATACAGAATAAAAACCTGGTATGTGCGGGCAGAACGCACGGCCAGATTGCGGTGCCCACCACCTATGGCCTGCGATTCGCCATCTGGGCCTCGGAGATCGCGCGCCACATCGAGCGATTGGTGCAGATGCGGCCCCGCGCTGCCGTAGGCAAAATGAGCGGAGCTGTGGGCACTCAGGCAGCCTATGGCCTGAATGGAATGGCGATTCAGTCACGGGTCATGGAGCACCTCGGGCTTAACGAAGTGGATGTCTCCAATCAAGTGGTGCAGCGCGACCGGCATGCAGAAATGGTCTGCTGGATGGCACTCGTTGCCTCCACCCTGGATAAGATATTCGTGGAGATGCGCACCATGCAGCGCACTGAGATCGCCGAGGTGGAAGAGGGCTTCGGCAAAAAGCAGGTAGGCTCCTCGACCATGCCCCACAAGAGAAATCCGATTAAGTCGGAGCAGATCTGCGGCCTTTCCAGAATAGTGCGGGCACAAATCCTGCCTGCCTTTGAGAACATTCCCCTCTGGGATGAACGCGATCTCACCAACAGTAGCAGTGAGCGTATCATATTCCCGGAAGCTTTCATCTTCACCGATCATCTCATCACCCTGGCCACGCGCACGCTCAGCGGGCTAAGGATGCGGCCTGAGAATATCGAGCGCAATTTGACAATGCTGCACGGACTGAATATGGCCGAGAACGTGATGGTAGAGCTGGCCAAGAAGGGCGTGGGCCGTCAGCAAGCTCACGAGATCATGCGCCAGAGTTCTATGGCTGCCTTCGAGCAGAAGAGGGAGCTGGCCGAAGTTCTCGTGGAGAACGAGACGGTCATGCGCCACCTGGGTGCCAAAGAGATAGATGCCTTGCTTGATCCGCACCAGTATATCGGAACAGCCGTGGCTCAGGTAGAGAGGCTCTACGATAAGCTGCAAAAGCTCTACATTGCCTGAGGATGGCAAAGAATGCCTGCGGTTTTTCTTCTCAAGCCCGGCTCGATTGAAAGGGACGAGTACGGCCGGATCTTAGACGCTCGATCTTCAGTGACCATGATAATCAACGGGCGGCATAAGATTATAGTGGACAGCGGCCAAAAAGGTGAAAAAGAGCTGATTTGCAGGGCATTGGCAGAGCTTGGCATAAATCCAGAGGAGATCGACTGCATCGTCAATACCCATTCCCATCCTGATCACTGCGGCAACAATCATCTATTTTCCCATGCGAAGGTCCTGATAGGAAAGGAGGGAGATGTCATTGCACCCGGCGTTTGGGTACTGGCAACTCCCGGCCACAGCATGGACAGCATTTCCGTCGTAGTTGAGGCGAAAGCTGCAACCCTGCAAATGAAAACAATAGTAATACCAGGTGATGCCCTTCCTACCTTTGGCAACTTCCTAAAAAAAGTTCCGCCTGCCTTGCATGTCGATCGTGACCTGGCCATTGCCAGCATGCAGAGAATAATGGCACTTGCGGATTTTGTAGTTCCTGGACACGATTCTCCGTTCTCTATCCGGAGAAAGGCATACGTTACCCTTCCCTTCAGAATGGGACCCCGCGAGGATAGTGCAGCCCCTAAGCTCCCTGATTAAATTCTGGCAAAATTGATCCTGCGATCCCTTGTATATGAAGGAGAGATATACCCGGAAATCTAAGAATAGGCAATCTATAAATACTTATAAAATGTATATGCTATGCGAATGCAGCTAAAATTAACATCAAAGGAGAGGTTAGTTCTTTATGGTCTTGCCAGATATCCGGGGCTCAGTGACATAGATCTCGCTTCTAATATTGGCGTTGATCGCTCAACGATATTCAAGAGCAAAAGAAAGTTTAGAGATTGGAAACTCATAAAACTTTTAAATGTGCCTTCCGGAGAAGCTGTAGGTGCCGAAATCCTGACCTCCGTCTTCGTGAAATACAATCCGACTGCTCCCTTTGAGGTAAGAAAGGGTTCCCCGTCTTATCAGAATTGGGTGAATTATCCCAATTGCGTCTCGCACATTGCCACAGATACTGATTCAGTATCAACGTTCTACTCTCGAAGTCTCACTGACTTCCGGGTGAACTTCGATCCTATAATCGACGAATACTACCGCAGCGATTTTGTGGAGGATATTCGTTACTTCCATTATCCCTTCCAGGTATCCAGCTACTCGGCTGATGCTGCTCTTGCGGTAGACGGCCTCTTTGATCTCAACAGATCCGATCTTTCTGGGGAGATAATACCGCCCAAGGCCGCTCTAACTGATGACTCCCGTCTCACAGAGAAGGACAAGCTCACGCTCTACGCCTTTGTGAAGTATCCCATGCTCTCCGACCTGGAGCTTTCCCGGAGAACGGGCATCTCCCGGCCTACCATCTCTGGAAAACGAACGAAGTTCTTCCAGACTGGACTATTGACTCGCGAGGCCTACGTGGATTGGCAGAAGATCTGCTGCGAGCTGATGTCCTTTTATCATGTGAGCATCAGGCACGGTCACGATCGCGAGGATCTTTCCCAGGTCTACCAGGCCTTCCGCAGGATCGGAGCGCCTCTGTTCAGCTATCTGCAGCCGGGAGAGATTTTCGGCGCCTTCCTGTCCACAGGCTATCCGGATCTAAAGAATCGCATGGATAGGGAGCTTCGCGCTCTCTCTGCCCAGGGTCTCATCGAGGAGCGGCCCATGCTTGTGATCATGCCCCTTGCTGAGATCAAGGCCAGCAAGATCGATTACGCGCCTATGGTGGCTAAAATGCTGGATGTGAGCAAGGAGATCTGAAGATTGCATTTCCTCGCGAGATTGCCGTAGTCTGCTCTCGGGCAGATCCGGCAAGCCATAATATCTATGAGCGTCTGCTGGAGCTTTTGCCCTGGGAGTGCAAGGAGGGCTACAGATCTTACGGTCGATGGCGCCTCATAATTCACGATGAAAGGCAGTCGCGGCTTATCGGGCTGGATGATCGGCTGGCCGAATTAGGATTGCAGCCGGAGATGGCGGTCTTTGCCAGCCGGCATGAGGCGAAATCCGGTTTGCCGTGGCTGGGTGGGCACTTCACAGGCATACTGGAAGACGGCGTAAGTATGCTCTCTGCGGCTGCGCCTTGCGGCCTGAGGTCTTTTTTGCATAACATTGCCCTTCCCGGGTTTGCAGTATCCGCCGAGGCCACTCATCACGGGCCGGTGGACATGAAGACGCCCTGCTTTTTTGCGGAGATTGGAAGCACTCCGAAAGAATGGCAGGACCGGCGGGCAGGAGAGACCATAGCCAGAGCAATTTTAGCACTGGAGATAAAGGAGCGTCCCGTATTCCTGGGCTTTGGCGGCGGGCACTATGTGGCCAGGCAGACGCAGCTCATGTTCGAGGCGGATGTGGCCTTCGGGCATCTTTTCTCCAATTATCAGATGGCAGGAGTAAATCGAGATTCAGTGGATGATGCATGCTGCAAATCGAAAGCTACCTATGCATATCTTGATCGAAAGTCCCTGCGGTCCGAGGAGAGGAAGAGAATTGAGGGCATTTTAGCTGAGCTGGATCTACCGGTGCTGAGAGGCAGGGAGATTCGAGCTAAATTTCCTCTGCAGGAAATCGAGGAAACAACCAAATAGCCCAACGAACACATATTATGGATAGCATGAAGCTTTATTTTGCTCAGATCATCCACAACATTGTACAGATAAATTCGAATAATTTGATGGTTGACAACTAAATTTTTAGTGCAAGAGTTATATTGATTGCAGGTGATAAGATAGAATGGTGTGCAAATCTAGCATTAGGCACCTGAAATAAATCTATCAACAACATCTACCCATTTGAACAACCCGATCTGGCAGCGACTTTATCAATTAAAGGCGTCATCACTTCGCGACAGCTCATTCTTCCTCGTACCTCACCAGCCCATCCCACTCCTCTCCCTGAAACTTCGCGAAGATGCCCACATTGTCCCCGGAAACCGTTGCGTTCCCTTCGAACAGTTCCCCTTGCATCGCGAGATGAGTCCATTCCTTGCCGCACACCACAGACACATTCTCGGCACCGGGAACCCTGATCCGGAACAGGTAGCTCGACCCGGCCTCTAGCCTGCCCTCCAGCGGCCCGTAGAGATAGGCCCCCGCCTCGCTGAATTTTCCGAAAGCCATGGGAAAGCCGGCGCCTCCGCCGGATGCAGCATCGATCCGGTATTCCAAAACGGAGTTGTACTTGCCGGGATCATCTCTTCGCTTGGCATACGCCTTCAGAATGTAGCTTCCTTTTGCAGGAAACTGTGCATAAATATCATATCGCTCTCCATCTCTCTGGCAAAATGTGCGGCCATCCAGTGCCTCACCAGAGGCACCATGGTCCGCATACTCCAGATCCGCCATCATCAACACATCCTTAGGAGCAAAGACGGAGACATTGACCTGCTTATCCGCAACTATCGTCCCGTTTCTTTGGTCAAGCTTCAGGCCCAGGTTAAAAAAGTCCGATTCCAGATATACCAGATTCTCAAACTCCTCTTTTGAGATAGGCTCATCGAGAAGCTGCCAGCGAGCATCCTCAGGGAAGTGGTTAAAGATGAACTGAGAAGGCTTCGTCATAAAAAAATGATCATCGAACAGGCGCACATACTTGCCGTCCCCGCTCACAAACCCCGCTCCCCAGGTGCTGTCCATCAGATACCAGGAGCCGTTTATGCGGACGGCATTCCAGGCATGATTGAAGGGACCTGTGAAGCTCTCCCCCGGCCGGTAGCTGTACCCCTTGCCATAGCCCCTGATCTTAACCACTTCAAGCCCTGCCTCCTGAGCCAGGGACGAGAAGAGATCGGAATAGCCGATGCAGACCGACCTGCGGCTTTTCAGGACATCCGTGTAGTTGGTCGAGCCGATGTTTCCTGTGAAATAAGCCTCCAGATCGTAGTCAATGTTCTCTGTGATCCACCGGAATATCGCTCTGGCCTTCTCGCGATCATTTTTCGCCGGCTTTATCAAGTAGGCAGCCAGGCTTTCTACTGTTGCTTGGGCAGAGGTGGGTGCATTCAAAGCATGACGGTCAATTTCATCATAACTATAATTCAGAGTGGTGTTAAAATCATTAGGAGCAATTGCTTCTGATTCATTTTCCTCATACTTATCCAGGACGCCTGGTGCAAAAGATGCGGCCATCACAGCAATTGGTTGCAGCACTAAAAAAAGCAAAATAATTATTAATTTCATGAACACCACCAAAGCTAAAATCTAACCATATTTTCAATTCTGTTGTCTCTTGGTGTTGGA
>Ga0172381_10006032_pt1 | contig 12202 bp, 10 predicted proteins | sample Leawel6488metaG_FD_119754 | JGI IMG/M metagenome (GOLD analysis project Ga0172381, IMG submission 119754) | Leachate microbial communities from a municipal landfill in Southern Ontario, Canada - Leachate well 64-88 metaG | ecosystem: Engineered > Solid waste > Landfill > Unclassified | place...
ATTATTTTTTATATTCCAATATTTTTATTGTTTTTAATGTTCGTGCTTGGGACATCTTTTATTCTCGCAACTATTGGAGTTTATGTAAATGACTTTTCCAACATATGGAGCGTTTTCTGCAGGCTTCTTTGGTTTTTGACGCCGATTTTTTACTCAATGCCGCCGAGTTCTTTGTTCCAGAAAATAAACTATATGAACCCGATGTTCCATTTTATAAATATTTCTAGGGAAGTAATAATCTACGGCATAACCCCCAAAATTTTTACGCTGTCTTGCATGGTGATTTTGAGCTTTTTAGTTTTATGCTTGGGTCTTTTTATCTTTGGAAAGTTTAAGCCTAAATTTGCAGAAATGGTATGAAAAACGAAAAAAACATACAGCTTACTAATATTTCAAAAAGCTTTAATATAGGATTTAAAAAAAATGAAGGAGCCTTAGCAAAGCTAATCTCTTTTGTTTCCGGCAGAGAATCTAAAAAAGAGCTGAAAGTTCTAAAAAATGTTTCTTTCTATACATATCCTGCCCAGGTAATCGGAATAATCGGCAAGAACGGCTCTGGAAAAAGTACATTGTTAAGAATTATCGCAGGGGTTTATAAATCAGACAGTGGCCAATTAAAAACTTCGGGAAGAGTGGACTATTTATCCGGTTTCAGCAACGGATTGAGTCATAAACTTACAATGGAAGAAAATATTTATTTAATGGGTGCAATTATGGGATTAAGCCAGAACGACATTAAAGAAAAATTCAAAGATATAGTCGATTTTTCTGGTTTGAAAGATTTTGTTTATACTAAAGTTTACCAGTTTTCTTCCGGGATGGTCACGCGCCTAGCTTTTGCAGTTACTATACATTGCTTAAACCATTGCAAACCAGACATCCTTCTTCTAGACGAAGTGTTCGGGGCTGGCGGAGATATTGATTTTGAAGATAAAGCTATAGAAAAAATGGTAGAATTTATAGGGGGCGGGTCAACGGTTATCTTAGCTTCTCATAATTTAAAAATAATAGAGAAGTACTGCGACATGGTTTTATTCCTTGACGGGGGAGAGATTGTAAAGATGGGCAGGCCCGCAGACATTATAGATGAATATAAAAGGTCTATATAGTTTTTAACTTAAGATATGGTCTGCGCAAATAAAAAAAGAGAAGCTAGATGGATTTGTAATAGTTATTGTAGTTTTTATGTCCTTATTGTTTTGCTTCCAAAACAAAACCCGATCCCAGGAAAAATATTGCCAATACTCGCTTGGAAATGTATTTAAGGATAATTGTTTTTTTAGATAAACCATTCAATTGCCAGGCGCCAGAATGCATATGCGCGTCGGAGGGGCTGGCGTTTTCGCTGGGAAAGCCGAGTAGAATAACATAACATTATTGACGGATACAAAAGACTGATGCAGAGTCAAAAAATCTCTTGACCTTAGAAGCAAAAATAGTAGTATTGAATATACTACAATTTTTGTTTTATGAATAATAGAATTGCTTTATTTGGAGCCAGCGTAACAGAGCAAAAGAACGGCTATTGGAGATATTTTGCAGACTTGAACCAAAATTTTTATGTTAAAAACTTTGGTTATGGGGGGACGCACCTACGGGACGCAGGAATATGCTACATCGACAGAGTATTGGAATTCCGGCCCGAGTATTGTTTTATCGATTGGTTTAGCACAGGTTTTATACGAGACGAAAATTTCGAGCAGACCAAAGATTTTATAGATGCTATAGTTTACAGGTTTTTTTCAAACGGAGTAAAGCTGATTTTTTTGACATTTCCGGACAGGGGATATTTAAAAGAAGGAATTTATAGGAAAATTAATTCTTACTTGGGCGAATTGGGAATACCGGTTATTGATTTATCTTTATCGTTTAAAAATTTGGACGTTATTTTAAGAGACGAGATACATACGAGCGAATACGGAGCCGAACAGTATGCTAAAATTATCACAGAAATGTTTTTGAATGGAATATTTTGCAGTTATGAACTTCCAGAAAAATATCCTCCCAAAAATAAATATTGTGATATTAAGAAAATTGATTTGAGCGCCACTGTCTTTAAAAGGATATCATTTTATGGAAACTGTGAAGTGTTGGGTATTTTACAGAGCGTCGGGCCATATACGGGAATGCTTAGCATTAATGGCTCACAGTATATCAATTGGGACAGATGGTGCCATTATGAAAGGGAGAAAATTGATTTAAGGTTCCTTGTTAACATGGGTTCAGTGTCAATTGATGTGCTGAATAATGATTTTGATAGGAGCTCATGCAAATATCCTTGTAATTGGAGGGTTGAAAAATGTCTAAAATTAAAGACGTTATATTATATAGGAGAAGAATTAAAAGTTTTAGATTATATTTAAAATTAATATAAAGAGATGGATAAGGAGCAACTTTTTAAATCAATAGTTATAGTATTCTTTTTGGCGCTTGCTGCCGGGTATTTGTTTTCGGTTCCCTTCGTAATAAATAATTTATTCGTTTTTTCAATTATAGCTGTCGCCGTTTTTTTGGCGTCCATAATGTTTGAGGCCTATGTGAGAGTCCAGCATAATATAGATGCGAGCCTAAAGAACATTAACGATAAAATTATTTCGTTGCGCAATCAAATTGACGCAGGCAATAACGCGAACAGAAATGAGATTAATATAAACAGGAATGAAATCATCAAGGTAAATCAGAAGATTTCAGAAGATACCGGCGCAACAGACAAGGAAATTGCAAAGATGAGCCAATCGGTTTCAGACAGCGTCAGGCAGTTTTTTATAATGAAAAACGATATCAATTTTAAGCTCATTGTTTTTAAATCAAACACGGAAAAAGAGATTAAAAATATAAAAGAGAGCTTTGAGGCAATAAAACAATATCAGGAAGATATTAAGGGGCAGATTGCAAAGAACACAGAAAGCGGGCTTAAAAATATAAAAGAGAGCTTTGAGGCGATAAAACAGTTTCAAGAAGACCTGAAGGGACGGCTGGAAACATTGCAAGCGCCGCAGGCTAAAACATTAAAAGCTTTTTGGTACAGATCAAATAATTTGGGCGACAGGTTAACCCCTGTAATTGTAGAATATTTTTTAGGCAAAAAGATTGAGTTGGCCAGTGCCAGCGATTGCGGGAAGCTTTTAGGCGTTGGAAGCATATTAAACGAGCTTAGGGAGGGGGATATTGTATGGGGATCCGGTTTGATACGAGAGGTGAAACTAAGGTGTCCAAACAGTGTAAAATTTTTAGCTGTCAGAGGTCCGTTAACGCGCAGTATGATAGAAGGAGACGTGCCGGAGGTCTATGGAGATCCGGCGATATTAATGCCTTTGATTTATAATCCTGAAATTAAAAAAACCCATAAAGTAGGAATTGTGCCGCACTACATAGATAAAATATTATGGGAGAATAGGCGTTTGCCGGAGGGCGTAAAATTTATAGATGTTGAAGGCAACTGGAGAAAAGTTATTGATGAAATAGTTTCTTGCGAAATGATACGCACCTCGTCTCTTCATGGAATTATTATAGCCGAGGCTTACGGCGTGCCGGTTGTTTGGGAAAAGTACTCAGACGACATAGTCGGCGGGGAATTCAAATTCCAGGATTATTTTTTGGGTACTGGCCGGGGCAGACAAAGCTATGGAGAGCAGCTCCCGCCGCTTTTTGATTTAAAAAGCAAACAGGACATATTGATTAACGCCTTAGAAAAACACTATAAACCTAAATATGACTAGTAGCCAGGTTGAATTAAATAGGGAGCTTGAAATTCCTAAGTTTCCTGAGAAACTCGAAGGTTCGTTTTGGGGGATGACAACTTTTTTTAATCCCGCAGGTTATGGAAATAAAGCTGTAAATTACAGAAAATTTAGAGAATCATTGAGAAGGCAGGGGTTGAAACTTGTTTGTGTTGAGCTGGCTTTTAATGACAAACCTTTTGAGCTTAAAAATGATGATGCGGAAATACTGATTCAGGTAAGGTCAAACAGCATAATGTGGCAGAAAGAGCGGTTATTGAACATAGCCTTTAAAAATTTGCCCCCAGATTGCGATAAGGTTGCGTGGATAGATTGTGACATAATATTTAATAATGATGATTGGATAAAAGAAGCGGCAGAACTTCTTGAAAGGTTTATTATAGTTCAACTGTTTTCCTTTATCGCGTATTTGCCCAGGGAAGGAAAAATTTTGGATTTTTACAATATACAATTCAAGGAAAGAAGCGGACAGGCATTTTTTTATTTTGGGATGGCATATGCTTTCGCAATGGCAGGAAATTTTTTGTTTGACAGCTATCTGGGCAATGATTTTCCGGGAAGGGCGGGCGGAGCGTGGGCTTGCAGGAGGGATGTTTTAGAGAAGTGCGGATTTTTTGATGCCTGTATTTTTGGCTCAAACGATGGCATAATGGCATATGCTATATGTGGCGTTGATAAATTTTCAACTTTTGACTTTTTTTCCAAACCGTTGACGCTAGAACAAAGCACTTGGCATAAAGAAGCCAGTGAGCTTTTTAAGGGGAGCTGTTTTTACGTCGATGGAATTTTAACGCACCTTTGGCATGGAGAACTGGATAAAAGGGAATATGCGATTCGCGAGGAGATAGGAAGAAAATATAACTTTGACCCTTCAACTGATTTGAAACTAAACGAAGGCGGTTGTTTTGAATGGGCCTCTGATAAAAAAGAGATGCATAAAAGTCTGCAGGAATATTTTTTGAGCCGTCAGGAAGAATAGAGATTATTTTTAAAAAATTAAATTAAAATAAATATGAATATAGAAAAAAAGATCAAGGTTATTTTATTAGCTCTGTCTGCAGTTTTTTTACTTTTATCAATTTTATGTTTTTTCTATTTTGAATCTGCGGTCATCTTCTTTATGTTTACGGCGTTTTTCTTTTTGTCCGCTTTCTTGGGTTTGGAAATTTATTTAAGAATCCAGCACAACATAGATAAAAAAGCAGACTCTTTTTGGGGAATTACCAAGAGGATTTTAGATAACCAGATTTCCGTGGAAAGATATGTAGACGGTTTTAAGAAAGATACGCTGATATTTTTTGAAAAAGTGCTAGACAAACTGGAGGCAGATAAGCAGAAATCAGACGACAAATTTTTAGCGGAGAAGGGGGATTTTGACAGGAAGATGGAAATAGCCTTTGATAAGTTTGAATTCACGCGTAAAGAAACCATCTCTAAGATGGAAAAAATTTCTGATAAAAATGATGATATCTTATTGTCATTAAAAGCATTTTGGAGCCTTCATAAGTTAAATGATAACACCCAGCCAAAAATCAATGGACGTTTGGCGCAATTGGAGAATAGGATAAAAGAGTTGGAAAAAAAGTTGGATAATAAACATATTTAAAATATGCCCGAATCATCAGATAATATCAAAAAATCTTCCCCATTATTTATCTTAGGGTCTGGCAGAAGCGGAACCACCCTTTTGCAGAGGGTGTTAAACAGCCACAGTGAAATTTGCATATGGGGAGAACATAGCGGTTTTTTAGCCCAGATAGCAGAGGCATATTTCAATTTTTCCAATGAAAATTTCAGGCGCAACGTGATTATACCCAACAAAAATAACCCCGGCGTAGAGGGGTACCTTAAAAGAATAAGAAATCCAATCAATTGGTCTGCATGGTATAACTGGCTGACGGAAGACAGCATAAAAAATAATTTTAAAATGTTTTTAGAATCGTTTTTCAACCCGGCTGGTCTCGACGTAAGTTTTTGGGGATTTAAAGAAATCTGCTACGGATTAGATGATAAGGTTTTGGAATTCTTGAAAGAGGTTTTGCCGGACGCTAAGTTTGTGTTTGTGGTTAGAAATCCAGTGGATACTATTTCAAGCCAAATAGCGATGTTTTATAAACAAGATAAAAAAGATTTATCGCTTTTGGCAAACAAGTGGGCGCTGCAAAATAACAAATATTTTGAGTTTAATAAGAATAATCCTGGTAATTCTGTGATAATAAGGTATGAAGATATTGTTTCTGACAACGAAAAAACGCTTAACAAATTATTTAGCTTTTTGAGTTTGCAATGCGCGCAGAAGCAAAGCGAAATAATGTATTTCGATAGTGGCAGAGGCGCCGATCCAAGGCCATATCTTAGGAGAGATTTATTAAATGAGAATGAAATGGGGCTGCTTTTAAATATTACCAGAGAAACGGCTTTAAAGTTTAATTACTCTAACCAATGAGGAACTATGAGGAGCTATTTAGATATTTAGAATGGCTTAGAACAGGCGAAAAGCTTTGCTCTGTTTCTCGTCCCAAGCAAACTAGATTTGCTTCCCATTATATCTTTTACCATGATGAAAGTTTGTTTAAAAAAGTAAAACCGAAAGAAAACCTTGGGAATTTAATTTTTGTAAATCTGAATGAATTGCCCATACCAAAAGAACTAAAAATAGACGGGCTTAAGGAGGAAGAAAACAGGGCTGTATTTTCCGAATATTTAGGCATACTACAAATAAAGCCAAAGTCTGATATGGTGGGAATTTTTACGTATTCTATTCCGTTAAAATTTTGCCAAGATTATGTTGACACCGGGGCCAGCGAGTCTATTTTTCTGCCGGAAATAAAGTTTGATTATTTGGAAAACAAAGAGTTTAACGAAAGCAAACTTTACGGAGTTGAATTCAGCCCTTATTATTGGAACGGTCCTGGCGCAGAGGTTATAAAAGGAATAGATAATTCGCCCTTTTACGTCAGCCCTGTTGACGACAGAAGCTCCGGGCCATTTAAAGGATCTCTTATCGTCAGAAAAGATGTTTTTTTAAATTTTCAAAAATGGTTTTTGGGCGCGACAGAATATTTAATAAAAAAATATGGCTGGCAATGCGATATTCCATCCGGATCGTTCAGGCAAACCGGAAAATATTATTCAACTGGCGAGCAGTCTAAACTTGACGACCAATTCAGGAGAAAAATCGGGCATATACAGGAAAGGCTTGTGGCATATTATTTCGGCAGAGTATTTAGCAGAAAAGATAGAGTAAAACTGGGTGATTTTTTGTCTAAGCCCGCCCTTAATCTTATAGTACAATATTTTAAGGTTTCAAATGCCGACAGGCAAAAAGAAATAGATTATTGTCTGAAAAAGAATTGCGAAAATTCCTATATTAAAAAAATATTTTTGTTGACTGAAGAAAAAATTGATGAAGATATTTTGAATCATCCAAAGATAAGCCAAGTTGTTATCGGTAAAAGATTAAAGTTTTCCGACGCTTTCAAATTCGCCAACGAAATTTCTTCCGGCGAGCTTTTCGTTTTATCTAATGCTGATATTTATTTTGACGAAAGCCTTGCCAAAGCAGGAGATTACAACTTTGATAATTTGTTTTTGGCGCTTTCGCGCCACAATCACTTTAAGGACGGAAATGACCAGCTTATTATAGGCAATCCTAAATATAATACTAAAAATGTGCAGAAATTTTATGACCAAGAAGGGGGAAGGATTGAATGGGGGAGTCAGGATTCTTGGATTTTTAAAACACCTGTGCCCGCGGATATTGCCAAAGAAGCCGATTTTGAATTGGGCCGTTTAAACTGTGATGGGCATATTATATGGCTGATGAAAGCTTCCGGATATAAAGTTTTAAACCCTTGCTTGAGCATAATTATAAGACATTTGCACGATGTATTTTTTGGAATTTCAAGGCAGGATTTGAGCGAACATATCAATAATACAATCAAGGGTTCTTCTCACCCATTGAATCCGGACGGAAGCTGTTTTCCGGCAGAAAGGACATGGATACAGGGCAATAATCCCAAAGGTAAAATAAAAATATATGTTCTTTGCACCCCGTCGCACGAATACTTTTTAGAAAAGTTTTTTTTGCCATCATTAAAAGACGATTACTTTTTAGTTTTAGAAAAGCACAATCAAGAATGCCCCACAGGTTTTTTTGAAAGCAAGGGGTGGATGAACACGATGGAAAAGAAGATAAAGCTGATTATCAGGGCGATTAAAGAAAATCAAGGCAAGGTGTTTATTCATTCCGACGTTGATGTGCAATTTTTTGGAAGGACGAAAGATATGATTTTGCAGGCTATATCAGATAAAGATATTGTTTTTCAAAGAGATAGAACAGAAAATCCGGAAAAGGGCATTACCGGAATTTACTGCGCCGGTTTTTTTGCCTGCAGGGGTAATGAAAGAACCTTGGGCCTTTTCGAAGATTTATTAAGCCGTCTGCCGGATATAAAGCCAAATGCCAACGATCAAATTCTGCTAAACATTTTACTGGAAAGCAAAAAACACGACGTTGCGTTTGGCTATTTGCCGGAAATTTTTTGGAGCCCGGGCATAAAATATGGGGATGCGGGCCCAAATGGGGACGGGGAAGATGTATTTAGCTGGGAACCGAGAGGAGAATTAATCTTTCCAAGCAACATAGTAATGCACCATGCTAATTGGACGAGGGGTGTAGAAAATAAGAAAATCCAGCTTGAACGGGTAAAAGAAGAAGTATTTAAAGCAAGAAAATATTGGTAGAGGAGTTTTTTAAATAAATATGAGAACAGCGATAATAACATACGCAGACGATAAAACCGCCGAAAATTTTGAAAAAGATTTTTTGCCAACCCTTAGAGGGCCCGGCCAATATGCAGGGATTGTTTTTGTAATTTATTATGGAACAGATAGGGGCTTTATAAAAAGAATAAGCAAAAAATTCAGTGTCAATTTTCTAAGGCTGGATAGAAGCAAAAGATCCACAGTTTTTAATAAAAGATACGTAGATTTGCCCAAAGTTTTTAATGTCTTGCCAAAAGATGTCAGTCATTTAATGCTTATAGACGGCGGAGATGTATGGTTTCAAAAACCCATTTATGAATTATTCAAAATTACAGAAAACGGCTATGGATTTGTCGAGGAGGATTTTTATACGGAGGAAGACTTTAACAAAGAAACGATTTTGCTTATAAAAGATAAAGATTTTAAAAAAACATTTTTGAAAGAATTAAAAGATAGGCGGTTTGCCAACGGAGGGATGATTGTTGGAAACAGAAATAAAATAGAAGCAATTGCAAAAGAAGTAGCCGTTTTTTTAAAAAAGATTGGTCAAGATTTTTTTGGGTTAGACCAGGCAATTTTGAATTATATAATCAATAAAGATGGAACAGGAATAAATCTGCCGGAAGAATATAATTATTCTTTAATTTCAAGGCAAAACGGTTTTTCGGTTAAGAACGGGCTATTTTACGATAAAAGTAAAAAAATTGTTACAGTAGTACACAATTCCGGCGGAGAACATAGGCTGTTTGAAAAAGGCCGGAGAGATTTGTCTTCCGTGCCTGCTTTTCCGCAAGATTATCCGGGAACTTTTTGGGGGGTTGCCGCCTTTTTTAATCCTGCAAAGTATAAAAATAAAGTTCTTAATTATAGGCGCTTTAGAGAATCCGGCAAGAAGCAGGGACTGAAGCTTCTAACCGTGGAGTGCGCTTTTGGGAATAATCCGTTTGAACTTACGGGCGATGATGCGGACAAACTTATACAGATAAGGACAGACAGCGCCTTGTGGCAAAAGGAAAGATTGCTGAACATAGGGCTGCAAAATCTTCCTGACGACTGCGACAAGTTTGCGTGGCTTGATGCAGACATTATTTTCTTAAATAATAATTGGGTCAAGGAAACATCTGATTTATTAAACAACTATGCAATAGTGCAGCCGTTTTCAACCTATATAAGGCTGGGCAGAGGAGTTTTAAATATGGATAAAAAAGAGTTAGAGGGGGTGCCTTTTAGCAGATATATAGATGTTGAGGGAAAAAGATTTTTTGGAATTGGATACAAGATTTCTCAGCTTGGAAAAAGAGTTTTAACGAAAACCATACACGAATATGGACACGCGGGTCTCGCGTGGGCCGCGAGGAGGGATATTTTTAAGGAGGTAGGTCTGTTTGACAGAAGTTTGCTTTCTGCGGTGGACATGTTAATGGCGCACTTGTTTTATAACAATAAATTGGAAAAAGATTGCGACTATTATGTTACAGGCTCCATTAAAAAATGCCTTTATGAATGGTCGGACAAAATTTATTCGAAGATAAATGGCAGTGTATATTTTACTAATGGCGCGGTTCTTCATCTGTGGCATGGAGCTATGGAAAAAAGAGATAATCAAGAGTGTAAAGCTATATTAGATAAATTTAAGTTTGACCCATATCAAGATATAAAAAAAGACGCCAATGGTTGTTGGACGTGGTCTTCGAAAAAGCCGGGTTTGCATAAGGCCTTTAAAAAGTATTTTTATATCAGAAATGAAACCGATTCTTTTGTAATCAAACTTTTTTTGGGCTTTTCTGGCGCCAACAAAATAGGGTGCGCCATTTTACACAATATCTATCTTAAAGTAGACCGCGAAATAGGGCTGGCCGGATTGTTGATTAAAAAGATTTCTCCGGCGGCTTATGAAAAAATAAAAAAAATTAAAACTAGACGGTATCAAAAATAGTCTTTTTTATTTTTTCTATAAATATTTTTGTGTCTAATTTTGTAGCTTGATCTTGGCAGGCAGTTTTTAATTCCGATGAATTTTCATCGATTTTTTCCCCTAATTTTTTTATTGCCTCCTCTAATTTTTTTTCATCAATGTCGTCAATCAAAATTCCGGTTTTTCCATGTATTATAGTTTCCTTGTAACCGCCTTCATTTGGAGCTATAACCGGCTTGCCTGACGCCATGGCTTCAACCGGAGACATTCCGTAATCTTCATCCAGGGAGGTTGTTATAAACCCTTTGCAGTTTGCGTACAAATCGGTCAATTCTTTTTGGCTAATCCAGCTTTTTATTTCAACATTATCTGGTTTTATGCTTTGGCAATACCCGGCATAAGATAAAAAGTGCTCTGTATTTTCGTAACTACCCACAACAATCAGTTTTTCTTCCGGCAAACTCGAAAATGCCTTTAGTTGGAGGTCTACGCGTTTATGATTTATAAGCCTGTTTACGGAAAGCCAAAAATCTCCATTTTTTCTGTAAAAATAATTTTTAGTTTCCGTCGGCGGGTAAATAACCCCTGAGTCTCTGTCCAAATATTTTTTAACTCTTGACTGGACATTTTTCGAATTGCAAACGATTTTTTGCACAGCCCTTGCATCTCTTTTATTCATTATTCGCCTGAAGAAAACCCACAAATCAAAAATATATTTATTAAGGCCACCAACAACTTTACTTTTAATGATATTGTTTCTGGTGTACCTATATAAATCCCAAATTTCGCGGGTGGGCGAGTGCACATACCAAAGATTGGGCTTATTTTTTATTGCTCCGGCCATTGCCCAGTCTCCGGCAATAATATAAAAATCGTATTTATTTTTAAGATTTAAATTTCTGAATTTCCAGTAAGAAAACTCTTGTTTGAATGGGGCGTTTATTGGGATTTTTCCAATTGAAAAAATATTATCGGTTTTAAACCCCATTTGCTTTATCTTTTCTCTATCGATATTGGTTGTATAGATATCAGCGCTAAGCTCTCGCGCTAAAATTAGGGAAACAATTTCAGCGCCGCCGATATTATCCATATAGTTATGGAAGACTGCTATTTTTTTCATTTCGAGTAGTAATTTTTAATAGCGGCTATCAGCTTTGTGGTACTTCTTTCCGGCAAGCCCGGCAAGGGTTTTCTTTCTAGGACTATATACTGTGTTTTGATTGATTGGCAAAGATTTTTTTTCAAATCGGAATCACCGTCTTTGTTTACAACAAAAAAATCAGGTTTTATGCTTTTGAGCTCTTGAGAAAAGTCTATCAGTCCGCTGCCTTTTGAAACAAAAGCCTTTTTTACAAAAGATAATGATGAAACGATATTCAGTCTTTCTTTCTCGCTAAAAACCGGCTTTTTGCTTTTTAAAAATTCTATGTTTTTATCGGAACCTAATGCCACATATAAGTCGCCAAAAGATGCGGCAGATTTTAGAAATGCTATATGCCCGCTGTGGAAAAGATCAAAACACCCACTTACGAAAACTTTTTTGGAGTGTTTTTTATTAGATTTAATCTTCGAGGCGTTTTTCATTTTTTATTTGTTCTCTTATTTTTGTTGCGGATATGCTTTCGAGTTCGTCGCCAAGTTTTATTTCTTTTATTTCATACCCGACTTTTCTGCCATAGCAAACCGATTCAATGTCCGGCAGAACAACAAATTTGGCATCGGGAACTTGTTTCTTGATTGTTTCAATTCTCTCTTCTACGGAATATGGATTTTGTTCGTC
>Ga0172381_10006033_pt1 | contig 12200 bp, 11 predicted proteins | sample Leawel6488metaG_FD_119754 | JGI IMG/M metagenome (GOLD analysis project Ga0172381, IMG submission 119754) | Leachate microbial communities from a municipal landfill in Southern Ontario, Canada - Leachate well 64-88 metaG | ecosystem: Engineered > Solid waste > Landfill > Unclassified | place...
AATCAATCCTATCGTAAGTCTTGCTGGTATGGGTAAATTAATTTATGGACAGAAAACACTTCTGGACAAAGAATCTGCTTTCAACAGAATCAATGTTCGTAGATTGTTCATGGTTCTTGAAAAAGCAATCTCAACAGCCGCAAGATACTTCTTGTTTGAGCCTAATGATGATATTTCAAGATTGTTACTCATCAACATGATTGATCCGTTCTTGAGAGATGTAAAGGCCCGTAGGGGTGTTTACGATTACATGGTTGTATGTGATGAATCAAACAATACCGGTGAAAGAATAGATCGTGGTGAACTTTGGTGTGATATTTATATCAAACCAACCAGAGCCGCAGAATTTATTGTTCTGAACTTTGTAGCTACTAAAACAGGGGCTTCCTTCTCAGAAGTTGCTGGAATAACAGGCTAAAACAAAGTTTAACATAAGATAACAAAAAAGACCGGTTAATACCCGGTCTTTTTGTTTACAAATAAATTATGTTTTTATTCAAAAGATATAAATAACATTATATAAATAGTTCAGTAAGAGAACTAAATATTAATATAACAATTTTCTTGCATTTCTAAAAAGGAGGAATATATTATGGCAGGATTTGATGTTGATAGCTATAGGGCAAATTTTCAAGGAGGGGCAAGAGCATATTTGTTTTATTACAAACCTATCTTTCCCAATGCCATTGCGGGTAATACTGACAAGGCAACATACCTTGTAAGATCAACAAGTTTGCCAGAAACAAGTATTGATGAAATCCCATTGGCATGGCAAGGATTTGACTTCAAGGTTGCCGGTAAATACACATATACAGATTGGAATGTAACATTCAACTGTGATGCTGATGCAGATGTTCAGAAGTATTTCCATAACTGGATGTCTATTATTCATGATCCGACAACAAACATCTATACAAGTCCTAGAGACACAATGGTAGATCAACAATTAGAGTTGTTGGGTCTTGATGGTAAACCCATTATGAAGTATAAACTGTATGCCGCATGGCCAAAAGTAATAGGTAACTCATCTCTTGACTACGCTAACAATGAAGTAGTTCAATTTGATATTACATTTGCTTATGTATACCATGTTACATCCAATGCTACATATGGTGTAACACCTACATTTGGTTAATAGGAAATAAAAATTCTTAAAAGAAAAATAGGTTTCCTATGAATATAAATTTTGATATTGATACTTATAAAACCAAATTTACTGGTGGGGCAAGGCAATATTTGTTTTTTGCGTATTTTACTTTTCCATACAGTATTGGAAATTCTGTAATACCATATTTGGTAAAATCAACATCTATACCTGATAGTTCACTTGAGGAGATTGTTGTACCATATCCCGGTATTTCATTTAAAATGGCTGGAACAAGAACATATGGTGATTGGCAAATATCATTTAATGTTGATGAGGATGGTGTTTTGTTACATGGTTTTCATAATTGGCATGACTTAATATATGATAGTGATACACATTCACAAATATCTGCTAATAATTATATGAGAAACCAAACCCTTTTTTTATTAGACGGAAACGGGGCATCAACGGAACAAATAACACTATATGGTGCATGGCCAAAGTCTGTTGGTGCGGTAGGACTTGATTATGCAACAAGTGATATAGCCACTATGGATGTTACATTTTCTTATCAATATTATAAATTTGAAACTTTGAGTTCTAACATATTATGGTCGTCTGTTTTAAACAAATTATCTGAATCTCTCTTGGAGTAATTAATGGGAATAAACATTTTCAAAACACAAACCATTGAAAACATGATAGAAAATGTTAGGGAACAATATGTTGACCCCCTAATTGGATATGTCGGAAAAAGAAGAATTGATATTGATTCCTATAAAACTAATTTTGATGGAAACGCCAGGGCATATTTGTTTCTTTGTCATATAACATTTCCAAGTAACCTATTACAACTTGGCAGTTCTTCCACAATATTAAGTTTGAATAATACATTAAAGGCATTAAAATCTGGATTATCAGAAGGTCTTACATCTTCTATTACAAAAGGACTTTTTGAATCTAATGTTGAAACAAAATATTATGTAAAATCAACAACATTGCCTGAGTCAACGGTAGAAGAAACATCCACATTTTTTTGTGGTAACCAGTATAAAATGCCTAGTGTAAGAAGAACACAAGATTGGACAGTTTCATTTTATATAAATGGTGATGCAAGTATATTGAAAAAGTTTATTATATGGAATTTATTACTCCATAATCCCAAAGGTGGTTATGGAAAACCCGCCGACTTTATGACAGATCAAACTATAGAACTATTAGGATTGGATGGTGGTGTAATATGTACGTATAAACTTTTTGGTGCATGGCCAAAAACAATAAGCCAAGTAGATTTGGACTACGCAAACAATGAAATGGCAACATTTGAAGTAACGTTTACATATCAATATCATACAATAACTGATCTTGATGGAACAAGTTACACCGCATCCAATTATGCATCAGGTCTAATTGGCATGGGTATTAATAGTTTGGTTAGTAAACTTCTTAAACGATAGTTTACTTCTTCCATATTTTCTGTATAAATAAAAATAACAAAATTGGTGAGGTATATAAAATGAAGAAAAATCCAATGAACAAATACTTGTATGAAGAAAAAAGTGATCTGGTTAAAGATATAATATCATTTGTATCTAGTTTTGATGATGATAAATTAGATGATGAACAAAAAGAATTAAAAGACAGGATTTTGAACGCAAATTTTAATCTTGTTGAAAAATAAAAGGTGAGGTGAATAAACATGAGTAGTAATTTTAGAAGTTATATAAATTCATATGTGTTTGAAACAGATTTACCAGGTTCTGGTACAAGTGTTTCATTTAAACCTGTTACAACAGGTCAAATAAAGAAACTATTGCTATATGAAACAACAGAAGACCCTATGGCCATTGAAACGGCTCTTGATGATATGATAAATGAATGTGTCGTCAAACCAGAGGGTTTCAACACACAAAGTTTGTATTTACAAGATAGATTTTTCCTTTTAGTAGAAATACGAAAAGCAACAAGAGGCGCAACATATCAATTTCAAACAGTATGTACAAGTTGTGGTTCTCAATCTCAACAAAACATTAATTTGTCCAATCTTCCTGTTACAAAATTGACAAAAAGAAATAAAATTGTTGAACTAGAAATCAAGGAAACACCTCCACCTAAAACAATATCCAAACCAAAGAAGGGAAAACTTATTTCTAAAATAGATGATGAAGAAGATTCTATAGAAGAAACTGCTGTTGAATTAGAAGAAAAATCCAAATCCCATAAAACTATTGATTGGGATATTGTTAAATTAAATGATAATATATCCGTAAGATTAATTTTAGTTACTAGAGAACTTCAACATAAAGCCTTTGAAATATTCAAGTCAAAACATACTGATATAGAAAAGGTTAGTGAAATAGAACGAACATTAGAAATGACAACTCTATTATATGCATTATGCATAAAAGGTATTATAACCCCAGAAGGGGAGGAAACGAATATTCCGTTAGAAGAAAAAGTATTTTTGTTAGATAATATACAACAATCAGAACAAGAAAAAATTTCTAAATGGTTTGAAGACAATGATTTTGGAATTGATTTTTCTTTTGATACGGTATGTGCCCATTGTGGATTTAAGGAACATAAGGGGGTGCCCGTAGAAAATTTTTTCTACTAATATATGTGCTTTGTAGTGGTATGAATATACAAAGTGTGACTGAGGAACAATTTTATCTGGCAAGTAGAGCCCATATATCTATTGAAGAAAGCAATAACATGGCCGATTTTGAAAGAGAAGCATTTATGGGATTGGTTATTAAAGATATAAAAAATCAAACAGAAAATGATAAACTAAGAATGGCACAAGTAAAAAAATAAATTTTATAAATAACTATATCTCGCTGTAGATATATCTACATGGATCAAAATTTAAGGTCTGAAGGGAATACACACCCATCAGACTTTTTTTATGGAGTAAAAGTAAAAATGAATTCAACCCCTACAGTAATTCCTGAAAAAGAAATTAAAGAATTAAGGGATCAAATAAAATCCTTAACTAAAAAATTAAATGCCGCCTCTCCAATCATTAAAGCCTCTACGTCTTCTAGTACCGTAGAAGGTAAAAAAATGCTCAAATCTATTGAAACGGAACTCAAAAAACCGACAGGTGTTTTTAATAAAACGATAGCAAAAGCATTAGAAAAACCCATAAGTAGAGGTTTTGCAAAGGGCATTTATATCTTAAAGGCGTCTTTTGTCACATATGCCGGAAGAATGTCATTTGTTATGTCTGGTGTTATGAAAACAATATTTGGTAAATTACTAGATGACTTAGAACCCGTCATTGAATCTTTTAAAGCAACAATAGAATTTGCTAAAAATGTTATATTTAAACCTTTCGGAAATCTTATTCTTCAAATGTTTAGTATTTTAGGTAACTATTCTGTTTCTCTTATTAAATTTTTAAAGAGTTTTAAAAAAAAGGATACACCAGAACTTGTAGTGGCAAAAAAACAAGTTACTGAACAAACTCTAATATTAAGACAGGAAAAAATACTTGTTTGGTTTATGAGAAAGGTTGAGTGGAATACAAGACATGCAACAGGATTGTCAAAGAAAGCACATAAACAATTTATGTTTTTACACAGAAGACGTAGAGATGAAAGATACAAAAAACAAAAGGAAACTGAAACAAAAAAACGATTGGCAGCCACGGCCACCCCAAAAACTAAGGGTGTTTTTGGTAATTTCTTTGGTAATGTGGGTGGTATATTTAGTACAGTTATGGGAATATTTGGTGGTGGTGGTAATTTTCTTTCCCTTTTAGGACTGGGACTTGGTGCACTACTTTTTAAAGGTCTTTGGAATATGTTTATAGAAACAGAATTAGGACAATGGTTTAAACGAGAAATATCCGATCCTATTACATCATGGCTTTGGGGAAAATTCAAAGATGGTTTCCATGCCGTAATTAAAGTATTAGGAAAGGCAATAGTTATTGGTGTAAAAGACTTATTTCTATCAAAATCAGGCCAACAAATGGCATCCCTTGACAGAAAAAAAGAAAGTATAGAAGAATCAATACGAGAAAAGAAATCAATAATACGAAAATCAACAAATGAAGACGAAATAGCGTCCGCACAAAAAGACATTGAAGAATTAAAAAAAGAATTAATACCTATAGAAGAAGAACGTAATGTTACTGAAAAAGTAGGGAAAAAAATATATGAACTTGAACAAAAGAAAATGGACATAGGATCAAGTCAAGAGCAGAAAGAACAACTCAAAAAAAATATAGAAATCTATACAGAACTTCAAAAAATATTAAACGAAGGTAGTTATCAGGAAAATAAAGATAAATTTGTCGGTCTCAAAAGGGGTGGTCTTGTAACAGGTGGTAAACGAGGTATTGATTCTGTTTATAAACCCTTAATACCAGGAGACGCTGTTATAAACAAAGAAGCCGTTGATAACTTGGGTTTATCCTTTATGAAAGGATTAAATAACAACACTTTAAAGAAATTTGCTTTAGGTACATCAAATGTTGTAAGTGATAAAATAAGAGCGGAAAATGCCATCAATAGATATGCAACAATATATGGTGTTGATCCTAATCTTGTCAAAGCCATAATACAACAAGAAAGCCGTGGTCGTCATATTACAAGAAGTGGTTCTATTTTAACTTCTCCTGCCGGTGCTTTGGGAATCATGCAACTTATGCCAGGAACAGCAAGAGGATTAGGTGTAAATCCCCTTGATCCAGAAGACAATATTCGTGGAGGAACAAAATATATATCACAACAATTAAAAACCTTTAATGGTAATCTCGAACTTGCAATTGCAGCATATAATGCGGGCCCCGGAAATGTTAGAAAATATGGTAATAAAGTTCCACCTTTTGCAGAAACACAAGATTATGTAAAAAAAGTAATGGGATATTATGGAAAAGGGGTTGATACTAGTCAATTTGCTTTGGGAAATGTTGAAAATATTGCATCATCATCAGGAAAATCAAATATTTTTGACCCATTAGGTATTACTGGTCTATTTAATGCACTCAATCCGTTCAAAGATATTAATATTGGTTCACTAGGAGGACAATTTAAAGAGTTGATTTCTTCAATTTTTAATCCTTCATCAGATATTTCTTCTTCTGAATTAAAAGGTAATGAAACAAAACAATCAGATGGTGTACCAGAAGCAGAAACAAAAAAGGCATCTGTAAAAGCCATTGTAGATGAGGCAATAACTCCTTATCTTACAGAACCCACAGGTGGGGATAATACTAACATAACAGTTGTTACCGGTGGTAATAATACAACATCAACAAACAATACACCCAAACAGTCGGCAAGTTTAGGATTTAATAGTATCCTTTCTGATATAATAGCCTTAAATAAAAGTGTTCCGGAATTTTAGTCTATAAGGAGAAAATAAATGGCAACAACACCAACATTAACATTGCAAAGTTTATTTAATTCCGTTGATAAAATGGTAGGAACAGTAACCAGTTCTTTTTCCAAACCTGTCAAAAAAACAACTTCATCAAGTGGATTAAAATTAATGAAGTCTATTGATAAAGAATTAAAAAATCCTTCTAGTGCCATCAATGGGGCTCTTGCAAAAGGTATGGAAACACCACTTACAAGAGGATTTTCTACTGTTGCATATACTTTAAAATACTCCCTTAAATCTTACACAACTAGAATATCTTCTGTTTTATCCGGTGCCGTAAGAACCGTATTTGGAAAACTGGTTGATGACCTATCACCGCTAATTGAATCATTCAAGGCAACTATGGAATTTGTGAGAAATACTGTTTTGCTTCCGATTAAATCTGCTTTTATGAACATGTTCAGTAAGTCCCTAGAAACTGTTAGTTCTATCTATACATATTTGAAAGAACGATTTCGTAAAAACCCTGTACTCGTTGAAATGAAAAAGGAATTTACTCTCCAAAATAAACAAAGAAAACTGTTTAAACAAAAAAAATGGTGGTTAAGAAAAATAGAGTGGAATACAAGAAATTTAAATGAAAACACGATACTCTCACACATAAACTTTGTAAGTGATTTCAAAAGAGGTGTCGAACGCAAAAAAAATGTTAAACTAGCAAGACAATTTAATGTGGATAGTGTTGTTGATACGGTTAGTGATGTGGCATCGGCCGGTGTTGGTATTTTTTCTACTGTAACAAAAGTTGCTGGTAGTATTCTGGGTGGTGTAAATAATCTATTTCAAGGACTTGGTAGTATTATAGGAATGTTTGGTGTGCCAGGAAGAATAATAGGAACTGTTATCAAGGTATTACCTTTTGTTTTAGGTCTGGTTCTTTTTAAAGGGTTATGGACAATGTTTAAAGAAACACCTATTAGTACATGGTTAAACAAACATGTATTTATTCCCTTTGGTAAATGGTTTGATAAAAACAAAAGTGAAATTTATGAAATGGGTATAAAAATTGGTAAAGAACTTTATAACGCAATAACTAATCCATCTGAATATGATGTAAAACAAACAGAAAAAGAGATTGCAGAATTAGAAAACCTACAATTAGAGACACCCAAAGGCGAAGTAACAGACGAACAACGCCGTAAATTGGCTAAATCACGGAGTAACCTAGAATATGAAAAAAAATGGAAAAAAGAAAGATTAAGAGGACTTAAACTTGAATCAGGTGCCGAAAAAACAGCATTTAATTGGAAATGGTCTGATCTTACATTTACTACACCAAAATTAGTCACGAAAGCCACATTATTTGCAATTGGTAAAATCACAGGAAAGTCTATTGGAAAAAAGGCCGATGAAAAATTATTACAGGATAATGATAGTACCAGAAGATATCAAGATGGTGGTACATCTAATAAAAAAGTTCATTCTCTTGTAATGCCAGGTGAATACATAGTAGAAAATGCAGCCGAAAAATATGGTGAAGATTTTATAAATGATATAAACAAGGGAATTATTAAAAAATATAAATCTGGTGGATTAGTTTTACCGGGTGTTTCTAATGTTGTTACTTCTAATTTTGGCCCTAGAAGAACGGGTTTAAAGGGGGCATCAACATATCATAAAGGAATTGATCTCAGGGCCCCTATGGGATCACCAATAAAAGCAATACAAAACGGTACTGTTACTGGAATAAACAATACATGGGGCAAAGTTTCTATCAGACATTCCGATGGTTCTACATCCTCATATCTCCATCTTAGTTCTATTGGTGTAAACAAAGGTGAAAATATACAACAAGGTCAGAGAATAGGGGCGGCAGGAAAAACAGGGCCAATACCCGGTATGAGCCCACACCTACATTTATCACTACAATCGCCTAATGGTGCTTATTTAAATCCTCTTGATGTATTAATGGCAAATGGTGTACCTTTACAACAAAAAAATGGTAATGTGCCTTCAACAGACACAATGTATGCACAAACAGACACATCAGGTGCAAACACACCTTCAGCATTTGGGCCTTCTACATCTTCAACAGGTCTTTCAATAAGTGATATGTTTAAAAACGCTGTTTTCTCTTCTGCTGAATTAAGTGGAACAACCAAAAATTCTGATATTACATCTCTTGAATCGGCTAAGTCTATATTAAATGGTGAAATAGACAAACGCCTTAAAGAGAACAGATTGAAGATTGCACAAAATCGTAAGAAAAATAATAATGTATCTATTGCATCTGTTTCTGGTGATAATAATCAAAGTATTGTATCCAATCCTGTTCCTATATTTAAAACAGCTTTTGGTGTATAATTTATAATAAATAGAAAAGTAGGAGACAACAATGGCACTAATAAATGCACCAACACAAAATGAAGTTAATGGATTAACAAAATATCTTGAAGCAAGTAATTCACCTAATCTTCTTTCATGGCTTCAAAAAAAAGATGCCGTTACTACACCTAAAACAGAAGTTATAGCAAATTTAAATATATTTGAAGATATTGATGTTGCACAAAAAAAGAAAACTTCTAGTAAATCTGTATTGAAGAAATTAAATAAGAAAAAATCTGAAACAGAAAATACTATTACAAATACTACAGACACTACTCAAGTAACACCCGTGGTAAATGAGGAGTATCAAAGTTCTGGTACACTTTCAAGTATACCAACTATATTTGAAAACCCAAAGACAGATGTATTAAGTTTTAAAAAAGATGGAAAAAAATTAGTATGGGTTGAAATAGAAGCAATACCCATTCATAAATTAACAGGTAATGTACGGGCACAAAAGGCGTTTAAAGATACAGCAAACCCCCAAAAAAATTATGAAGATGCTCTGGCCATACGATTAGAAGGGGCCAAGAAATATACTTTTAGATTTTTGGCACAACAAGAATTAATTGAAACAATAAGCCATGATTGGCAACCTTATGATTCTGTTGGATCAACCATCGCCGGTGCTTATGCAACATTTGGTATATCAACATTAGAACAAATAAAAGCATTGGGGCCAGAATTTAGAAAGGGTAGTGTATCAGAAATTATAAAAGCATTACAAACAAAATTTTCAACAGCCACTACACAAATACAATCATCTGACAAAAAGACCGAAACAATTCTCAATATACTTTCTAGTACACTTAGTGCCGCCGCAAAGGGTGGGTATGTTGCCAATTATAGAGTTGATACACCATTACAATATAAAGGATCGGAAAGAAGATCTTTTGAATTAACTTTTACTTTAATAAACACACAACCAGGTAAAAATCACGCCGAAGTAGTATTACCTGTAAAACTTCTTGAAATGTTATCATCACCATCATATGGATCACAACCGGATAAAGGGTTTAATGTTGATATAATTTTACCTTATGCCTTTTCAGTAAATACAAAACCGGGTAACCTATTAACATGTGATATGGCTGTTTTAAAACAGGTTCAACCAACATGGAGGGGCCCGTGGATAGATGGATATCCGTCAAGATGTGAATTACGATTATCGTTTACTGAATATAGACCTCTTGAACAAAAAGTGTTTTACGGAACTTCAGAAAATGTTATAAAAGCAACACAAAAGGATAGGGCAACAGCGTATGAAAAACTTGAAAATACAAAAACAACGGATATCACAAAAACAGGGGGTCAAACTAGTATCACAAAAACAGGGGGAATTTCCACCCCTAAAATGACACAATAAGATCAACAATATTTTTAAAACTTTACAAAAGGAGATAAAATATGTCAATTACAAAACTAACAGATAGATACATTGATATAAAAGGAACAAAACTACCTAATATGTCTATGATTAGACTATTTAATATATTAAAAGATGAAAATGATGAATATTTTATGAACATATTTAAAAATATTGAAATCAATTCTATCCTGTTAGAAACCCCCTCTGCCATTTCAGAAATTACGATCATTGAGCCGTGGTGGGAAATGATATCATATTCTTTCTATGATGATGTGCAAGCATGGTGGATTGCGTGTTTATCAAATGAAGTATTGAATCCTTTTGAGGAAATTGACAAAGGATTATCCATTGAAATGCTTTCGGGTGATTATATACCCTATATACAAAGAGATATGGAGGTAATATTTAATTTATAATGAATACTAATGGTAATGTTGTAGTTAAATTAAAAGTTGGTGATACTGAATCCGATGAATTATCATTTTCTGTAGAAGATATTATAGAACTTAATGTGGTAGAAGATATCTATGATTTCTGCATGTCAGGTAATATAACATTCTATGACAGAACTGGATGGACAGAATTAATTGAACATGTAGGGGGTATTTATCCGTTAGTTATTATGTGGAAAAATGAAGACGAAGAATTTGTAAAAAAAATGTTTAGTATTTACCACACAGAACCCATTATAGAGGAATCACAACTTGAAACAGCCATTACTAAACAAAAATGGTACTTCCTTGAACCAACCTTTTCATCATTCACAACTAAAAGATATAGTAAATCGTGGGGGGAAGAAGAAAGTGCATCAACCATATTTGAAGACATATTCAAAAACTTCATAGGATATGAAAGCACATCTAAATTTGTATACAATGAAACACCCAATGAAAAATTTGATAATTTTTCTATGCTCAATTGGACTCCCGCAGAATCAATAAAATGGCTAAAAGAAAGATGCTCAGGATCTTCTTCAAAAATGGCCGGTTACTTATTTTTCAATAATTCACTTGGAAGTAATTTTGTTACATTACCCTATCTATTTGAACAGGAAAAAGCAAAAAATAAACGTGAAGAAAAAAACACATATGTTTTTGGTAGTAGTAATGATAATTTAAATAGAATTTTTGGATGGTGGGTCGATCCACCTAAAAAAATTGATGAACAATATTTGGGTGGTGGAATAAGTTATGGATATGATTTTGATGGTAAATCAATAAAAGAACAACGATTTTTATATACAGATTTTTTTAAAAACAATGACACAGGAAATGCCTTAAAAACATATGGTTCTGCACAAGTATCAACATTTTCTAATATTGGTAATTGGAAACCACCTGTATTTTTAGAATGTGAACCTGATATTAATAAAATAAAAAACATATACAATAGTAAATTTTTATGTAAATATTTTACAGAAAACACCGCCAATATTACAGTTAGGGGTTCGGCAACAAGATATGCCGGGATGGTAATTGATATAAGCTGGAAAAGTGCTGTTGCCGAATTTAAAAATAACAAAATGATGGAAGGATTGTGGATAGTGAAATCAATAACACATCAATTTATACCAACAGGTGTAAAACCGGCCTTTAGACAATTATTGGTATGTATGAAGCCAGGTTATAATAACATGGAAGTTGGAAAAAATTATGTTCTATCAAAAGATTCTTCTTCAAATAGTAATACAACAGTTTTAAAAACATAGGTGATATAATGCAACCAATAGAAAAATTGACTTCTATATATCGTGGTGTTGTTGAGAATAACGATGATCCTAAAAAAGCCGGAAGATGTAAAGTTCGTATCATAGGATTACACACAAATAATAAAAATTCTGGACTTACATCTGGTGTTCCTACTGATCAATTAGTATGGGCACAACCTTGTGCACCAATATTTGGTGGTGTATCGGGTGCTGGTATATCAGGTGTCCCATCACAGGGGGCACATGTATTTATTTTCTTTGAAAATGGTAATATACAACAACCAAGATTTTTTGCCACGGCACCCGGCATCCCTTTG
>Ga0172381_10006034_pt1 | contig 12196 bp, 4 predicted proteins | sample Leawel6488metaG_FD_119754 | JGI IMG/M metagenome (GOLD analysis project Ga0172381, IMG submission 119754) | Leachate microbial communities from a municipal landfill in Southern Ontario, Canada - Leachate well 64-88 metaG | ecosystem: Engineered > Solid waste > Landfill > Unclassified | place...
ATTTCCAGGCCAATTGACAGAATGATAAGCGCGGTAAAAAAATAAAATATTTCCCGGCTGATTATTGCCAAATCTTTTGCCATAAGGTTCTTCCTTCAAACTCTATATTAATTTTATCAATTTCTATGTTATCTTCTGCACCGTCTTCAGCCTTTAAACCCGGCACGGAAATCATGAAGCTATATTTTCCTTTCTCGCGATAAGCGTCTTTAAGATTGAACTCGACAGTAGCCGTCTTTACCCCTTCCTCTTCGCTTGGTTTATTATAATCTGCCACAATATATTTAACGGGTGTCTTAACGGAGAAAAAACGATCAACTTTTGTCAGGGATGGATTAATAATCCCTTCCGCCGATAAAGCAAAAACTCCATTATTCTCTAAAATCAAATCATCTTTACTTATTTTTATTTCTTTAGCCAAACCACCGTCTTCGGACTTAAAATCAAATTGACGATAAGCTTCGGATAAAGAGAATTTCTTGCCGGCAAAACTGATAGTTTGCAAACTGGCCGGATTTAAAGCTTTAACCTGAAGATAGCTAGCATCGGTATACAATGTCAGGCCGCCATCTTTTCCGGAAACCGGCCAAATTTTATTAATAAACGATAAACGGCCGATTGAACTGTTTATCTTTTTTATAATCATGTCGTCCGTTATTTTAACTTCAACCTTATATACGCCAGTCGGGAGGTTTCGCTTATCTATTGTCAAATTTTTTTCCTCGGCTTGGCCGCTACCTGAATAAAGATTAACATCGTCAATTGTCTCTGTCTCTATTACGTTGTCACCGGATGATAAAATTACTTTAATCGGCGTCGGTTTCAAATCTAAATTTTGATCGACAAAAGAAAAGTCCAAATGCAAAGGTTCATTTTTAAGATAAAGATAAAATTGATGAGTCCCCCGCAAAGGCTGGTTAATAACCAGCGGCAAAGACGGTTGATAATTGGCAATCTGATAATTATATTTTGGCGAATAATTATAGACCGCCAAACAATTAGCCAAATTACCACTACAATCTTTTAATTGACCGCTTGTTAAATCTTTTTCCCAATCGGCCAAACTGGAATAATTTTTTTCTTTCTGTAAAAAAAGATGACCATTTTCTTCCGTCAAATTCCAGCGCAACATTAAATAATCAAGCGCTTTATTGTCGACCGGCTTTAAATCATAACGCCAAACAATATTATCAACTAAAACACCAGCTTCAATAATCGGCATATCAAGAGAAAGATTGTCGCGATAAGTAATGGTCATTTTTGCCTTATCAAAAGTCCGCGGTGAAAAAACCGAAAAATAAACCGGGTCACCAACAATAAGCGGAGCTTCTCCATTTTTCAAATCAACTCTTTCTTCCGGCGTAAAACCATAAATAAATCCCTTACCGGAATGCCGAGCAGAAGTATAATCGCGGCTATAACTAATATGGCCAAAAGGAATAATTTTAAGATAGAGAAAAAATAAAACAAAAATAAGTAAAATAAGCCCCAAAATTAAACGGAACTTAAACAAAAATTGCCATTTTGTCCAAAACGGTTTTATCATAATCTACTCTTATTTTACGTCATTTTCCGTTTTCTGACAACAAAAAAAGAAGCTTGTCGCCAAGCTTCTTTTTTATTTTATTTTAGCTTATTTTCCGTAATCAGCGCGTTTTTTCTTACCCTTATAACCAGTACCGGCGGGAATAAGACAACCGATAATAACATTTTCTTTCAAGCCTTCAAGGTAGTCAATCTTACCATTAACGGCCGCGTCAATTAAGACTCGGGAAGTTTCTTGGAAAGAGGCAGATGATAAGAAACTATCGGTCGTAAGAGAGGCCTTAGTAATACCAAGCAATAATCTTTCTGCCTCGGCCGGTTTCTTAGTATTCTTATTTGCTTGAGCCAAAACTTCATCTTCAATAGTTTCGCCCGGAAGCAAATTAGTATCACCGGCGTTCTTTACTAAATAGCGAGAGAACATCTGACGAGCAATAATTTCTACGTGCTTATCATTAAGCGGTTGTCCTTGAGAGCCGTAAACATACTGAATTTCTTTAATAATATATTTCTGAGTTTCAAGTTGTCCTTTTAACTTATACAATTCTCTTAAATCAAGGCTGCCTTCAGTCAACTGGGTGCCACGTTCAATAATATCGCCATCATGCACCATAAGCATAGTGCCTTTAAGGATAGAAAATTCTTTAACTTTTTCAACATCTTTAGCAACACTGATATATTTATCGGTAACTGTAACTTTGCCGGCTGATTTAGAGCGGACAACTTCACCGCCGATATTGAAAAGTTCGGAATTTTTAGCCACTTCTTCCCCTTCCTTAACACTAACCTTAACTTCTAGCTTTTTCTTATCTTTAGCAGTTGCGCCAGTCGCTAATTTTATTTCATTTATCTTCTCGGAGAAATAATATTTGTCATGATCTTTGCCTTTATAGAAAATACTAAGAATCTTCGCTTGCGGATTATTAACAAAAATCTCTTTACCATCCTTATCCATAATTGACTTTTGAGCAAATTCAATCTTAATACGGCCGGCAACATCGGAAATCAAAGCCTTTTTCTTAGGAGAACGCGCTTCAAAAATTTCTTCAACACGCGGTAAACCTTGGGTGATATCATCTTGGCCGGCAACACCTCCACTATGAAAGGTTCTCATAGTAAGCTGAGTTCCCGGTTCACCGATGGATTGAGCGGCAATAATACCGACAGTCGAACCCATTTTAACCGGTTTATTATAAGCCAAATCCCAACCATAACATTTGGCGCAAATACCTTTGTGCATCTTGCAGCTTAAAACCGAACGGACGCAGGCATCTTGAATATCTTTTTCTTTCAAAAGTTTAATACATTCTTCATCTAAAATTTCACCAGCGGTGAGGATAACTTTGCCCTTCGAGTCTTTGATATCTTTGGCGACATAACGTCCAGTCAAACGGCGGAAAAAATCTTCGCCATTAGCTTCTATTTCGGCGCGGTTTAAAGTCATACCAACGGTATCGCCGCAATCATCTTCGGCAATAATAACATCTTGAGAAACATCAACCAAACGACGGGTCAAATAACCGGCATTAGCTGTTCGGAGTGCCGTATCCGACAAACCTTTACGGACACCGTGGGTGGAAATAAAGTATTCCAAAACACCAAATCCTTGTTTAAAATTTCCTTTAACCGGTAATTCGATAATTGCCCCGGATGGAGAAGTAACCAAACCTTTCATCCCTAAAATCTGTACTGGTTGAGCCCAAGAACCACGAGCGCCGGAATCAATCATAGAATAAACCGGTAAGATATCCAATAATCCTTTTTTACAAATATCGGCAATTTTATCTTTAGTATTGGTCCATTCCTCAATAACCTTAGAGTAACGTTCTGATTCGGTAAGAAGACCTTCGTTATATTGTTCCTGGATGAGTTCGACTTTTTCGTTAGCCAAATCAATCAAATGATCTTTCTCTGGCAATGAAGGTAAATCACCAAACCCCCAAGATAGGCCGGATTTAGTAATAAAGGCAAAAGCGCGATTTTTCAAGCCATCAATAAATTTAACGGTTTCTTCTTCGCCATAAATATGCAAACAATCACGAATTAAATCTTTTAGCTTTCCTTTACCGACAACATCATTGATATATTTTAATTTTTCCGGAAGCAAAGAATTAAAAATCAAACGGCCAACGGTAGTTTTTAGCATAGCGCCGTTATATTTAACATTAATAGCTTCATTAAGTTTTATAAAATTACTTTCGTAAGCTAAATTTGCCTCATCTTCATTATAAAAATAATGCATGTCTTCAACTTTTTTGTCGGCATAATCTTTGTCAATCGAAGTTATATAATAAGTTCCCCAAACAATATCTTGAGCTGGGGCAACAATTGGATCACCAGTAGCCGGTTTAAGCAAGTTATGAGTGGAAAGCATTAATGTTTCCGCTTCATGACGAGCTTCTTTGGTAAGTGGAACATGAACGGCCATTTGGTCACCATCAAAGTCGGCGTTAAACGCGGTACAAACGAGCGGATGAATTTGAATAGCCTTACCTTCAATTAAAATTGGACGGAAGGCCTGGATACCTAAACGATGTAAAGTAGGGGCACGATTTAATAACACATAAGCGCCCTTAACTGTTTCTTCCAAAATATCCCAAACTTCATCATGACCAGCTTCAATATAGCGAGAAGCACTACGGACATTATGAACTATTTCTCTTTTAATAAGTTGAGCAATAATAAACGGTTTAAATAATTCCAGAGCCATAATCTTCGGCAAACCGCACTGATCAAGATTTAATTTCGGATTCACAACAATAACGGAACGACCGGAATAATCAACACGCTTACCTAATAAGTTCTGGCGGAAACGTCCTTGTTTGCCTTTCAAAGTATCGGCCAAAGATTTTAATTGTCTTTTTTGCCCGGTAGAGGCGGTAACAGTTTTGGTGTGACGAGCAGAATTATCAATTAAAGCATCAACTGCTTCCTGCAACATCCTTTTTTCATTGCGGCAGATAACTTCCGGAGCGTTCAAATCAATTAATTGTTTTAAGCGATTGTTACGGTTAATAACCCGGCGATACAAGTCATTTAAATCGGAAGCGGCAAAACGACCGCCATCTAAGGCGACCATCGGGCGTAAATCCGGTGGAACAACCGGCAAAACAGTTAGAATCATCCATTCCGGACGAATATTATTATTACGAAAACTCTTAAGTAATTTCAGGCGCTTAACTAATTTTTCTTTTTTGGAATCAACCGCATCGGTTAATTTACCTTCTAAATTAGTAATACTGGCATTCAAATCAATTTTTTCCAATAACTTGCGGATGGCTTCGGCGCCGATTGAGGCTTCAAAAACATGACCAAATTTCATGCTCAAGCCTTGATATTGTTGTTCGGATAAAATTAAAAGCGGTTTTAATTCTTTCAATTCTTTCTGAGTAACGCCAAAATCTTCATCGAGACGAGCCATTCTGTTTGCTTTAGCTTTAATTGCTTCTTTAATTTCACTTTCCGAATTCTTACCGCCATCTTCTTTTATTTTCTTAATCTGATTATTGTAATCATTATCGATACTCTTAACTTTTGATTTGTATTCGGATTTAATCTGCTCGATAGTCGCGTCTTTTAAAGTTTCATCAACATCAGTCACAATAAAACTGGCATAATAAATAACTTTTTCCAAAGACTGAATACCCAAATTCAAAAGCAAGCCGATTTTAGAAGAAAGCCCTCTTAAAAACCAAATATGAGTAGCCGGGACCTGCAAAGTAATATGGCCCAAGCGTTCACGGCGAACAACGCTGCGAGTAACTTCCACGCCGCATTTATCGCAAACAATACCTTTGTAGCGAATTTTTTTATATTTTCCACAAGCGCATTCCCAATCCTTGGTTGGACCAAAAATCTTTTCACAGAAAAGGCCGTCTTTTTCCGGTTTTTGCGTACGATAATTGATTGTTTCCGGACGAGTTACCTCGCCATGAGACCAATCGAGAATTTCTTCCGGAGAAGCGAGTTTAAGACGAATAGCGCTAAAGTCGCTAGTTTTTATTGGATTTAACATATATTAATAATTGCTAATTAATAATTATTCTTTACCCTCGCCCTCTTCTGACAAGGTCGCTATAATTTCCGGTTTATCATAAATGAATTTGTCATCATTCTTTAATTCTTCATCGATTTTTGTCACAACTTCAGAAGCCGGCTGTCCACCTTCGCCTCCCAATAATTCAACATTCAAACCTAACCCTTTAAGTTCACGAATTAAAACATTAAAAGATTCAGGAACGTTTAATTTCTCGATTTCCTCTCCCTTGATAATAGATTCGTAAGCCTTGCTACGACCAGGAACATCATCGGATTTAATTGTTAACATTTCCTGCAAAGTATGGGCGGCGCCATAACCTTCAAGGGCCCAAACTTCCATTTCTCCGAATCTTTGTCCGCCGAACTGCGCTTTACCGCCTAAAGGCTGTTGAGTAATTAGGGAATAAGGACCAATCGAGCGTTGATGAATCTTATCATCAACCATATGGTTAAGTTTCAAGATATATTTATAGCCGACAGTAATAGTATGGTCATAAGGGCTCCCGGTTTTGCCATCATACAAAGTAACCTTTCCGTCTTCCGGCAAACCAGCTCTGATAAGTTCCGCTTTAATTTGAGCTTCACTGATACCATTTAAGGCTGGGGTCATAACTTTATAACCCAATTTCTGAGCGGCAAAACCCATATGAGTTTCAAGTAATTGACCAAGGTTCATACGAGAAATAATGCCCAGCGGAGATAAAATAACATCAATCGGTGTACCGTCGGCCATATAAGGCATATCTTCAATTGGGACAACCTGGGAAATAACACCTTTATTACCATGACGCCCGGATACCTTATCGCCGACTTGAACTTTTCTCATATTAGCAACCGCTACCTGAATAGATTTCAAAACGCCGGCTGATAACTTATCACCTTCTTCACGAGAAAATATTTTAATATCAACAACCTTTCCGTGTTCACCATGTTCAAGATATAAAGAGGAATCACGGACATCTTTGGCTTTTTCGCCAAAGATAGCACGCAATAATTTTTCTTCAGCGGATAAAGTAGTTTCTCCTTTTGGAGTAATTTTACCAACCAAAATATCACCGCTGGAAACTTCCGTGCCAATGCGAATAATACCTTCATCATCAAGATTCTTTAATTTCTCTTCACTGATATTAGGAATATCATTAGTAATAACTTCTTGACCTAATTTAGTGTCGCGGACATCGATTGTATAATTTTCAATATGGATAGATGAATAAACATCATCTTTGACTAAACGTTCGGAAATAATAATCGCATCTTCATAGTTATAACCTTCCCAGGTCATAAAAGCGACTAGGACGTTACGGCCTAAAGCTAATTCACCATCATCAATTGCCGGACCATCAGATAAAATGTCTCCTTTCTTGATCTTCTGTCCCATATCAACCACCGGGTGCTGATTAATGCAAGTTGAAGAATTGGAACGTAAAAATTTATTTAAAACATATTTATCAACAACACCTTTTTTGTTTTGAATTTCAATCAACCCAGCTTCGCAACGAGTAACAATACCATCTTCTTTGGCAATGGCGACGTGACCAGAATCACGAGCGGCTCTGGCTTCAACGCCGGTACCAACAATCGGGGCCTCTGGTTTTACTAACGGGACAGCTTGACGTTGCATGTTTGTACCCATCAAAGATCTTTGTCCATCATTGTGTTCCATGAAAGGAATGAGCGAAGTGGCGATGGAAATAATCTGATTAGCGGCTACACCCATGAAATCTATTTTGCCAGTTTCTTCAACGCCCGGTTGGCCGAATTTTCTTACTTCAAATTTATGAGGAACAAAATATCCGTCTTTATCAATCGGTACGGTAGCATCGACAGTAATATATTTTTCTTCTTCAAAGGCATCAAGATAAACTATTTCATCGGTAACACGGCTACCCTTCTTATCTTTAACAACTTTACGATATGGAGTTTCCAAAAAGCCGTAGCTATTTAAACGGGCATAAGAAGCTAAATGGCCGACCAAACCAATGTTTGGACCTTCCGGAGTAGCAATCGGGCAGATTCTGCCATAATGAGTAGCATGTACATCACGAACATCAAATCCGGCGCGTTCACGAGTCAAACCACCCGGACCCATCGCGGATAAACGACGTTTATGTTCAAGCTCGGCTAAAGGATTAGTTTGATCCATAAATTGAGATAGCTGAGAAGACATAAAGAATTCACGAACAACACCAATAACTGGACGAGCATTAACTAATTTTGAAGGAGTAAGAGAAACAATATCAGAAGTGGACATTCTGTCTTTAATGATACGTTCCATTCGAGCTAGTCCAACACGGAAACGGTTCTGGATTAAACCACCAATCGCGCGAATACGGCGATTACCAAGATGATCAATATCATCTTCCGGTTCTTTAGTAAGATTTAAACGAATAACTTCTTTAATTATCAAAACTAAATCTTCTTTACGTAAGATACGATTTTCTTTTTTATTTGCCGGTAAATCTAAACTGAAACGACGATTTAATTTATAACGTCCAACACGGCCGAAATCATAACGATCAAAACGGAAGAACATTGAATGGATTAATTGGCGAGCATTTTCAACTGAAGCCAAATCTCCTGGACGAATGCGGCGATAAACTTCTTGTAAACCTTCCGCTTCTGTCTTAGCGGCATCTTTTTCAATAGTTGCTTCAATAAAAGTTTTTTCGTCTTTATTCTTAACTAAATCAACATCGGCGAATAATTTAATCATTTCTTCGTCGGTAGTATATCCGAAAGCACGTAATAATGAAGTAATAGCGACTTTTCTTTTACGATCAATACGTACCCATAAAACTTTGTTGGAATCAGATTCAACTTCTAACCAAGCACCGCGATTCGGGATGATTTTTGCACCATAGCATTTTTTACCTTTAACAAATTCGGCGGTGAACATAACACCGGCGGAACGGATTAACTGGGAAACAACAACTCTTTCAATTCCATTAACAATAAAGGTTCCCTGTTCGGTCATCAAAGGAAAATCACCAAGAAAAACTTCTTGGCTAATAGCTTTGTTTGTTTTTTTATTGAGAAGTCTGGTCTTAACGCGTAATGGCGCTTCAAAAGTAATATTTTTCTCACGACTTTCAAGCTCGGAGAATTTCGGTTCGTCTAAATAGTAATCTTCAAAGTATAATTCCAAATCACGACCGATGAAATCGGTGACTGGATTTATTTCATCAAATAATTCAGCTAGTCCCTCTTTTAGGAACCAATCATAGGAATCTTTCTGAATCTCGATTAGGTCTGGCAGGGGCATAATCTCTCGTAGCTCAGAAAATGATTTTCTTGTAGACATAGGACGTATATTTATAAAATATTTATGTAACAATAGAGAAAAAACAAAAAAAGGACAATAATTTACTTAACAAAAAAATCCCAATCCCAAATGGCTTGAGTTTGACGTTTATTTAATTAATTATTTTTTGATAAATCACTTTTTTTAGTTAAAAAAGTGTTAATGTTTTTATAATATAACATCTTTTACCCTTTGTCAACACACAGTTTCTCCACAATCGCATCGTGGACAACCTGTCTTTCGTCCCAGGGAATCTTTTGGCCATCAGAAATACAGATATGTTGCTCAGCTCCTTTGCCGGTAAATAGCACCACATCCCCTTCTTCGGCTAATTCTAGCGCTTTTTTTATTCCTTCACGTCTGTCCAATATTTTAAAGAGGTTTTTATTTAATACTTTTTCTGATCCGCTGGCGTTTTCTGCCCCTTCGGCCACTTGATTAATAATCTCCATCGGGTCCTCGTCGTAAGGGTCTTCATTGGTAACAATTACAATATCCGCATTCTCAGCCGCTATTTTGCCTAAAATCGGTCGACGGGCACGATCTCTGCCGCCCCCAGCTGAACCTAGCAAATGAATAACTTTATTGCGAGGGATAAGAGCAATTACTTCATAAAGTTTTTCCATGGCTCGCGGCTCAAAAGAATAATCAACAATCGCTGTAAAATTTTGGCCCACCTCTATTAATTCTAATTTCCCGGCTAATCCGCCAACGCTTTCTATTCCGTTAACTATTTTTTTATTATCAAGTCCTTGATTTTTGCCAACGGCATAAGCAGCCAAAGCATTAGCCGCGTTAAATTCTCCCAAAAGCTTAAGATTAACCGGCTCATTTTCAATTTGGAAAAACACTCCCTGCGCCGTTGAGGCGACATCAGAGCCTTTAATAACCTTAAAATCTTTAACTTGCGCCTCGCTTGATAAATTTTTTAAAAATGTATCAGAACTTATTTCTGGGCGGAAAGAATAAATCATTTTTTCTTCGCTCCAAAAATTTAAGAAATAATTAGCTTGTTCATCATCGCCGTTAACAATAATTGTTTTAAAAACTCTGGTAAAATCCAATTTCTTCAGATTGCTATTCGGTCTAACGACCACCTTCTTATCATTAATATATTTAGTGGCGCAATGTTTAAGATGAGAAAATAACAAACCCTTAGCCTCTTTATATTTTTCAAAACTGCCATGTGATTCAATATGTTCCGGGTAAAGATTGGTAAATAATAATATGTCATAATTTATAAAACGATGGCGGAATTGTTTTATGCCCTCGGAAGTAGTTTCAACGATTGCGTAGCGGCAATCGTTCTTGAACATCTGGTGTAAAGTCCTTTGAATAAAGAAACGCCCGGGCATTGTCATTTTCTTATCATTCAACCATTCTTTATCACCATCAGAAAAAATGGCCGTGGAGGTAAAACCGGTTTTATAACCGGCGGCCGCTAAAGTCTTGGCAATTAAATAAACTGTTGAAGTCTTACCGGCAGTCCCAGTAACACCAATTACAATCATCTTTCGGCTTGGAAAGTGATAAACAAGAGCGGCGAAAAAAGCGACCAAAAAATGGTAAGGCGGTTGGAGCGCTTTAAAAAGATTGTGCGGAATAAGTTTTTTTATTTTTTCTAACATATAGCTTATTATACCAGAGTTCGCTGGAAATAAAAAAGCCCTTCCAATTTTTTGGAAGGGCATGCTATACATACAATTTTTTACTTACTTAATAATTTTGACAGTCTTCTTTCCGGTAGCAGAACTTACATTTATGAAATAAATTCCGTTAGCCCAACTTGAAGCGCTGATTCTTAATTCTTCTTCACTTTTCAGTTCCGCAGAAAAAATTGTTTGGCCGTTCAAAGTTACCACTTTAACAATTCCTTTGTCAGCTGACTTGATATTTACATAGTCAGTGATTGGGTTTGGATAAACGGAAACATTGATGTTGTTTTTTATCGAAGCGACAGCGGTTAAATTTTGTTTAATTTTTACCGTCTCAACTCTGATACTTTTTGCATCAAGTGGAACCTGGACAGATTCCCCCATCTTGCCAGTGGCTTGGAAAGTTTTTCCTTCAAGTGTTTGAGCAGTAACATTATACAGATCAGCCCCGGGTGCATTAATTTTCAAATTTTCTCCCGATACTTCAAAGCTATTGGCTACCTTTTGAACAGAGGAATTCTGACTTCCGGGAACAGTTTCGGACATCATTTCTCCGATACCTAAACCTTGTACCAACGGATCGGTTTTGTCATGGACCCAGATATTCAACAAACAATTGGACACAAAGTCCGGCCGACTAAATAAGACAATCCCGGCGCCATAATTCAAACCCTTTTCTTGATAAATGTTAGGAGTTGGTTGGCAGGGATTATACAGATTATTAGTCACTACATCCACTAAAATATCCACATCTGCTTGATCAACAACGCCATCGTCATTAACATCACCACGAATTCTATCGATAGTCTTAATACTCCTAGTTAAACTCAAATATTTATTAGTTGTATTAACAGTGCCAGGGCACATTAGAGCGACATTTACACTGATGTAAATATCTTTAATCTCTCCGACTACTGATGGAGTATTTTCACCAGAAAAATCTCCCAACCACCAATAATTCAAAGCTGACTCGTTGCTATTTGCCATCCAATTAAATGTAGTTCTGAGAAAATTATCAGAATAATAATTATAATAATATTCCTTATCCCTAAAAGAATAAGTACCATTATTAAAATTATTTTCCGAATAATGTTGAATCCCAAAATCAATAGTTGAATTACCGGTAAAGTCATAACTATCAATAGAATAATTTATCCCAATTATAGATTTGACCTGGTTGTATTCCGTCAAACTGAATTGAGAATAAATATACTCTCCAGGAAGAACCAACAACGTGTCGTTGTAATATCGAGCATCATTGCCCGACCAACCACCAACAATTCCTAATTGTGGCTCATCGCGTACAAAATAAAGATAATTGTTGCCTTCGTTGGTTTCAAGAACGTCGCCATTGCAATCAACATAAATAGAATAAGGATCCAAGGTTGGACTGCCAATGACGCTGATAACGGCTGATTGTCCGTGGTTTATTCTTCCGGTAAATTTTTCTTTCCCATATCGAGAGCCGTTTGAGGCACTGATAGAAAAGGTCCCGTTGAAATCATCGGGGCCATTGTTTTGAATCACGACATAGAGAAATTCTACAAAATACTGGGAGTTACCATCGGTAAATTTATTTATGTAGGCATTTCTTACCTGAAGATCGACTTTAGCCGAAGCGGCTAAAGTGTAGGAACTGCAAGCTAAGCCTGCCAAC
>Ga0172381_10006035_pt1 | contig 12195 bp, 11 predicted proteins | sample Leawel6488metaG_FD_119754 | JGI IMG/M metagenome (GOLD analysis project Ga0172381, IMG submission 119754) | Leachate microbial communities from a municipal landfill in Southern Ontario, Canada - Leachate well 64-88 metaG | ecosystem: Engineered > Solid waste > Landfill > Unclassified | place...
GAATACCGCTTTTTTCAATCCTTTATTGCAAAAGCAAGGAGTCGATCCTAGTCCTCAGTTCATCTGACAATTCAACTCCAAATGGAAGCTTTAATTTTTTGTCTCCCGCAGCCAAGAAAAGTTCCACAGGAGTATTTCCTTGATGCCTCATTAGGAGATTTTTAAGAGTTTTCATTGTTTCCGAATTTGCACTCTTAGGGATTTTAATAGTAAAAATATCAGCGGCATTCATCTTTAAATCAGGATCAGAAGCTTCTTTCTTTTCCCCCAAAACATCATCTAAAAGTCTAATTACGATATCGGATTTATCTCCCTCTTCAAGGGAACCATCTTCTTTCGCGTTTTTCACCATGTTATCTAAGGACAAAAGTTTGGCGTTATCACACATGATTTGATAAATCCCACGACGATTATCAAGCTTTCCGGTAAGGCCCAGAACACAGTCTTCATGAAGAACATCACCGTATTGAGAAAAAGTTTTAGGGAACATAATTGCATTAACTTTTCCGCTTGGATCTTCAATTATAAAAGTAGCCATGTAGCCCCCTGTTTTTGTTAGCATCTTTTTCAATCCAGAGATCAATCCAATAACTTTCACCGGTTTCCCCAGACTTTTACTGGTCAAATTGCCTATCAAATTAGCCTTTCTGGAGATATATTTTTTTAACCCACGAAGAGGATGTCCCGATACATACATTCCTATAAAGTCTTTTTCCCATTTTAACCTTTGCATCTGAGTTGATTTTGGAACATTTCTCATCTTAAACCCACAATCTTGAGTTGCAGATTCGTCCATCATCCCAAAAATATTAGTCTGCCCGTTTACAGCAGAATCTTGACACTGTTTAGCGTATTTAGAAATCTCATCATAATTCTCGGCGATTTGACTGCGGTCTCCAAATTCATCAAGAGCCCCACTATAAGCTAAAGCCTGAATAGTTTTTTTGTTAACTATTTTTTGAGGAACCAAACTTGCAAATTCCTCCAAGGATTTAAATTTGCCTACCTTCTCCCTAACATCTATCATTTCTTTAACCGGACCTTCTCCGACACCTTTGATAGCCATCAAGCCAAAACGGATTGTCTTATCATTAACCACCGTGAATTGACCAAATGATTCATTTACCGATGGAGGAAGAACATCAATTCCTTTCTCCAAGCATTCTCGTATTTCCAAAACAACACGATCCGTATTTCCCGCATCGCTACATAATAATGCCGTCATAAACTCAGTAGGGAAGTGCGCTTTCAAATAAGCCGTTTGATAGGCGATCATTCCATAACAAACAGCATGTGCTTTATTGAATCCATATCCCGCAAAAGGCTCAACTACTTTATCAAAAACTTCCTTTGCAAAAGATTGTTTATGCCCTTTAGCAACAGCACCATTGATAAATTTTTCTCTTTGTTGCGCGAGTAAACTGGCAATTTTTTTACCTACAGCTTTTCTAAGCAAATCCGCTTCCCCCAGGGAAAATCCAGCGAAATCTCTAGCCAGTTGTAAAATCTGTTCTTGATAAACCGCTACTCCATAAGTATTTTCCAGTATCGACTTGAATGAATCGTGAAGATATTCCACGCGCTTTGGATCCTTTTTGCCCGCAATATAATTTGGGATCCAATCCATCGGCCCCGGTCTATATAAAGCTCCCATCGCCACAACATCATCAAACTTTGTAGGTCTTAAATCTTTTAAATAGCGACGCATTCCGGATGACTCAAACTGAAATACGCCAGTAGTATCTCCTTCTTGAAATAGCTTAAAAGTAGCTTCATCATCCAGTGGAATATGATCGATCTCAATCTCTACATTTTTGGTTCTTTTCGCAATCTTACATGTTTTTTCAATAACAGTGAGATTCTTCAGACCCAAAAAGTCCATTTTCAAGAGACCCAATTCTTCAATCGGTTTCATCGAAAATTGAGTAACTATTTCACTAGTATCACCACTGGCTCCATGCTGTAATGCCGTATATTCCGTAAGAGATTTTTCTGAAATTACTACCGCACAAGCATGAGTGCCGGCATGTCTTACCGTTCCTTCTAGTTTCATAGCATAATCGAGTAAGACCCTTGCTCTTTCATCTTTTTCATAAGCCTGTTTTAAAGCAGCGTCTTCTTTCACCGAAACCTTTAAGGGAACATGCTTGCCTTGAATCGGAGGAGGAACGGTTTTTGCTAACTTATCCACTTCCTGGTAAGGATAACCTAACGCTCTTCCCGTATCACGCACCGCTGCCCTGGAAGCCATAGTTCCAAATGTAATAATTTGAGCCACATTTTGACGACCATATTTGCCAATTACATATTGCAAAACTTCATCACGCCTATGATCCGCAAAATCAATATCAATATCAGGCATACTTACTCTTTCTGGATTCAAAAAACGTTCAAAGAAAAGTCCATAATGTATCGGATCCAAATCCGTAATCCCTAGAGACCAAGCCAAAATTGATCCAGCCGCGGAACCCCTACCCGGACCAACAGCAATTTTCTGTTCTTTGGCGTGTCTCACGAAGTCCGAAACAATCAAGAAATAAGTATCAAATCCCATATTATGAACCGTCATTAGTTCATATTCGAGTCTTTCCATATACAATTTAGGAATTTCGGCTTCCTTAAATCTGCGACTCAAGCCCTCTTCGCATAATTGCCTAAGATATATATCAGCGGATTCATTATTTGGAGTAGGGAAAGAAGGAATTAGATTTTTACCAAATTCAAAGTCAACATTACACATATCAGCAATTCTCAAAGTGTTTTCAATCGCACCGGGAAACTCTTTTGAAATATGCTCCATGTCTTTCACCTCGCGAATCGAGAAATCTCCAGTATATCTCATGCGATTTTCATCACTCACAGTAGTCTGAGTCTGAATACAAATCATAATGTCATGAACATCTTTGTCTTCCGGACGAGGATAATGCGAATCATTTGTAAGAACTACTTTAAGGTCATACTGCTTTGACAACTCTTTAATTCTCGCATTAACAATTTGTTGATTTTCAATCAAAGGATGATCTTGAATCTCCAAAAAGTAGTTATCCTTGCCAAAAATTTCAATATTCCTTTCCACTACTTCTTTAATAGCCTCTTCATTCTCAGAAAGAATCATTCTAGGCAATTCTCCAGCTAAACAACCACTCAAAACAATTAGTCCCTTACTATGAGCTTTAAGTAATCCAACATCTATTCTTGGTTTATAATAAAAACCTTCTAAGTTAGCTTTTGTAACTAAAGTTAATAAATTCTTGTATCCTTCATTAGTCTGCGCCAAAGTCGTCATGTGATAAGGCTTATTATCAACTTGAGCTTCTTTATCAAACCTAGTTCGCGGAGCCATATATAGTTCGCACCCCAAAATTGGCTTTATGCCATTATCTTTTGCTGCATGATAAAACTCAATCAAGCCATAAATGACTCCATGATCGGTTAACGCTATAGCCGGATACCCCAACTCTTTTGCTCTCAAAACTATATCTTTCGGGCTACCAAATCCATCCAGTAGACTATAGTGAGAGTGAGTATGTAGATTTACAAAAGACATAATTTATTTAAGCAAAGTTAGCCATCATATGCATATGCACGTGAAACACCTCTTGTCCACCCTCTTTCCCTACATTGATTTGAAGATGATATCCAGGAAGATTTAACTGTACTCCCAGTTTTTTAGCACAAGCAACCAAATGTCCGATAATTTTCTCATCACCCTCTTCCATGTCTATAATTGTAGGAATATGTTTTCTAGGCACAATTAAAATGTGAGTATCAGCTTTTGGATTAATATCTCTAAAAGCTACACAAACATCATCTTCATATAAGAACTCAGAAGGGATTTCTTTGTTGAGGATTTTACAAAACACACAATCTTCCATAACAAAAAAGTTAAATTATTAAAGCGGTAGCATTCTAATTTATTTGGAAGCAGTAAGCAATCTTGTTTACTACTTACGCTTAAGATCTAATTTGTAAACCGCACGTCCAACACGCACGAACTGAGGATTCTTTTGTAAATTCAAAGAAATCGTACCTTTTTTTACGTGTCTTTGTTTCAAAACGCCCTCGATAATTTCCTGTTTCGTCATAGGACTAGTTTTTTTCAAAAGACCTTCGATAATGTCAGCAACAGTTCCTTTCTCATATCCAAACTCTTTTAAGGCATAAAGACCACGCCCAACTAAAACGAATTGTTCGTATCTTATAAGTTCATTGTGAACAGCTTGAGTCGTAACCACTTTTTTATCAAAACCAGATTCGGCAATTTTATTAGCAATTTCAACGAAATGAAGAGGTCTTTTTTCTCTCTTCAAAACAATATAAGCCTTATCTCTAATACTTCTTGGATTGATGTGCCTCCAAGTCATTAAACCAAAACCACCCTCAACTCTTTTAATCCTTTTATCAACCTCTAAAGATGAAGTAATAATAGCATCTCCAAAGTTCTTTAAAACCTCCTCCATTATTTGACGAATTTGAACAACCAATTTTCCATCCTGCATCACGTCAGCCTTCTTTCTCAAAGTCTTAATTCCAGTAGAAACAATTGAATTTATTAACGCAAGACTTAATCCTTTTAACTTCCAGAAAGGATTCACCAAGTTCGTTTTTTCAGATTTATCAATTATTGGATTAATACTTAATGCTAATTTAATAATATGAGCGTCCACGTCGCTACTAGAACCAATTTCATTCAAAATAGCCTCGACTAATTTTCTTTCCAAAATAACACCTCCATTCTCATCCACAATTCTATTTGCAATCTCATTAATAGCATTCAAACGGGTCGTTTGGACGGTTCTCTTTAACTTATTTAGAGCAATTTTTTCAATTTGGCGAACACGCTCTCTTGTAACTGAAAATTGTTGACCAATACTTTCCAAGGTTCTTCTTGGTTTATTATCCAAACTAAAACGTTGAACAATTACATCTTTCTCTTTATTTGTTAGAATCAAAAATATGTCTTCAATAATTTCACTTAAGTTAAGTTTTGTTGAAGGAATAGACATATATTATTAGTTAATAATCAATTGCGCAACAAGGATATTCACTTACTGATCTATTGTCAAGCCAGAAAATTGATTTTAAAGCAATATTATTTCCTGGAAAATTTTGTAAGGGGCAAACTTACACCTTTAACCTAAACGAGTCAAATGAATTTATTTGGTGTTGCAATTTAGAAAGCACTCATTAAAATGGGGGTCGTTCTTACAGTAAAAGAATGGGCGAGTGGTGGAACTGGTAGACACGTTAGCCTTAGGAGCTAATGGCCTAAAACCGTGAGGGTTCGAGTCCCTCCTCGCCCACCATTGGAGCGGAGAGGTAGCCGATCCATAGCGCAAGCAAAAAGAGCTTTGCGATTTTTTGCTGGAGCGAAGGAAAACTTTTAAGAAAAATACGAACGTACAGTGAAGCAGTTTTCGCTGAAAGTTTAGGCGGACCCCGTTGAAAAACTAACGGTCAGAAGCTAAACTTTTCGTAGATCAAAGAAGTTTTCCCTATTGAGTTAAGAAATGTTAATATCTTAACGATATAACGGGGCTGTAGCTCAGCTGGCTAGAGCACTTCCATGGCATGGAAGGGGTCGTGGGTTCGAATCCCATCAGCTCCACCAATTAAAAACAATTAATATGAACATCAATCCTTGGCGCGACGTTAGTCCTGGCAAAAACATCCCTGATCTTGTTAATGGCATTATAGAAATTCCAAAAGGATCACGCGCTAAATACGAACTAGACAAGGAGAGTGGCCTTTTGATAATGGACAGAGTTCTCTATTCAGCCATGTATTATCCAGCTAATTACGGCTTTATACCTCAAACTTACTGCGAAGATCACGATCCTCTAGATATAGTTATCCTTTCTCAGATTGAGATAGTCCCTCTCTGTATAGTGCCAGCAAAAGTAATCGGAGTAATGAGAATGCTAGACGGAGGAGAGGCTGATGACAAAATTATCGCCGTTGCTGCTAACGATAAAAGCGTTAGTCACATTAATGATGTTTCCGAATTACCAGAACACTTCGTTTCAGAATTACGCAATTTTTTTGAAGACTACAAAAAATTAGAACACAAGACCGTAAAAGTTGAAGAATTCCAAAGCGCTAAAACTGCTAAAAAAATTATCTCAAAAGCGATTGCCGACTATAAGAAATTAAAAAAACTGTAATAATTTCAAGTCTAATTACGCATTTATTGAGCTAACTTTACATGGATACTCCAGGAATAAACAAAAAGATGCGGTTATTAGGAGGAACTATTGAATTTTCCCTATATAAAACTGAGAAGCCTTTAAACGAATCCATTTTTGACGAAATTAACGAAGAAATGCTGAGATTACAAAAAATCTTTAATTTTTTCGATAGCGAGAGCGAATTATCTCAGCTTAACAAAGAAAGAACATTGATTGCATCTCAAGACCTAATTAAGGTCATTAAAATGAGTTTGCCATATTGCGAATTCTCAAACGGCAAATACGACATATCCAAAGGAAAAGAATTTATTCAAAGGAAGAGCGGAGAGACAGTCACTCAAGTCAACTGTTCCTTTAAAGACGTACAAATCGAGGGCAATAGAATCACTCTTGCTCATCCAGCCGTTCTCATAGACCTCGGAAGCGTAGCCAAAGGATATATCGGCGATAAAATGAAAAAGTTTCTTCAAGGTAAAGAAATCACAAGTGCTTTTATCGACCTCAGGGGAGATATGCTTTTTTATGGAGAACTTACTGAAAAAATAAATATCCAGCACCCAAGAAATCCCGAAAAATCTATTTTTTCTTTTGAAAAATCAAACGCCGCAATCGCAACTTCCGGAGACTACAATCAATATCATGATAATTACGACAATTCCCATATTTTAAATTCAGAAGATTTTTGTTCCGTTACAGTCATTGCCGATACGCTAGCAGAAGCTGATATTCTCGCAACATGTATTTTCACTTCAGGCACAAAAGAGCTTGAGAAATACAGCAATAAGCGATATTTTGTGGTAACAAAGAGTTTGGACACTTTTATCTCGGATAAATTTATATGAAATTAGCAAAAATTATAAAAATCTCATTAGGAATAATATTCGCTATAGGGTACATCGTGTTTTCCAATTCGATCCAAACCACCCAGTACATTTGGATACTTACTCGTATTTTCGGAATGGTTTCAATCGGATTACTTTTTCTCGCAACTTTTTTGGGAGAACTAAGGCTTTTGGGATATCACAGATTTTTTAAATTTCACCATTTCTTAGGGATGACCACTTTTTACATTGTCCTTCTCCATTTCGTTTCAGCTATTTTTGAAAAATTCAAGTGGGGCAAAAATCTTACAATTACAGATTACCTGGGAACAAATTTTTCTGATAAATGGATGATCGCATTATCAATAGGCTCAATCGCTTTTTATTTAATAATTATAATAGGGGCTACGTCTGCTTATTCCGTAATGAGAAAAATTGGCTACAAGAGATGGAAATTAATTCACTTCTTAAGTTATTTAACACTAGGGTTTGTTTTTTGGCACAGCATCTTTTTAGGAACTGAATTTAATCATAGCGATTTTAAGTTATACTACTTTATCGTAACTGTTTTTATTTTTAGTGCACTTTTAGGACTTTTAACTTTGAGAATAGCAAAAGTTAAATTTGACACTACTCATAAAAAATTAGGTTTCGCGATTTTAATTGTGATAATTTCAGGATTAATTACGTATTCATCAGTAAGGGTAAAAACATATGCCGAAGAACTAGCCCTACTAAGTAGTCATGATTCGGAAGTTTTTTCTCAAATTGAGGAGTTGACTAACTCCAATGCCGAAATAGAAAATCTGAATTTACAACTACAGGAACAAATAGATAAAATAAAAGAGCTTTCGGGAACAACATCTGTAGCTATTGGGAAAGCGAAATCAATGGGAATACAGACAACAATAGACCAACCTCAGGCCAAACCAACATCAGAAGAGGTACCAGAAGAATTGCCAATAGTAAAAACTCTCGACCCAATCATAGAAGAACCAATTAACCATACAGAAGATGACGACAGATATGAAGAAGACGACGATTGACGTCGCAAACCAATCAGGTAGATCCTTAAAAGCCCCATTAACATTCGGAGTTTTTGTAATCCTAGCCATACTAACAATGGCAGTATTTTTCACAACATTGAATACTAAAGAAAAAATGATCAGAGACATCATTGCTAATCATGATCTCAAGATTCAAGAATTACAGCAGCAAAAAACTCAACTTGAAACAACAACTAATGAACTAAACAACACTTTGTCTAAAGAAAACATTAGATACACATCTTTAAATTCAGAATTAACAAGACTCCAATCAATCCCAAAAACAACTGCTTCAACGCCAAAAACAACCCAGCCAGTAACTTCAATACCAACCCCAGCAACCCCAAAACCTCCAACAGTTGTAACACCCCCAGCAAAAAAAACACCGGTTGTCGTCACTCCACCAAGAAACACCAGAGCCTCATAAATAACGTAATCCAAAAACCTATGAAAGGATTCTCTCAAAACATTGAAAAAGCTACTCTCGAAAACATCAATTTTCGAAAAGTTCTTTATACAGGCAATCACAGCCAATTAGTATTAATGTGCTTACAACCAAAGGAAGAAATCGGAATGGAAGCCCACACAGAAAATGATCAATTCTTTCGTTTTGAAAAGGGAAAAGGGAAATGCGTTATCGACGGCAACGAGTACGATGTAGAAGACGGTTCAGCTATAATCGTTCCATCAGGAGCACCGCACAACATCATCAACACATCCGAAACAGAAGAACTAAAACTCTACACCATCTACTCTCCTGCACATCACAAAGATGGGATTATTCGTGCCACTAAAGAAGAAGCCGAAAAAAACGAAGCAGAATTTGATGGCGTCACAACTGAATAAAAATTCACATTAGTTCATAGGGAACCTCTGACACATATCATTTCAGCCTTTCTCAAGCTGTTTTTTTCGATAATCCCAACATCGAACAGCTTGAAGTTGCCTTTCTACAAAATAAGCCTAGGATCAAGGCCAATGAATCGAAATATTGAAATAACAACTGGAGAAATTGACACTCAATCTCAAGAAAAGCCACAGCTTGAAACAACGTGTTATTTGCAATATATCCCAAGAGTCCGAGCAATTATTGATAAACATGGCCTTTTGCCATTACCAGAGTCAGTGGTTATAAGATTAGCTATGTTAGGGATCCCTAATGATCAAGAAGAAAGCTTTCTAGGCCATTGCGAAACAGTCGGGATAATGAGCTCAAAGTTAATGCAAGGACTTAATAGAACAACCGACATCCAATTCAGCACTGAGGAACAAGTAACAATAGCAACAGGAGCTCACATTCACGACATAGGAAAAACAGGCCCAGCAGGAGATCTAAATCCATATCCCTGGATATTCGTAAAACTATTTAATATAAATTGTCCTATCGGGACACGAGAAGCTCATCTACGCACCTTACTAGACTATGGAGTTAACCATGGATTTTTAACAAAAAAAGAAAGAGAATACGTAAAAACAGTGTTAAGAGAAGCAAATCTCAATCCTGACACAATGACTCTTCGCTCATTTTACGATCTTCACTCCTTAGATACATTTGATATTTTAATGAGAGCTGGAGTCGAAGAATCTATTGCTGCAATAGCTTCTGGTCATCATCTTAAAAGAGACATTAAACCAAACGGTTATTCGATCCGAGATCTGGTGCCAACAGCTCGTATCATCGAGCTTATGGATGAAGCTGCTGCGATGACAAGAAAAGGAAATCCCAAAAGAGGCATTCCCACATCAGAAAGAATAAGTTCAATCCACGATCCATTTGCCAGCATGAGCAGAGATCACGTAATAAGAGACCCCTATTGTGAAATCATTCAAGTCGGAATCCGCAGCGGAATTTTGTCTCAGATATTAGAAGAACACGTAGATCAAAATCCCTAATCATTAGCTAACGAAACGATTATTTATCTAATTGCGCCGAGAGCGTTCTATCAGCGTCTTCTTCATCCTGCTTCTTCCTTACTACAGCTAGGACCTCCTTAAACCTAGCCTCAAGATCATTAAAAGCACTTGTGGCAGCCCTAAAGCGATCCTTCTTTTCAAGAAGAAGAGTTGGTTTGTCTTTACCCTTATCGTTCGCTGGATCAGATGATCTTGAAAGATTTTCTACAGACGTAGTGATTTGGAAATCAACTGTTTTTATCGGACTACCCTTATCTTCCCCGTCAACTACTGTCACCCTATAATATGGAGAAGAAGCTGTTTCCGCTATATAAAACATTCCTTTATTAAATGTTTCTTTTAATTCTGGGTTTGTGGTTACAATTTCCGAAATCTCATTATAAGTAGTTACCGCGGCATCCTGAGCCTTCGCATAATTATCTTGAGCATCAATCGCTTCGGATTTTGCTTTTCGAAGCAACTCCTCGGGAGTTGGAGGTTTCTCTTTTTGTGTTGGTCCTTTAGCTAAGGCGCCAAAGTCAAGAGTCTCATCTCCAAAAGAAGGCAAGTCTGAGTTTTCAAAGACAAGAAACTTCTCTTTAAATAGATTTTTAAACATTTTTATTTTGATTATTTTTCTTTATTATAAAGGATTTTCGATGTTTTTGGAAGAGTTTATTGCCATTCCAAGGCCAAAAACAACAAATACTCGCTTACGAAAAAACTACATGCTATATTTTAAAAAAATAAACACCTCATCCCATGGTTACAAATTCAATCGAAGAATTTATTAAAAATATTCCAAAGGCAGAACTGCACCTACACATCGAAGGAACCTTTGAGCCGCAGTTAATGTTCCAAATTGCCCAACGCAATAATAAAAAAATCAAATATCAATCCGTTGATGAACTAAAAAAGGCTTACAATTTTAACAATCTCCAAGAATTTCTCGATATCTATTATGAAGGAGCCGGCGTTTTAATCGAAGAACAAGATTTTTATGACATGACCTGGGCATATCTTGAAAAAATACATTCACAGAAAGTCACTCATACTGAAATATTTTTCGATCCCCAAACACACACAGATAGAGGAATAAAATTCAGTACAGCTATTAAAGGAATCCACGGAGCTCTAAAAGATGGCCGAGAAAAACTAGGAATAAGTTCACATATTATCATGTCTTTTCTTAGGCATTTATCAGAAGAATCAGCGATGCAAACTCTAGCACAATCATTGGAATATAAAGATCTGATCAAAGGAGTAGGACTAGATTCATCTGAAGTTGGAAATCCTCCATCTAAATTCTCTAGAGTTTTCGATAAAGCTAGAGCCGAAGGATTTTTAACAGTTGCTCACGCCGGAGAAGAAGGTCCCGCCGAATATATCTGGGAAGCCTTAAATTTATTAAAAGTTTCTAGAATAGACCACGGTAATCATTCTTTAGATGATGAAAAACTAGTAGAGACATTAGTAGAAAAAAAGATGCCTCTTACCGTATGCCCTTTATCAAATTTAAAATTGAAAGTAGTCAAAGATTTAAAAGATCATCCACTAAGGAAAATGATGGCCAAAGGCCTTTTAGTAACCATTAATTCTGACGATCCAGCTTATTTTGGAGGTTATATTAATGAAAATTATTTAGAGATAACCAAGGCTCTTAATTTATCCAAAGAAGAGGTTTTGCAATTAGCAAAAAACTCATTTATCGCAAGTTTTTTAAGCGAAACCGAAAAACAAGCAATGATGGAAAAATTAAATAAATACAATCAATAAAATAAAAACACCATGCGTAAAAAAACATTACTTATTATTGGAATCACTACGTTTTTTGTGTGCATACCGTCGTCTTGGGCAAATTTTACAGACGTAACCGATATTACCGATTTCTCAGAATCAATTAATTACGCCCAAGAAAATAGCATAGTAGAAGGATATCAAGACGGCTCATTTAGGCCGGATAATCTAATAGACAGGGCAGAATTTAGCAAAATAGTTATTAATTTCGCATTCTCCCAGGAAGATATTTACGGAGAAAATTGTTTCCCAGATGTAAAAACAGAATGGTTTGCAAAATATATCTGTACCGCAAAAAGAAATGGAATTATCCAAGGATACAATGACGGATCATTTCGCCCAAAAGATAATATAACTCTGGCTCAAGGAGGAAAAATTATAATTGAGTCATTAGATTATGAATCACCAAGGAGTCCAAATATTTGGTATGAACCATACATGCAGACTCTA
>Ga0172381_10006036_pt1 | contig 12194 bp, 14 predicted proteins | sample Leawel6488metaG_FD_119754 | JGI IMG/M metagenome (GOLD analysis project Ga0172381, IMG submission 119754) | Leachate microbial communities from a municipal landfill in Southern Ontario, Canada - Leachate well 64-88 metaG | ecosystem: Engineered > Solid waste > Landfill > Unclassified | place...
GCCCGTGTTTGGGGTTCCAGCGACGCCTGTCATATCGTCGTACAATCCGCCCCGGCCTCCACCCCCATCTCCCCCGGCACCAGCGGGGGTCTGATCCGAACCGTATCCGCCTCCGCCTCCGCCGCCGCCACCATAAACACTTCCCCAGACTGATACTCCCCTGCCGCCATCGCCAGACGCAAAAATCGAGGCAACGGAATTTGTTCCCGTGGTTCCAGCCCCCCCACCGCCTCCCGCTGAGAAATTGGGCCACGCTTCGAGCATCACAGAATTGCCTCCATCGTTCCCTGCTGTCCCAATTCCGCCACTCGCATTAGCGGTACCAGAATGTGCTCCGCCGCCAGAACTGCCATTACCTCCATTAACCCCGCCCCACCCACTTGCGCCCGCGCCGCCGCCAGTGTTCGTTATCCCTGCGAATTCCGTGTTCCCGCCATTCTGCCCCTCCGCCCCGCCATCGCCAACATATCCCGTATATGTTCCGACGGTACCGGCAAACAGCCCGGTGCTCGCGTAACCGCCACCGCCACCACCAAGGTTATGTCCGCCGCCACCTCCGCCGGGGACATTGAGCCATTCGACGGTTCCTGTGCCCGCTGTGACCTCGAAGGTTATTGGCCCTACGTTTGTCCATGAATGGATTATCCAGCCGTTATTGGTTGTGATGTCGCCGCCCGTGGCGATGATGGTGTTAGTGGCGCTGCCGCCACCTGGCGAGAATTTGAAAAACGCATCGTCGAACGCGCCTCTCCAGGCAGCGGATGCCGAGATTGCCAGTCCGAAGATTGCAGCGATGATTGTATGCCGCTTCATTTTATCCCATTGGTTTTGGGCGCATCGAGCCATGTCACGCTCCGATACTGCCCGTTCGTGGTGAAGGAAAATGACACTTTGGCTGCGGGCACGTTGGTCAGGACTTCGGGAATAATTACCGGCCGGGTCACAACGGGAATAGCCTCATAGGTGATTGAATATTTGCACCGGCTGGCATCATTCGGGTCCTGGATGATGGATTCGGTCGTGATGCGCTCGCCGGCGGGCGTTGCGGGCTTGACGGTCAGCAGCCGGTATCCGGCCTTGATGCACTGGTCAACGCCTGGATTAACAACCTGCTTGTCGGGCAGATTAAGCACGCACGGCCAGGTGCTGACGGGAATAATTTCACCGGCCAGAGCCAGAGTGGCCGTGAGGCAAAGAAACGAGAGAATAATTGAACGCATATTTATTGCCTCCCATACCAAAGGTTTGTAGTGACACGCCGGAAGAAAAGGCTGGTCCAACTGCTCGTTGATATCGCGGGGGCGGTGGTATTGGTGATTGTATCATAGGCGAACGCAACGGAATTTGTCGGAGCAAAGATTTCAACTCCCACCCGATTGACTCCGTTGGTCGGGTAAGACGTGTTGTCGAACGTCACGGTGATGTTTGTTTCCGGAGCGATCCGGACAAGACTGCCAGAGGCATAGGTGATCGTGCAAGTACCGCCGGCATCGGGTGCGAGGGTCGTGGTATATGCCTGGTAGGGCACTTCCAACGCGTCCACACGGGCATTAAGGCTGTTCGTCGCGGTCTGCAATTTTACCTGCTCGGCCAGCGATGCAACATTTGTCGCGTCAACAATCACGGTCCCATTGCTTTCAATTTGCCAGGCATCGGCAGCGGCGTTGTACCCATGCTTCCAGGTTGTTGCGCTTGTAATGTAGGAGTAAACAACTGTAGCGGTGCCGGTTGCTGAATCCATTGCCGCCGGGGTGTAGGTTCCATCTGCCGTCTGACCGCCGTTGCCCCATGATTGCGGACTGCCGACAAGCGCCCCTAATGTCGGAGATAGCGCGTAACAATTTCCTACCGACTCAAAGTATGCGAAAAACCCGTTGACGGTGTTGCTCCATGCGGGGTGTGAATCGTAGGCAGTAATTTCTACATAGTTGGTGCTTGCTATCGGAGGCTCAAGCGTTCCGGTAACGGTCAGATTGGTAAGAACGGAAATTATTTTGACCTGCACGATCTGCTGGGTAGCATTGTAGCCGGACCAGGCAGAGGGATTGACTGCGGTGATTTGAGATTGCAGGGCGTTGGTCGCCTGGTCCAGTACGTTCGTCGCGGCCTGCAGAGCCGTGGCCTGGGACTGGAGGGCGTTGGTCGCCTGGTCCAGTACGTTCGTCGCGGACTGGAGGGACGCGGTCTGGGATTGCAGGGAGTTGGTCGCGGCCTGGAGGGCGGTGGCCTGTCCCTGCAGGGAGTTGGTAGCTGCGGAGTTGGCCGTGGCCTGGGCTTGAAGGGAGTTGGTCGCGCCCTGCAGCGCCGTGGCCTGGATCTGCAAGGCGTTGGTCGCTAAATCCAGCACGTTCGTCGCCGCCTGGAGGGCGGCGGCCTGCTCCTGCAGGGAGTTGGTGGCGGCGCGCAATGGCGTATCGTCATACGCGGATCCGCCAGACGGGACGGTGAAGGCAAGGACATTGGCACTGGTCGTCACACCGGCAACCGCACCGGTAACTATTGTCGCGCCGGTGATTGTTCCCTGGTAGGCTTCCACGTACACTGGGGTGCCGGTTGCGACCAGGCCGGCCAGGGCATCGACAATATTCGTGCGGTTAGCGTTCCAGATGTTCGTCGGGGCCAGGATATTACCATTGCTGGTGGCCATGACGGTGATGCCGTTCGTACCGGCGGCCGGGAAATTTGTCGGCTGCCGGGCCAGTGTACTGAAATTGGATGAAGCGGCCGGCCAGGCGGTGTTGGTGGTTTCGGTTGCCGTCCAGCGGAAATAATACCAGGTGGCGGGAGTCGCGTTGCTGACGGCCACTGAGACCAGACCGGTGGAGACGGCGACGCCATAGGTGTTGGAGTACTGCCAGAGGACGGGGTTCGTTCCGCCGTTTCCGGTGCCATAGAAGACGGTTAGCGTGGCATTGGTGGCGTTGGTTCTGACCAGGTTACCGACGAGCCAGGCGTTGGTGGCGGTGATATTCGTTGCGGGGCCGTTCTGGATCTCCAAACCAGACGCCAGACACCGGACGCCAGACGCCAGCAAGATTAAGAGGACGACGGACGACAGACGACGGACGCCAGACACCGGACGCCAGACGCCAGCAAGATTAAGAGGACGACGGACGCCGGACCGGACGGCGCGGCAGGGACGCCGCGCCCTACCTGAAGAAATTGCAGTGTTGTTTTTCATATAGTTTTGCTCCCGAACTGGATTCCCGCTTGCGCGGGAATGACAGCAAAGAAATTTAGTCCTCCGGATCTCCCCAGGTTTCGGTTGGTTGGCCGTCCACGATGACGCCGATGCGGGCGCGCCATTTTCCATCCGGGAAGAGGATCTGGGTACGGCCGTTCTTTCGGCGTTCATAGGCTTGATCGCCCCAGATGGGGACATAGCTGGCGGCGGCGGCCTCGGTGGTGAGCTGGGTGATGTTGTCGACCTGAACGGCTGTGATGGGGTCCACCGCGGCGCGGTCAATGTAAAGATCGAAGAACGCGATAGGCACCCAGCCAAGACCGGGCGGCATCATCCAGAGGCAATGATGAAACAGGACGGAGGCCAGAGAAACGGCGTGCGTATTCAGCGCGGCCTTCAGTTCGTCGGTGGCAAAATTTGCGCGCCAGCATATTTTGCCGTTGGCGACGTTCATGCCCGTCCAGTCCCCTGGTTGGTTGAATTGCGCGTCCAGGCTGACAACCGGATCGGCATGGTTGGAGGTGAACACGTCGTCGGCGCCGTAGAGGAACACGGAGCCGGTTGGAACGGAAAACGCTGCCGTTGTCGTGCCCTTGTAGATCGTGGCCATGAACAGGCAGGACGCGCCGTAGGGAATATGAATAGCCTGGGTGGCGTCCGGCAGCACGAGGGCGGGTCCGACTCCGGAGACGACGCGCCGCGATCTGGTCGACGCGTCGAGGATTATTTCTACAGGGCTATAATTGTCAGACATAAGGACCTCGTGGTATTGGCGCGTTTTTCAACGATTCGGCGCTGATGGTCGGTTTCATGCGTTGGTAAAGTTCCACTTAAAAAGACCGCGTGTTGACTGTCCTATGAGACATCCCCCACCGACAACATCCAAGGACAACGGACAATCCAAAGGATACATTTCGATTGGATTTGCCGTATAGTCGCCAATTAAACTCGAAGTAACGGACGTAGTTTGAACTTCATTAGTGGTGTCAAATAAAAACAACTTACCTTCTTCCAATCCAAGCCCATCTCCGTCCCAAAAAGGAAGGACAGGGGAACCAGTTAGAAGTGTAGGTATCCCGTAAAAGCAACAAATAAAGGGAACCGGAGCAGAGAACCCCGTTATTGTTGATTGCCCTCTTACCCGACCAGCATAAAAAGCAGTTCTAAACTGGCCTCCTTGCTCATAATAAAGCCCATACGCATAAACACCATAGAGGTAGGATGTGTCTCCGGCCCAATTCAAAAACGGTGTGCTATTAAAAGCAGATATGGCATCTGTTTTTACAGTTGCACACACGAGTCCATCGCCGCCATTAGCTTTGCTTGTGCTTAATTCATTGGCGTCTTTTTCCGTCCATTTCAACGCCCCAAACGCCTTCTGCAAATCCTCGAATATCCATGGGCCGATGATGTCGCCTGCCTGCATCTGACCATAACTCCAAACGGGGTCATTGATCCCATCCCATTCGACACCTTCGGGAACGCGCCGGAAGCCGGAAGCATCTAATCCTGCCGCCGATCTGAATGTTGCCAATGTAAAATACAAGAACGCCGTGCCATCAGGATTTAGCGGCCCGGAAATATCGTCAATGAAAAGCGAGCAATTCGTTTCAAGCCATGATTGTAATACCGTCCAGTATGTCACGGCCTGGACGTCACAGTCGTCCTGGGCGGTGTAGGTGGACTGGCCGATGGCCTGGCGGCGCTCGCTATAGGCGAGGGTGAGCTCGTCAAGCAACGTCTGCCAGGAGGCATCGGCGGGCGATGTAAACGCTAAACTCATATTGGAAGCCCCTCGCCTTGGTCCTCTCCCGAGGGAGAGGATGAAACTTTATAGTACTGTATGCTCATGCGTGTGCTCTTATCCAATCCACGGTCCAGAGCGTCGGGTCATCGGTCGCGGTTGCGTTATCTGCGGAAAGGGTTGGCACCATCCACTTTGATTTCCCTGCATTGGATGGCAGATCGCCTCCGCCGCCGCCCGCGGGGATGACAAGCTGCCAGTCCTTGCCGCTCGCATTCGGCCGCTTGACCTCCGCGATCGCCCCGGAAGGCACGATCAGGATGCTGATCGTGTTCAGCACATTGCCGATCGTGTTCAGGTCGCCGAAGGAGAGCTGGCAGATTGCGCCGCCGGGCTTATAGTCAGTTTTTAATGGCATTCCCATATTCGTTTTCTTTCGATCAAACTTCCAGGACCCAGGGGGTGATCGTATGCACGGTGGCCACCACGTGGTATTGTCCGCCGCCGGCGGCTTGAACGGACGCCTCAATTGTCGGGTCATTGGATCCGGGCGCCAAGGCCGGCAGATATTGGGCCACCAGCGCATCCCGGAACGCCACGGCCCCGGTGTAATCAGCGCCGACATAGCGCGTCGTTATCCAGGTGACCGTGCGGCGATAAACGATCGACGTCAGCGTTCCGCCGATGCCATACGCGCCGGAATAAGCGCCCGAGCGCTCGACGATCGAGACATTCTTTTCAACAATTGGGGTCGGCGTATTCAGCCATCCGGACATCAGGACACCGTTTTCAAGTTGTTTTCGAGATTGGTTTTGATGCTGTCAAGGGACGCTTTCATCGCGGCGATATCAACAGCCTGCTGCTGCTCGAGGGCGTTGATTTCCGGCCCCTTCGCGGCGGCTTCTTCGCGGGCGCCTTTAAATGCCAGGGCCTGATCAATCCACTTACCGCGGCCGCCGCGGTTCCGGGCGTCCTCGGCGGCGGCGATGCGTTTATCGACGCGGTCTTCCTCCCGTTTAGCTTCGCGGGCCGCCTGGTCCTGGGCCTGGCCGGCGGCCGAGGAGAGCACGCGCAGGCGGAGGCGCGCCGCCTCGTTCTGCGCGGCTTCCTGCTCGATCTTCAAGATGTTTATCTCGTCAGCGAGGTCCTCGGCGCGGGATGTGCCGGTTGCCTTGACCGCGACCGCCTCGGCTTCGGACTGCCTGGTGATCTCTTCCTTGGTCTTCAGGATTTCCTTTTCGATGCGCAGTTTGTCCTGGGCGGCGGCGCGGGTTGCCTCGGCGGCGTTATCGGCCGCTTCCTGGGAGGAGAACTCGGCCGCGAGCTGCGCCTTCTTTTCGGGCACGGAGGCAATGGACTGCTCGGCGGCGGCCCGGGCGGCCTTGCCGTCGTGGATCTGTTTGTCGATCTGGGCCCGGGCTTTTTCCTGTTCGCCCTTAATTCTATCCCGGTTGGCAGTAGCCTCGGCGAGGGCGTCGACGGATTCGGCGGTTATCGGGCTGCCGCTGCGTTCGGCGGCAACCTGCTTGTCGCGGATTTTGTTGATTTCATTTTCGGCTTCCAGCAGCGGGGCCGAGAATTTCCCGCTAACAGCAAGGTCCTGCCGGCTGAGATCAGCCATCTGCGCCTTGATGCGGGCCAGGCTGGCTTCCTGGGCGGCGGCGTTGCGCTCAATGGCGGCGTATTCGGCCTTATAGGTTTCAGCAGCGATTTCGCGCCGGGCGTTGTAGGCGATTTCCGCCTGCTTGTTTTCATCGCCGGCGGCCGCGCCGATCGCGCGCTGGGCAGTCTCGTTGAGGTTGGCGACTTTTACGGCAGTCTTGGCGGCCGCCGTCTTGTCCTGGGCGTCCTTGAAATTCTTTGCGGCTTCCTCGGCATCCGCGTAAGCGCTTGCGATCGCCTGGATGGCTTTTATATTCGGATCATAATTGGGCAACCGGGTGGCCATGATGACGTCGTGCAGGCGCTTCTGGGCGACAGCCATCTTTTCGCCAGCCTGGGCGGCGGATTCCTGCCTGGCTTTATACTGGTCCCATAAATTGCTGAGTTGCGCCAGCAGCACGCCGATGGCCAGCAGCAACCAGCCAAGAGGACCGGCGCCGGCCATGACCGCCTTGAAGCCCCTGGCAACGTTGAAAAGGGCGGCCGCGTTGCCCTCCATGGCAAGGCGGGTACCAGTGAAAGCCTGCTGCATGACGCCGGCGCGCGAGGCCATCATATCGAAACCCGTGGCGCTGGACGCGGCGCGCGCCGAGACGGCGCCCAGGGCGTCGGCGGCCGCGCGGGCGCCGGAGGCATCGGCGGATATTCTGATGTTGTAATCTAGGGATTTGAAGGCGGTTTACCCCCTCGATTATGCGCCTTGCGAATTTCTGCCATCACCAGGTTAAACTGGCTGACGGCAATAAACTTGACGTGATCATCGGAAACGGCGCGATCTTCCGGAAACGCGGTGGAGATTTTACGGACCATGGCGGCGGCATACGCTTCGGAGGCACGCCACATCCAGAACTCGGGATCCGGATCGACGTAATGGCAAAGGAGCGCCAGGACGTCGCCATAGTCGGAGGCGATATTCCGGCGCTCCCCTTTGAATTCGATGTTGACCAGGTCGAGATCTTCGGGGGAGGCGGCGCGGGCGACGGCCTCGAAGATTTCCGCGAGCGTGGCGTTCCGGCCGGCGGCCCACTTGGCAACGGCGAAGCGCGTCTGCCAGCAACTGGTGAGTTTCTGCAGGAACTCCGGATTGCGGCTGTGCGCCATGGCGAAGGCGACGCCGAGTTTTTCCAGGTCCCCCATGCCTTTCAGCCAGGGCTTGCCGACGCCCTCCAGCCAGATCCGGGCGCCGATCGACAGCGGCCAGAGCAAAGTGTTGCCGCAGGGAAACGGCAGATCGATAAAACAGAGCTCATCGGCCGCTGTCGGCCGGATACATTTGCCGGCGGCGTGGTTGAGCCAGCAGATCTCCTCCGGTGTAGGCTCGATGCCTTCGCTGCGGAGCTTGGCGATCGCCGACTCGGCGCGCTTCTGGAAAATGGGCTTTTCGATGAGCATGGCGAATCCCGTTAGTAGACGCGGCTTCCAGCCGCGTTTTGCTGTGAAGCGGCAAGATGCCGCTTCCACTATATTAATCGGCAACCAGTTTTTTAACGCCGGTGACGACGGTCTTGACGAAACCGGTGGCTTCATCCGGAGTGGACACGACGGTGACATCCCAGCCGGCTTCGGCGTTAACGGAGGGGACGCCGGACCAGGTGGTGACGCAGGTGATCGTGCCGTTGCAGTTTTCCCCGGCGACGTGTTGCGGCACGCCGTCATTCTGATCCTTATGATCGCACTTGATCGTGCAGGTGCCGGAAACGACAGCGGCGGCGGCGCCAGCGGTGCCGTTCAGAAAATCCTGCGCGCCAAAGGCGGCGGCGACGACGATGCCGTGCGTGAAGGTCCGGAGCGCGGGCGAGGCCGCATGCGCGTTGGCTTCGTGATTATGGCCCTTCATCGAAAGGCGCGCGGCCTTATCGTCGGTGCTGATCGCCATCTCGGTCCAGATGTAACCATTCAGCAAGGCGCCGATCGCGGGCGGGATGGTGTTGGCATCGAGCTCGCACTCGTATTCGCCGCTGGCCTCGAGGAGCCCGCTGGCGAGCTTTGAGGCAACCTCGTCGCCCTTGTCGTTGGTCGCGGTGGGACGCGGCTTGGTGGTCTGCTCCGTCGCGCCGTGAGAGTTCCAACCGGCGAGAGCGCCGGCGCCTTCACTGGCTCCATAAGTTATCGCTAAGTCGGCCATTTTCTGATCTCCTCTTTTTGAGCGGCTGGTTCCTGGTTGCTGGTTAACGAAAATCAGGTTGTCGGTGTCCGGTGTTCAGTGCTCGGTCCGGCGTCTGTCGTCTGGCGTCCGCCGTCCGGGCGCCACCCGCGTTCGGCGTACCATTTCAATTCGGACTTGCGGGCGCGGCGGACCTGGTTCGGGAAAAGCTTGTTGCGGACGATGATATTTTTCGGATTGGGATCCGGGGTTGTGATTTTTTCGGCCATGGTTTTTCCTTTCGGTTTTAGTTTTTAGTTTCCCCTCACCCTGCCCCGAGCGCGCTGACGCACCTCGGGGAGAGGGAAATTTACGCTCTACGCTTTACGCTCTCCGCTCCACGTGCTTCAGATCCGGACCGGCGCTATATTGCTTAGTCCTCCGCTGAACACGCGCACGTCGTAGATCAGGCATTGCGGATCGTCCACGATGGAAACATCGTCACAGATCAGCTTGTAGCCCGTGCAGGCCGGCGCCCAGGAATGGAGATAATAGGCGACAGCCTCAGCCACCAGATCGGCCGGCTGGCCGGTCCCGCTGGCGGCGCGGTTGATCAGGACGTTTTCGATCACGCGGGCGATCAGTGTGGCGCGGTCCCATTTTGGGGTTGATCCCGCGGCGGGTGATTTATTGGAGAGCCGGGCGGAGAGCATGATGATGCCAATGCCCAGTCGCGCCAGGGTCTCGTTGATTTTGGACTGGATGTCCTTTTGCATCTGGATATAGACCGGGATCACCGGCACGGCGGAGAAGAAAGACTGCGCCGCCAAGCGGGCCTGGCAATCGGTTTGGAGTGAAAGCAATAAACTCATTTTCGATTTCCGATTTTCGATTTCCGATTGCAGTCAGTGTTCGGTCTGGCATCCGGCGTCTGTCGTCTGGCGTCTGGCTTCATACGGTCCTCTCGATCTCCGTATCCAGCACGCCGCGGATCGCGTACATGACGGACCCTAATAAATAATCTTCATCGGGCAGGGCGTTGGGATCCGGCTCCTGGGTGACGGACGGGACCAGGTGGTACCAGAAGCGGCCGGCAAACGACATGCCGGGCTTGGAACCTTTCTTACCTTTCGGTCTGAGACTCGAATCATTTTCGACCAAGTAAACCCCGCCGGACCGGGCGACCAGGAGACGGAGAAAACCTGCGGGCAAATTGCGGGGCGAACCGGCCATATAAGCCTCGTCATTTTGTGGGATGGCGAGGTTGCGTCCACGCTTTGGGGTGATGGTGCCGCCAAAGACTTTTTGATTGATGGCCGGATCGGAAATGGAAACTTTGGCCTCGGAATCGCTTACTTCGGCCAGTTCCGTGGAGCGGCGGATCCCGGCCCAGAAATTTTTTTTCGGCCAGCCCATCTTGTTCGGCTCCTCGTTGCGCGCGCCAAAATGGTCGCGCAGGTCGCCGACCAGCTGCTTGCCGCCGGCAGCCAGGAGCGGCTTAGGGTGCGCGAGGAAAGCGGGGAGGCTCTTCAGCTCCTCGGGCATGGCGGGCTCGGTTATGGTGATGGTAAGCATTATTTCCATTTCTGATTTATGATTTATGATTTATGATTTCAAATCAGCAATCAGAAATCCGCAATTCTTCAGACCCATGCGAGCTTGTTCCCTTCCACGGTTATTTTTGAGCCGAAGATTTTCTTCAAGGCGATGATGAATGGCGCGGCGATATTGGCGACGTCCACGCCGGCGGCTAAAGAATCATTAAAGGCGGCATCGCTGGGTTCGATGCGCTCGGTGGCCTCGATCAGACCGTGCATGACGGCTTCCTTGCGCGACACATCGCGCAAGCCCATGCCGGAACCCCAATCGAATGGCGGCCAGGGAACGCCAAAAACGGAAATATCCGTCCAGATCGGATCGGTCTTGAGGGCGACCATGCGGCCGCCGGACACAAGCTCGCCGCCGGCCGCCTGCCAGCGGGTCGGCCAGTCGCGATGCATGCGGCGGGATTCCACGCGGATCAGCTCCTGGGCCGGGAAGGCATCGAGGACGTCGGTATCCTGGCCGATCTTCCAGGAGGCGAAGCCAATGGCTTGATCTCTCTGCATGTCGTAAATGAGGCCCAGGCGGGCCGAGGACTGGATATCCGTAAGAGCGCCCGCCGTTGGCCGGCCTTCGGAGGATAGGCCCGGCCCAGGGCCGCCTATGCCCTCGCTGCGGGCAACCTGGCGCAGGTCAGCGATGAAACTATCGCGGGTAACGAATGCCTCTTTGCCGTTAGCCAGGCGTTCGCGCTGGAGGGAGACGACCTTCATCATTTTATCCTGGACCTCCTGCAGAAAGCGCGCGGATTCCACGCCGGCGGAGAACTGGGCGCGTTCGCGCAGGGCGACGGGCATCTCGGCCCACTCGTAAGAGCGCAGGACCGAGGCGACGGGCGTCCGGGCGCCGAGCTTTTTAACGGCCTCTGAAAGGGCGGTTGCTGTGAGTTCTAAGGGCATTATTTTAACGTTTTTTAGACTGATCGGACGGATCTGACGGATTATAAACCATCTTCGTAATCGCGCCCAAACCGCCGGGTGCGCGCGGTCATACGCGGGGTGCCGCTTGGGGATTGAACCTCGGCGGTGGTTATGGGCGTATCCGGCGCGGCAACGGGAATCTCGCATTTAGCGATGCGCTCCAGGTAGCGCAGGTCATTGCGCTGCTCCTCGCGCTCATCCTCGGTGAGCGACTGCTGGATCCGGCTCATGGCTTCGCGCATGATCATGCGCGCGGCCAGGCTTTTCAGATCGGCCGGGATCTTGGCGGCATCGACATCGAGGACGTTTTGCGCACACCCGGAGATCTCCGCGCGGATCCGGGCGGACACGTTGGCGATAATGTTCGGGACCGGGTCCGTCTGGCCGGTGCCCAGCGCCGCCGTGCGGCAGGCCTCGACCAGGGCGGAGACCTTGGCGTCCTTTAGGTCGTCGATCGTTATGATTGTCCAGCTCATAAAGCACGTCGAGCGTGGAGCGTTGAGCGTTTTTGATTTTACGCTCTACGCTATCCGCTCTACGCTCCACTTCCTTCAGGGCGCGTTGGTGGACCAGTGCGTTATCATGCCATTGGCGCTCAGCACCACATACCAAGGGATGCCGTTGGTATCGGTCCAGGAGTTGGTGACCGATTTCAAGGCAGTCGCCTGGGCATTGGTCCAGGATGAGGCATCGGTGGACGCCTGGGTCCATGTGGAGGTCCTTGCCTGAATAACGGCAACGGCGCCGGTGGCGGTGGATAGCGTCGCCTCAGCCGTGCCAACGCGAATGTTAATCGCATTGGTGGCTGATTTGATCGTGGCCACGTCGCCGGTCAGGGACGCCACACTGACGGACGGGATCTCGATGGGGCCGGCCCGGACGGACGACGGATGACAGACGACGGCGGCCAGCAGGACCAGCAGAAGAAGAACAGCGAACGCCGAACGCTGAACGTCCAACGTGCAACGCCGAATGGAAGAGAAGCATTTCATGGAAAGA
>Ga0172381_10006037_pt1 | contig 12194 bp, 18 predicted proteins | sample Leawel6488metaG_FD_119754 | JGI IMG/M metagenome (GOLD analysis project Ga0172381, IMG submission 119754) | Leachate microbial communities from a municipal landfill in Southern Ontario, Canada - Leachate well 64-88 metaG | ecosystem: Engineered > Solid waste > Landfill > Unclassified | place...
ATTTTATATATATTATTGTTGGTTTCGTGGTGTTTGACCGCTCAAACAGGGAGGTTCCCTTTTTACCTGTGCACCCAAATAGATTCGGCAGCACCACCCGACCATAACGTGGTAATAAATTTTGGAAACGGAACGCCTACCGATGTTGATATTTATCATTTTTTAAGTTATAAAGACACGACAATAAACGGATCTGGAGCTGCTTATTTTGTAACAGATTACGACCCATGGATTATATGGGAGCCTGCAGAAGTTGTTGACCCTAACACAATTAAAATTGTGAGGATGAGAATAAAGAGATTAACAAGCGAATGGGCTGGAGAAGTTAGGTACAGGCGAGGCGGAAATTTAAGTGATGAAGTGGCTATATATCTTCCTGCACCAACAGTTAACACGTGGGTAATAATTGAGGGAGACTTATCGGACCACGCTGATTTTATGCTCGAAAACACAATTAGGTTGCGATTTGACATTACAAGTTATGAGGATGAGATATTTATTATTGACTGGATAACTTTAAATAATGAATAGAAATGAGAAAGCGCCGCACTTATATAAACCTTACCACAGTTTTAACAACAATAATAAGTGTATTAACGCTTCTTGGTGTTTCTTACAAAGTAAGCACCACTGTTGCCACCAAGGAAGATATAGAAAAAATTAACAAAAAGGTCGATAAAATTGATATACAATCAATAAAAACACTAATTGACACTACAAGCCGAACGAACATGTTTTTGATTAAAGAACTGCAAAAACAACAAACCTGCATGTTCAACGCGCTTAATTACCATATCCGCAACCAGGGGGAGAATGAAAAGATACTTAACGAGCTCGACAAGCTTAATGGGCTTAGCACAATGATTGAAGATTTTGAAAAAAAAAACAAAAATTTAACGTTGAAATAGGGGTAAAAAAAATAGAAAAAGAAACCAAAAAACGCCAAACCGATGAGCACACAAAAAATAAAAGAAGGTTATTCAATTTCAAAATCTTTAACAGAAAGTGACATACAAGCTGTTAAAGAAGCGTTTGAAATAGGGGCAACGGCTTTGTTTATAAAACAAAAAGAAGAATTAAAGATGTTAATAATAACAGAGGTAAACAGGGCCAATGCCGCCATTGTTAAAAAGTTAAACCGTCACGACATTTCAATAGTTGTGCTTTGGGTTTTGTCGCTTATTAATTCTATTTGTTTATTGAAATTAATTTTCTTTTAAAAAATACACTATGAGGCCAATTAAAAAAATAATAATCCATTGCGCAGCCACCCATGAGGGTGACGATGTTTCCATAGAAACAATACGCGGCTGGCATAAAGAGCGGGGGTTTAAAGATATTGGTTATCACTTTTTAATATTGATTGATGGCACAATTGAGCGGGGCAGGGCTATTGAAAAACAAGGGGCGCATTGCAAAAATAATAATTTTGACAGTATTGGCATCTGCTATGTAGGTGGGCTTGACAAGAAAGGTAAGATAAAAGACACCCGCACCGATGCACAAAAAGAATCGTTGCAATGGCTGGTTAAAACTTTGCGGCAGACTTATGCCTCTATTAAAGAGGTAAAGGGGCACCGTGATTATTCGCCTGACCTTAATGGCGACGGTAAAATAACATCGAACGAGTGGCTGAAGGGTTGCCCGTGTTTTGATGTGGAGAAAGAGTTTTAATGTTTCACTAATAAATATACAATTATGGCACTTTTTAAAACAAAAAACGCAAAAGAACTGAAAACAACAATAGTTGGTATTGCCACCGCTGTTATAACAGTTCTTGCGTCTGTTGGGGTTATTGACCCCGTTAACCAGCCGGAGTTAACAACCGCTATTACCTCTATAATAGGGGGTATCACCTCTATATTACTTATTTTCGGGTTCGGAAAAAAAGAAGAGTAATATGAATTGGGCTTTTTTTTGGGCAGGTGCATTTGTAGCATCGTTGATAGTTAACTTTATGTTGGTTGGAAAGGTCAGTAATAATGATATAACTATCAACCGCCCAAAACAAAAAAACAAAAACAGTAAGGACAATGTGCAGGATTTTAACAGCAACCTTACCGATGGAGGGACTACAGAAAAAAAGGGTGTTTTTAAAAGGATGAAAGAAAAACGCTAGGCTAAAAGGGAACAAAAAATTAAATAAAATGTCAATTACAATATCGCAACAACCACCGGCTATTGCCACAGCGCTTAATGATATTATTGTTGAAGCATATGAGAATAATATTTCATCGGGCGCGGCGGTCCAGGTAAAAGGACGGTTAGATATTGTTGATTTTCATTTGTTGAATGACTGGTTTGCAATTACCATAACCATTGCCGGCGTAGCAACAACTTACCGGTTTACATGTGGAACAGAATACGCTGTGCGTACCACGCAAACGCTTGCCGAATGGGGTAATGTTGTTAGGGATGCAATTGCCGCAAAGGCGCTTATTTTGAATAATTTTATTATTAGCACGGTTTCGGAAAGCACTTTTTTCAGGATTAATTTTGAGCCGTATATAAAAGACGGTACCATCGCTTGGAGTTTATCAAGCTCAAGTATTTCTGGTGTTTTTGATTCTGCGGATTCGTCGTATTCACTTCCGGTGTATTATAACTATCTTCGCATGGCGCTGCAAATATACATAGAAGCGCAAACAGGCATTGATACAACACAAAACGAAAGGCTTAACGAAAACCCATTGATATTACCACCCGTGATAACAGTTAGTCCATTAAGGATGACTGGCAGCTGGAACCTTAAAGAGTATATAAAAAACGAATATTTTGGCCATTTTACTTTTCCGCCAACTGCTACCTTAAAACATGTTTGGAATATTATTGACACATACCGTGCTTTGGTTTACAGCGAATGGGGAAGCCCACCAGAGCCAAAAAACACCGCATTTACAAGTGAAATAAGGGTAATTGATGCTAATTTAAGCGAGCCAAAAATTGTGGAGCTTAACAGCGAGGGTAAAACTATTTCCCAATTATTGAGTGAAAATAAAATGTTTTTGACAAATGCCCCATTAATTAAGGATACAGATATATATTCCACAGAAAAGCTTAATTGGCTTTTTACAACTAGTTACACCGGTTGCAAGTTGGTTGTAAAAGAATATTACACTGATGGTACTAATAATACCCGCACTTTATTGACATTTAACGCAAGTGCATGGCAGTGTGTGGAATTCGATGTTGGTTTTCAAAGCATAAAACTTGAAACATACGCGGGCCTTGTGCCAACGAAATGGGAGATATGGCTTGAAACATCTGCAGGGGCTTTTATTTCTGAAATACGCGCTTATTTAATTGATACCAGCTACCAGTCGTTTGCCAGGTACTGGATGTTTAAAAACAGGTGGGGGGTATATGAAAGTTTCAGGACCACGGGGATGGTTAAAAAAAATAAACAGGTTAAGAAATCATATTTTAAAAGGGTTGTTGAAAACCCCACGTACAGTGATAAATCGTTGAATGTTATAAACGAAACGGTTGAGTTGAAACTGGCTGTAAACAGTGGATATTTTACCCGGCAGTGGCTGAAATATTTTGCTGACGAATTTTTGCAAAGCAGGGATGTTTTTTGGGTTAAAAACTCGAACAAATACGCTGTTACCATTGCAGATTCCGACCCCGTTATTGAAGACGACAACGTGTATGTTGGTGATTTTTTGTTTACAGCAATTGTGGCAGATATTACCGACATTATGTATGAAGATTTTGAGCCAGTGATTGATTTGCCTGTGGCCGGTGATTTTAACGGTGATTTTAATAATGACTTTTTAAATTAAAAACAATGATATTAACTGTAACCGAGTTTTTTAACAAATGGAACGAAGTTTTTATAACCAACGGCCAGCGGCTAATTACAGGTGAAAAAATGAACCTGTTTTTAACAGATTTATGCGACAGTGTGCCTTCGTGGTTTTCTTCGGGCGGCTCTTCGCTGCCATATTTTGGTGATTTGATTGCCGTGGAAGACCTTGATGTTGATAATGTTGTTATAAAAAAACACAGTCTTAACACCTATGCGCCTGTGGTTTTTGTGTTCAACAACTCCGGGATAGCGCTTAATGGTTCCAATTTTTCGTACAAAGCAACCGATGCCGACAACGTGGAAATTACCCTGGAGGATTTACCGACCAGTGGATACCCTTATAAAATGCTGGTTATATCTGTAGCAAACAATATAACTGCTAATATTGATTATATTACACTATTGACTGAAACGTTTACCAATTGGGAAGGTGCAGGATGGGAAACTAACCCGGTTGGATGGACAGTTAGGACAACTGATTATGATATGGTACCAACCACAGGCGAAATTGATGAAACATGCAGGATATATGATGATAATGGGGCGGCTTGTATTGTTGGCGACGATACTGGAACGGCCGGATATTTGATTTTAGAGTCGGACAACTACCTTGAAAGTGGGGAAAGTTATACAGTAAGGTTTGAATATACTGCATCTGCAGGTTCAATAACTTTTTTTATTGATGGGGTTGAAAAAACACTGCCGTTATTATCGGGGGTTTTTGAAGAAACTATTGTGGCTAGCGGTACTACAAAATTTAGATTAATGCTTGATTTTTATTTGGGCTATACTTTAACGATTGACAACTTAACCGTGACCAAACTATGATTAAGGTAATAAAAGATACCACGGGTGAGGAAATGAATTTTGACGGGAAACTATCTTTGGTGTTATACAACCCTCTTTTTAACGATTATGTGACCCATAGTTTTTCGGTAAAGGTATCGAACACGCGGTATAATAAGTTTTTAACAGGCTATCTGCACAGGCCTGAAGTATATGCCGATAATGAAATGGCAATTACCATAATTATTGATTATACGTTTGTTTTGAAGGGGGTTTTTGAAATTACCGGTGCCGATGATGATTATATAACGCTTTATTTTAAAGGGCAAAATAATTTCTGGAGCTGGGCCGACGAAACCAAGTTAAAAGACCTAAGTTATATGGTTTCTTACAATGAATGGCTTGCGCTTCCATGGACTAGTGATGTTAAAAATAAAATTGCAGGTGTTATAAAAAGGAGACTTGTTTTCAATATTGTCCCACCCGTTGATGTTTTCGCTCAATTTAGAAACGATGCGGGTTTTGATGAGTTTCCGACGGTTAATTTTTATCGGGATTATATTAATTATCAAGACGATAATGGGGTGGTACAGGGCGAACATACACAGACAACACCAATACCAGCTTATAAAATAATGGATATTATTAAAATGATATTGTTTGAATTTGACCTTGTTACTGTTAGAAATGATACCGATGCTGATGTGAACAATATTTATTTGCAAAGTTTGAACGCAAACGGTATTTATAAACTTGAGAAGATAGACCCAGTATATACAAATTATGCTTTTTTCATGTCAAACGAGGAAGATGATTTTTATTATATAGATGGGGTACCAGGTTCCACCTTATGGAACCAGGTAGTTACCAGAGCGGCTTATTACCATTATATATATTTATCGTATATATGGGTTCCTGATGGCGCCACCGGATATAAAAGCCTGCAGGGTAAAAATGTTAAAATTGAACTTGATGGGGATAATCTTAAAATTTTGGATTATAAACCAAGTGAGCTAGAACTGGTTGTTGGAAATATACATATTGACTTTTGTTTTTGCTGGGTAATAAGGGAGAACACAATATACCGGCTTATTGAACATCTTCCAGACTGGACGGTTAAAACATTTATCCAAAATTTTGAAACCCTTTTTAACCTTAAGTTTATTATTGATGAGAGCCAAAATAATGTAAGAATAGTTAACCTGGATACTGTTTTAACGGATAATGATTTTGTTGATATTACCCCTTATAGCGGCTACATAAAGGATGTTAAAAAAGCAAAGAAAAACGGTTATTTATTTTCGTGGGCGGGAGGTAAGGATGATTTTTTTAACGATACGGTGAAAGAGTTTGACGTAACGAAAATAAAAGGTACTGTTGATTTTAAGGAAAACCTTCCACTGATAGGCAATTTAACCGGGGATGTTTATCTTGTAAGCAAAGAAAACAATTACTACCAATGGAACGAAACTGTTTTAACAAACGAAGGATCGTGGGAGTTTTTGTCTAACAATTTTTTACCATGCCGCAGTGGTAATGAAGAATACAAGGTGTCGTGCAATTTTGTTCCGTTATGTGAAGATTTTTCTGTTAAAAAAACCTACACCACGACGGTAACTTTTAATGCAAGAATTGAACAGGCTGTTTCGTTTTTGTGTTTTAACCAGGAACACCAAGAAGCGGCCCGTATTTTTCAATTATATGAAGATTTTTTTGGAAACAAACAGGCTATGCGCAGGCATTTTTCAAGGATAACTAGTAGTTCTTATTACACTTTTTCGAACCTTGATTTAGATTTCGATGGTATTTACGGCATTGTAGAAAAATATCATAAAAAAACAATTGAATATGTTTGTGATAATGGTTATTCAGAGGTTGAAATCAATGTTGAGTGGCCATTATATATGCTTAATTCATTCAAGTGGGAAAAAAAACACAAAAGCGGGAACATGTTATATTTTGTTGATAGGATAGAACTGGAGGCGGGTGCTGAACCGGTTAAATTTGTAAAATCTATTTTTCGCACAGCTCCAATTTAAGCCCATCATTAAAAACACTTACCTGGTTAATTTTTTTGGAATCGTTAAGGTGCACGTATATCATTGTTTGCGATATGTTGCTATGACCTAAAAGTTGTTGCAGGGTTGCCACATCGTTTGTTTTTTCTATAAAGAGGGAAGCAAAAGTGTGGCGACTGGTATGCCAGCTAATTTGTTTTTTTATTTCGCAATGGGTGGCAATTTCTTTTATATACTTTCGCATGCGAGGCTCGCTGTACAGGCTGAACAGCTTCCCGTTTACATTATCGCTGTCTTTAATTAATTGCAACGCACGCTCGGTGAGTGGTATTTTAATAAGTTTTGGGGCAATGTTTTTTGTTTTTAAGGGCTGAAAAATTAACATTCCTGATATAACCCAGTCGGTGGTTGCGCGGGTAACATCGCTGATCCTAAGGCCTGTAAAGCAGCAAAATAAAAAAGCCCGGAGAATATCCTGATAGGTGCCGGAAAAGAAATTGCTTTTATATTTTTGCCACAACCTGGCCAGATCTTTTTCATCGAGATATTCAGGGAGGCTTTTTGGTCGTTTAATCCGGATCTCATCAAACGGCGTGCGCTTAATTATACCCCTGCGCTTTGCCATATTACAATATGTGCGCAATGTTTTTAGGGTGTTATGAATGGTGGCTTGGCTATTTTTAAGGTCGGCCTTTAAATGCCTGGTGAATTCTTCGATAAAAATGGCATCGAGTTGCGAAAAAAATAGTTTTGGTTGAAACCTTTCCATTTTGTTGAGCATGGCAAAGTGCTGCTTAATGCTTGAGTCGGTGAGTTCACCCCGACGCTCTTCAATCATTTTGCGCATAAAAATATAAAAATCAACGGCAATGGATGGGTTTTGATATTCTTTACGCAGCAGTGACGGGGTTAGTTCTTTAATTTTATTCTGCAGGCGGTAACGGACAAAAATTTCATTTACCAGGGCCTTACAATTATAAATTACCAGGTTGTCGTCGTTAATCTGTTTTGAGGATCCTTTTATGCGATTTTTTTCAGGATCCCATTTTTCTGCCTGACATTTTATACCAGTGTTGATCCGCACGCGCTCACCTTTTAGATATACTATTATATATATGGCCTGCAGTTTATTTTTATTACTGTAATTGGCAAGCTCAATTTTAATGTTCATTTTTTTTGGCGGTTTTTTGGCGGTTTATTTTCAAAAAACGGGGTAATTTAATTAAAACACAGCTTCCGGAAGTGTGCTTTGGGAAAGGAATTTGCAGGGATTTTTCAATTCCTGCAAATTTTAGTGGTGAACCTGGAGGGATCACGTCAATATCCTGTTTTAATCTATATATCAATTATTTACAAATTTTTAAATTATTTTTTTGGCGGTTTTTTGGCGGTAACTACCAGTCGTTTTCTGTTTTTAAGTTTGATTTTATGCTATTCTCTAATGAATTAAAAATATCATTAGAATATGCTTCCATCTTTTTTTTGATATCATTCCAAACTATGTTATGATACTTAGCAGACATACCTTTATTGGTATAATTTTCGGCGGTTGTAATTAAACCAAGCGCACACTGTAGACTGTTACCAGGATAAACTGTATGAATAAAATTGATAAGTTCTACTTTAAAGCGATTATCTTTAACGTTAACTTTTATAGTATAATTTATTTCCCCTCCATAACATAAATATATTTGTTTTCCATAACTATAATATGTAATTGCTTTTCCTATTATTGTGCCAGACTCTTTGTCTGACATTTGAATTACGTTTTGTGCAGATTTATAATTGGTAGCAAACCAATCATTAATATTTTCATATAATTTGCTTATTCCAACACTGTCTGTATTTACAACTTTTGAAAACAAGAGAGGATCCTGGCTATAAATAATATGCGGTATCAGAAATATAAGTAAACACATTTTTTTCATAAGTCAATTATTTTAGGGGTTTGGTAAATTATTTTCATATTTTTATCAATGGTAGCGTTTAATATATGTAAACAAGGGTTGTTATACGAAATTTTCAACCGGCTTCTTTCTTTTTGGGCTCAAGCTTTAGTGTATTGTTTTCTTCGGTAAGGCACCTTATAAGCCTATCCATATCTGCAATTTGCTTATCGAGTTTTGCTATTTCTTTTTCCTTATCAGATATCCTAGCATCCTTTTCTTTTATCAGCATTTCGTATACGTTTTTTTCGCCATAAACAGCCTGTGGTTCGGAAACAACTTGTGTTTCATTTTCTGTCCACTTCATTTTTCCGGATCCACATATAAACCAATTAAGGTTTATCTCAAATTTTTCGAGCAAATTATGTAATACTTCATAATTTGGCATAGTTCCTGCCCTTTCCAGATGTGACACAATACTCCTAGACACATTAAGCCTTTTTCCAAAATCTTCCTGGCTTAAATTTAATGTATCTCTTATCTTTTTAAACCGTTGACTTACAATTTCTTCCATTTTATTTGCAAAATAGTTGAAAATAATGCTCGAAATATTTGCAATTGTTTAAAATCCGAGCAATATTTGTATAAGTAATATATAAACATTCTTACAAATTACAAACATTATGAGTAATATAATTGATAATCAGGTTAAAACAACTACAAACGAGGAGTTAATTATTAAAACAGCCCTTAAACAGGCTGGTTATTACCCTGAAGAAATTGACATGAAAATTGACACCCTTAAAAGCCGCGATAACCTTCCGCTGCGCGACTCAATTATTAAAGAAATTAGCGCCGTAATGAAAAGCCAAACCTGTGGTTTTGCATCGAGCTATGTTTACAGGTTAATTTCTATTGTAACAAACCTATCGTGGGGCACTGTTTCTTTAAAAGCACAATCGAATAAAATACCCCAATATTCTACTAAAAACATCAAATAATGAACAAACAAAATCGAAAATTTTTACAATTCAATGGGAAAAATATATTTTTTCTATCCATTGATGGCCAGTATTGGGTGGCATTAAAACCCATTTGTGATGTATTAAATGTTAATTGGGACCGTCAGTTTAAAAACCTTAAATCTGACAAAATTTTAAGAGACGTATATGCTAATCAGCCTATGCGTGATACCAAAAACCGTATTCAAAACATGGTCGCGTTGCCAGAAAAGTATGTTTATGGTTGGCTATTCAGCATCCAGAGCGGATCAGACGCATTGCAAAACTACAAAAAAGAGTGTTACGAATTACTCTTCAACCACTTCCACGGCTCAATAACAGGGCGCATTAAACTACTCGAAACAAAAAGCGAGCTGCTTACCGAAATGAAGCTTTGCAAAAACGCTTTGTACAACAACCCCGATTACAATAAAATTGAACATATACGCGCTGAACTGGTGAAAAACGGGCTGGCCCTTAAAAAAGCCGACCAGGATAAGTTAACCCAGATACAGCTGCAGATGCAGTTTAGCTAATTCTTTTTTTTTCATGGTTTATGGTTTGGGTTACCATGCCCCCGCATCCGCAGGCGGGGGCGGTAACTTAAAAAACATGTTTAACAATTAAAAAAAAATTTATGGAAATACTTGATAATAAACTTAAAGGATATTCTATAAGTGATTGCCCTACTATACGATTTTCAAAACGAGGTGGCCACGTGTCTTTTAATACAAGTTGTATGAATTTGCTTGGCCTAAAAACAGGGGATGCCATTATTTTAGTTATTGACAAAAAAGAACTTTATGTTACAAAAGTTAATGGTAACACCGGGTTTGTAATATCAGCCAAAAAAAGTGGAAGCGGTTATGGAACCAACAGTTTTAATTGCAAAAAACTTGTAACAAGAGTAATGACAGAACTTGAAATTGATTGCACTTCTGTTGTTATAAAGGTTGCCACACAACCCACCACAATTGACGGGATACAATACTACGCCCTTTTGCACAGCACTAAAATTACTACACCATGAGGATAGAATTTTTCCAAACCGCACATGATGTAGTAATTGAAGGCCAAACAGAACTTGTAAAACTAGACGGCCAATATATTACCTACACCGAGTTCGAAAGCGACCAGAACCGGGTGCGCGTTATAACCGAGTTTTTAATGGACCGCCCAAGATGTGCCGAAATATTAATGCAAATGAGCCGCGACGGCATTACAAACCCTAAAGACCGCCTGCGCCAGTTTAAACGCTGCAACCTTGATGCACTTGACCGTGCCATTGATATTGACACCGATGCCAATTATTTTAACCCCGAATATGTTTCAATATGCGGGCACAAAGGGGCAAACAAACACTGTCCGTATGCCGCCAAAACCGACGACATGAAACCTTATTGCATTCTTAAAAACAAATACCAAATACCATTAAAAAATGAGTAATATAATAATTAGGGTATCGCCTTACGCCATACCAGGGCTTGAATATAGGCCATTTGCAAAACACGCTCCAACAGCGGTTTCTATATTTAATATTGTGTGCAACTATTTTAATGTAGACGCTGATTTAATAAGCGCTGAAACCCGGATACGGGAAGTAGTTAAGGTTCGTCAAATTGCCCATTTTTTTGCTAAAAATACCTCAAAACAATCATTGGCAGAAATAGGCCGGGCAATAGGTAATAAAGATCACGCAACCGTTTTACACAGTGTTAAATCTGTTAAAGACCTTTACGCCACAGATAAGCGTTTTGCCACAGAAATGAAGACTATTTACAACAAATTGTGCATGGATTTTCAAATAAAACTTACATTAACGGAAATGCTGGCATGAAAGAAACTGTATACCTAAGCGGCCCTATTTCGGGCTGCGAATCTGTGAGCAAAGAGATATTTGCTGAAGCTGAAAAAATTTACGAAGATGCAGGTTTTTTTGTGCTTAACCCTCATAACCTGGGTAATATTTTAATGGCCAGAAGTATAGCCCATGAGCGCGGATTACCAACACCGGCCGATTACCTTGCTTATGATATTCATATAATGGTAATGCACGCAGACATTATAGTGCTTCTTCCGGGATGGGAAGATAGTTATGGATGTTGCCAGGAACTTACAGCTGCGGTTGCAAAAAACATGCGCATAAGGTTATTTATGCACGAGACAGACCTTGTGCTTGATCGCTCGCAGTTCTGCGTGACCTTTGAATGGCCTGATATTTATTCAACCAGCCGTTTTTTTAAGCGCACCATAGAAAAGATTTTCCGACCATTTATAATCTATTTTTTAAACCATAAAACAAAAAAATATGAAACCAACAGAGTACCAATTTTATAAGGTTATATGCCACAATTGCGTAAAGTTTATTAAAACAAATAGTGTTAACAGCAAGATTATCCTTTTTGAAAAAGGCAAGCCTGTAATTAAAGACTTTAACCAACCATACCCAATATGGGAGCACCACGACGATAATGCAATAACCCGTACAGAATTTAACCAGGCACTTGAAATTGCCGGGCGCACAAAAGGAACCATTAATGCTGAATATCATGAAATGGTATGATTACCTGGCATTTTGCATTGCCTTGCCTTTTCTTCTTCTTATTGAATTTGTTTGTTATTTGCTCTTTTTATATAGAGTTTTTAAACCATTGAAAATCAAAAAAACATGGAATTAAATAATTATGACGAG
>Ga0172381_10006038_pt1 | contig 12194 bp, 8 predicted proteins | sample Leawel6488metaG_FD_119754 | JGI IMG/M metagenome (GOLD analysis project Ga0172381, IMG submission 119754) | Leachate microbial communities from a municipal landfill in Southern Ontario, Canada - Leachate well 64-88 metaG | ecosystem: Engineered > Solid waste > Landfill > Unclassified | place...
GATGAAATTGATCCAAGAGTAAGAAGTAGCTTAAGTGAAGAAGAAGTAATCTTTCCTCCTTATAATGCTTTACAAATTCAAGATATTCTTGTTAAAAGGGCTTCTGAGGCTTTTCAAGATAAAGTTTTAGAAGAAGGAGTTATTGCCAAATGTGCAGCATATGCTGCAAGGGAACATGGAGATGCTAGGAGAGCCTTAGATTTATTGCGTGTTGCTGGAGAATTGGCTGAAAGAGAAGATAGTAAAAAGGTTCTTTTAAAACATATAGATGAAGCAAATGGAAAAATCGAAAGAGATAAAATTTTAGATACAATTATTTCTGAACCCAAGCAATTTCAAATGGTTCTTTATGCAATCATTAGACTTTCTGAATTAAAAAAAGGAGAATCTTTTTTTACTGGGGATGTTTATAATTTATACGAAGAAATTTGTAAAAAAGATAAAATAGAAATTTTGACTCAAAGAAGGGTTGGAGATATTATTCAAGAATTTGATATGTTAGGAATTATTAATGTAAGAGTTATTTCAAAGGGAAGAGGTGGAAGAATGAGAGAAATTCGTTTGGCTATTTCAAAAAATGTTTTAGAAAAGGCAAAAGAAATTTTACAAAATTCTCTTAATTATATTTAATATGATTATAAATGGAAGAAAAAATGTTAAAGGAAGAAATGATTTGTTATTGTTCAGAGGAAAAAATCTTATTGGATAATGGACTTTCTGATTTCTTTTTATCCATGAACTCTTTAAATTTTGTAAAATCTTTTTTAGGGAAGGTGAAAGCATATAGTCATAAAAATTTTATCACTTTTGAATTAATTGTATCCTTAAAAAATCAACTTCTGATTTTTTTAAAATTGCTTGAAAATGAATTTCCAGAAGATATTCAACGGATATACGATAAATTTAATTTTTCTAAAGAGAAGACATTTCAAAAAAAAGAATTTATAAATCCTTCTTTTTCAAATGTGAAGGTTCTTTCTGGATATTCTGGTGAAGGAAAAATTATGGAAGTAAAAGATTTTGTTAATTTATTTAGAGCAAGGTACACTGAATTTAAGAAAATTTTGGAAAATTCTCCAGAATTAGAAGGATTGGTTGCAATAAATAAGATTTCTAATGATAAACAAAAAATTTCTATTATTGGAATGATTTCCTCAAAAAGTGTTACAAAAAATCAAAATCTTGTTCTTGAAGTTGAAGATTTTACTGGAAAGATTAAGATTATTTTTTCAAAAGAGAAGGAAGAACTTTATTCTCTTGCAGAAGATGCAGCCTTAGATTCTGTTTTAGGATTTAGTGGATTTGGAAATAAGGAAATTCTTTTTGCAAATAAATTAATTTTTCCAGAAGTTTTTTTAGACGGGGGAAGGAAAAAATCTCCCTTAGAAGAATATGCTTTGTTTTTAGGAGATGTTCATTTTGGTAGTAAGAATTTTTTAGAAAAAGATTTTTTAAAATTTATTAATTATCTTAACGGAAATAATGTAGAAGATTCTGAAGTAAAAAAGATAAAGTATCTTTTTATTGTAGGTGATTTAATTACTGGCATTGGAAATTATCCTAATCAAGAGAAGGATTTAAAATTAGTAGATCTTGAGGCTCAATTTGAAAGAGTTGCCTCTTTTTTATCTAAGATTCGTAAGGATATAAAAATAATTATTACACCTGGAAATCATGATTGTGTTAGATTAATGGAACCACAACCAATTTTGAATGAAAAATTTGCTTGGCCAATTTATGAATTGGAAAATGTTATTGTTGCTGAAAATCCTTCAATGATTAACATTGGAGCTATGCAAGACTTTGAAGGATTTAATGTTCTCGTGTACCATGGTTTCTCTTTTCCCTATTATGCTAATAATATCCCTAGTTTAATGAAAGAAAGGGTTATGAATTCTCCAGAAAAAATTATGAAGTACCTTTTATTACATAGACATTTAGCTCCCACACATGGTTCTGTTCAATATTTTCCATCTCCTAAAGATTATCATCTTATCTCTAAAGTTCCGGATTTTTTTGTTTCTGGTCATACCCATAAAAGTGGAGTTAATTATGTAAAAGATGTTTTGCTTATTTCTGTTTCAAGTTGGGAATCAATGACTCCTTATCAAGAAAAATTTGGAAATACTCCTGATCATTGTAAAGTTCCCATGATTAATCTTAAAACAAGAGCAGTAAAAATTTTGGATTTTGAAACAAAGGGAGAAGTAAATGGACACTAAGGATTATTTTGAAAATTTTAAATCGGAAGTAGATAAAGTTTATGAGATGGCTAATGTTGCCAGGGCTAAGGGATATGATCCTGTTGACGGGGTTGAAATTCCTTTAGCTATGAGTATGGCTGAAAAAGTGGTAGGATTAATTTCCACCATTTATCCTCAGATGATGAATTCTGAAATTGCCCCAAGAATTTTGGAATTGGAACGGCAATATGGTAAACTTGATCCTACTGTTGTTTTTAAAATTGCAGATGAGATAAGTGACCAAAAGTTTTGTAAATTTGAGTCTGTCTTACAATCAATTGATGCTGGTATACGTATTGGTTTTGCATATCAGACCTTGGGAGTTGTTTCTTCGCCTATAGAAGGGTATACTGGCATTGAGGTAGATAAAACCCGTGACGGAAAGGAATATCTTCGAGCAAATTTTTCTGGTCCAATTCGTTCTGCAGGAACAACTGCTTCTTGTGTGGTCTTAATGTTAATAGATTTTTTAAGAGAAAAGTTTGGATTTGTAAAGTTTGATCCTACACCCGAGGAAGTGCGTCGTGTTTGGACTGAATTATCTGATTTTCATGAAAGGATAACAAATCTTCAATATATGCCAACTGAAGAAGAAGCAGTTTTCCTTGCTGAAAATTTACCTTTTCAAGTTTCAGGAGATCCTTCTGAGAGGTTAGAGGTTTCAAATTATAAAAATTTACCTCGTGTGCACACAAATTATCTTCGTAGCGGATTTTGTCTGATTCTTGCAGAGGGTCTTGCTCAAAAGGCTGCAAAAGGATTTAGATTATACAACATGGCTCGTAAGAATGGTATAATTTCAAGTGGTTTTGATTTTTTAGAAGAATATATAAAAATCCATGAAAAAAGAACCTTGGGTAAAGATAAAGCTTCTGGGCCCCCAACATATATTAAAGATTTAGTTGCGGGAAGACCTATTTTTGGGCATCCCTCTTGTTCTGGAGGTTTTAGGTTTAGATATGGTAGAGGAAGAAATTCTGGATTTAGTGCAGCAGCATTGCATCCTGCTACAATGGAAATTTCAGATCGTTTTATTGCAATTGGAACTCAATTAAAAATAGAGAAGCCCACAAAGGGATGTGCTGTGAGCGTATGTGATATGATTGAAGGGCCTATTGTGAAATTATTTAATGGAAGTGTTAGAAAATTGAAAAGCCGAGAAGAGGCACATAAAGCTTATCCAAATGTCGAAGAGATTATTTATTTTGGAGATATTCTCTTTCCTTTTTCAGATGTACTTAATCGTAATTCAGCTTTAGTTAAACCGGGTTATGTTGAAGAATGGTGGAAACTTGATTTAGAAGAAAAAAATTTTGATTTGGCAAAGAAAATAAATTATTGGGATTTGGATTTTGATGAATCCGTTAAAATGAGTGCAGAAAATAACATTCCTCTTTATCCAAAATATATTTATTATTGGAAAGAAATTTCTAAAGAACAATTTTTTGCTTTGATTTCTTGGCTAAAGAAATCTTTCTTTGAAGAAAAATTAATTTTACCTTATACAAAAAAAGATAAAGAAGAATTTTCTCTTGGTAAACGAGCATTGGAACTGTTGGGTGTTGAACATGAAGTGACTTTAGAAAATGTGGTCTTAAATCGTAAAGAAAGTTTAAGTCTTTTATTTAATCTTGGGCTTGATTTTAGAGAAAGTTCTACAAAGATTGATTTGAATCATCTTTTAAATTTTGATTTTTCTAAGTTTGAAGAAAAAAATTGTTTAGAAATTGTTAATAGCCTTTGTAAATTTGAGATTAAGGATAAATCAGGAGATTTTATTGGTTCTCGTATGGGTAGACCTGAAAAAGCTAAATTGCGTAAATTAACTGGAAGTCCAAACGTTTTGTTTTCTATTGGAAGTCAAGGCGGGAGATTGAGAAGTGTACAAGCTGCATGTGCTATTGGAAAAGTGAGGGGACAATTTCCAATTTATTTTTGTGAGAATTGTAAAAGAGAAGCAATCTTCAGAAGGTGCGTAGTTTGTGGGGAGAAAACAAAAAAGCAATATTATTTTTATGACTTAAAAGAAAAAGCAGATTTTGAAAAAGTGGAAGGTTCAGAGAGGCAGGGTTCAAATTATATGACTAAAGAAATTGATATCAATTTAATTTATAACTCTGCTAGAAATAAGTTGAAATTAAGTAAAGAAGAAATGCCTCCTTTAATAAAAGGTGTTCGAGGTATGAGTTCTGATTGGAAAGAGATGGAAAATTTATGTAAGGGAATCTTAAGAGCAAAATATGATTTACAAGTAAATAAAGATGGAACAATTCGAATGGATGCAACTGAACTTCCTTTTGTGTCATTCAAGCCTAAAGAAATTGGAGCCTCTATTAAAAAATTAATTGAATTGGGATATGATAAAGATATTTATGGAAAAAATTTAGAAAACGAAAATCAAATTTTAGAGTTGATGCCTCATGATGTTCTTATTCCTAGTTCGCCAGATACTCCTGATGAAAAAGGGGAAGATATCTTTTTCAAAATTTGTAATTTTATAGATGATCTTTTAGAGAAATTTTATGATCTTCCAAGATTTTACAACGTTAAAACTAAAGAAGATTTAATTGGTAAGTTAGGGGTTTGTATGGCTCCGCATAATTGTGCGGGGGTCGTTTGTCGAATAATTGGTTTTTCTAAAACTCTTGGCTTAATGGCTTCTCCTTATATGCATGCAGCTATTCGTAGGGACTGCGACGGAGATGAAGCAGCATTAATGTTATTAGGGGATGTATTGATCAATTTTTCTCGAAAATATCTTCCAAGTCATAGAGGAGGAACTCAGGATGCCCCTTTAGTTTTAAATGCTAAAATAGATGCTGGTGAGGTTGATGATCAAATTTTGGATTTTGAATTTTTATATGAATACCCTTTAGAATTGTATAGAAAAGCTGAGCAAAGGTTACATTCTTCTGAAGTAAAAGTAAATACTGTAAAATCCATTTTAAAAAAAGGAGAGAATCCCTTTGTGGGAGCAGGTTTTACTCACGATACAGATGATTTTAATGAGGGTGTTGCTTGTTCTGCATATAAGTTATTAGGAGACATGGCAGAAAAAGTTAGTCATCAAATGGCTTTAGTTGAGAAAGTTAGAGCAGTGGATACTTCTGACACAGCCAGATTAATTATTGAAAGGCATTTTATCCGAGATATTCGTGGTAATCTTAGAAGTTTTTCTACTCAGGGTTTTAGGTGTGTTGCTTGCAATGAAATTGTGCGCCGTCCACCTCTTTCTGGGGTGTGTCCTTCTTGTGGGGGTAAATTGATTTTTACAATTCATGAAGGAGGAATAAAAAAATATCTGGAACCCGCTTTAGAATTAGCAAAGAAATATAATCTTTCTCCTTACTTGAAACAAAATCTAGAGTTAATTAAAGGATACATAGATAGCATTTTTGGAAAAGAACGAGAAAAACAAGAAAATATTGACAAATGGTTTTAAATAAGGTACCAGATAATTGTTGGAATTATTAAACTGCCCATCATTTGTGTTTTTTTAACGGGAATCTTTAAACAATAAATTCCTGTTAATGTCGAGAGAATAAAAATTAGCAATCCCATTAAACCAGAAACTAAAAAAATAATTATTGTTAGTATAATTAGAATTAGGATAGAAAGCTTTGTATAATTTAATTTTTGTATTTTTTCTATGGCTATTTTTGATAAAAGCTTTGTTAAGAAAAAGGAAATTATTCCTGAAATAAAAATGGTAATCATTATTAATATTAAAATATTTTTAGAAAGAATAGGCATTAGTTCATTTATTGCTACTGCTGCTCCAGTTCGAGTTTTGGAAATTGCGTAAAGAGAAAGAAATGAAACAGCCATTACCAAAGTATTTGTTGCTCCTAGAAGAACCAAAAATCCTTTTTGATTTTGATTTGCAATTGCATTTCCAATAACTGCTGCTTGACCTGAACCAAGCCCAGGAAGAAAACTACATAAGGGGGAAGCAAGTGTTGCTCCAATTAGGGGTTTTAATATTCTTATTTTTGGTTTTTCTATTTTTTGTGGGGGAATAATTGTTTTATTTTTTATACTTAATAAAATCATTGAACTTCCAAATAAACCCGAAAGTAAAGGTAAGAGTGGTTGATTTAATTGAAAGAATGAAATTGAATATCCTAGACCTCCTGTCAATAAAAAGACTTTTAATGCAGGAATTTTATTTTTTTCTGAGAGAATTAAAAAAATTGAAATTGCAATTAAAATAAAGGGAGTTATTGGTTTTATTAAAGAATAGGTTGGTGGAATTATTTTTAATAAAGGAAAAGTTAAGAAAATTACTATCACAATTGCAGCAAAACTTCCATAAGCTGTTAATAATATCCCCTGATATGCTTGACCTTTTTTTAAAAGTTCATGCCCTGGAAGAATGGAAAGTTCAGTATCTGTATCTGGGCAACCCAGAAGTATTGAAGGAATAAAATCTAAGAAGGTGTGTGTGATTGCCATTGAGGCAATAAAAATAATTAAATAAGAGGTTGGAATTTTTGTTAAAACTGTTGTAGAGATTGAAATTAAAAATGCGCCGATTAAATTAATATGGATTCCAGGTGTCAAGCCAGTGATCGTTCCTGCGAGTATACCTAAAATTAAAGAAATTATAATTTCTAAAAGCATTTTCTTTTTTAGAGAAATTCTTTAATTAAGCCTATGCATGTTTTGGGATAAATTTTCTAGATAAAAAGGAAGCTCCGAAGAGCTTCCAGATGCTAACCGAAGTTAACAGATTGGCCGAAGCCAATCTTTTTTTGAATTGATAAATCAATTCAAGGAAGTCGGCTAAAAGTCGGCACCTCAAACTAATAAATTAGTTCGATTGACCTAAGTCAATATTCTTTTGTTATTTCTAATTGTTATAAATGTTTGGAATAATCTTCGAGGAGTATTTTATAGAAATCTTTAATAATGTTGGGAAACTTGTGTTGCAATGGTAAAAAAATCTTTAAGTGTTGATGAAAGAATGGACTTGATTAAAAGAAATACTTTAGAAATAGTTAATGAAGAAGATATTTTAAATTTATTAAAAAGCAAAAAAGAAATTTCTGTGTATTGTGGTTATGAACCAAATGGGCCAATGCATCTTGGGCATTTTGTGACAATTTTGAAATTGATGGATTTAGATAAGGCTGGAATTAAAGTTAAAATATTATTAGCAGACGTGCATGCTTTACTTAATCGTAAGGGGTCAAAAGAGGATATCGCTAAAGAAGTAAATAATTGGAGGAGAACAATTAAAGCAGTTGGCTTTGATAATGCTGAAATTGTTTTGGGAAGTGATTTTCAATTTAAAGAAAAATATCAAATGGATGTCATGCTCTTGGCTCAGAATTCAACAATTCAAAGAGGATTAAGAAGTATGCAAGAAATCGCTCGTGATGTTGAAAATGCAACAATTTCCCAATTATGGTATCCTTTAATGCAAGTTACAGATATTAAGCACCTTGGAGTTAATATTGCTCTTGGAGGAATGGAACAAAGAAAAGTTCACATGATTGGAAAAGATATGTCGAAAGTTATGAATTATGACTTTGTTGCTTTGCATACACCATTAATTACTTCATTAAAAGGACCTGGGCAAAAAATGTCCAAATCTCTTCCTGGCTCCGGGATTAGCATAACTGATAGTTATAATGAAATTAAAAAAACAATTAATGGAGCATATTGCCCTGAAGGGGATATTACAGAAAATCCTCTTTTGCAAATTATGAGATTAATTATTTTTCCTAAATTTGAAAAAGTAGAAATTAAAAGACCAGATAAATTCGGAGGAAATTTATCTTTTAGTAATTATTCTGAACTTGAAAAAATTTATTCTGAAAAGAAGTTACACCCCCTGGATTTGAAAGTATGTACCTTGGAATATTTAGAGAAGATAATTGCACCTATTAGAAAAAATTATGAAAAATAAGTTTATTTTGTTTTAAATTCTACAACGTCTAAGTTCTTTAACTTATGATTTAATCCAACAATTTGTCCGCTGAATTTTGAAGAAGGTCCCCAGATTTTTATTTGTGTTATTTTCTTTGAAAAACCCTTGAGAATTTTTTCTGCAGCGTCTTTTACTGTTGATCCTGGTTTCATAATCATTGCTCTTTTTTCAGGGTCCTTTCCTGGTTGTTTTGTATATATTCTTAAGACATTAAAAGTGCTAAAAATTTTTTCTTTTAACTCTTCAAGGCCATTGTCGGGCCAGTTTTTAATTGTGGAAACTAAAACAAAATTATACTTTTTACTTTGAAGAGTTGCAGAAATCTTTCTTTTTTCTTGAGGAGAAAGTTTATCAATTTTATTAAAAAGAATAATTTTCTTTCCATCTGCGAGAGGAAGTTTGATTTCTATTTCTTTTATTTCATCTAAGTTTGTTACAACAAATAATAAGGTATCTGCAGTATGTACGATTCCTTTTTCAAAGCACTCACTATCTGTTGCGGGAATTTCTATTAATTGAATTTGCGTTTCATTGTATTCTAAGATTCCTATTTGAGGTTCAGTGGTTGTAAATCTATTTTGAGATATAATTGGTTCAGCATTTGTTAAAGCTTTCAATAAGGAGGACTTGCCGGAATTTGTTTTTCCAATAAACACTGCTTGCATTTCTCCTTTTCTTATTCCTGTTTGAGTAGATTTTCCGGATTTTTTCTTTCTTACTATCTCTTGTTCTAATTTCTTTCTTCGTGTGGTTAATTGCTGTCTGAGATTTTCTCCTCCTTTATGCTTTGGAGCATGAGAAATCATTTTTTTTAATGCGATTAATTTTTCTTCTAATGAATCTGCTTCAAAATATGTTTTCTCTGCAGATACATATTCGGGATCATTTACATTTATTGGCATTTAAAAGAACCCATTAAATTTAACATATAATTTTAAAACTTCTTTAACTTAAAAATTTAATGAAGATTAAAGAAGACTTGTCTAAGAAGGAGATTATCTCTAAGATAATGGAGAAGAAAGAATTTTCAAAATTGCCTAAGAAGGATGTTGCAAAAGTTTTTGAATTATTTGATAAAGAAGGATTAGTGCTTGAAGATAAAATTAAACAAACAAGAGATTTGCTTAGAAAAATGTATGTTGTGTTTGTTTCAACTAAATTGTTAAATAAGAAAAATGAATCTCCTGAATGGTTTTTGAAAAAGCATATTTCTACTAAAGAAAGATTTGGTTATTATAAAGAACTTTATTCGAGAATTTTAAAACCAGGTGATACTATTTATGATTTAGGTGCAGGGGTTAATGGATTAAGTTTTAGTTATTTTCCAAAGCATACTCGCTATGTTGGTGTTGAAGCAGTTGGGCAACTTGTTGAATTAATGAACTTTTATTTCAAAACAAGAGGATTAGATGCTGAAGCAATTCATGAAAGTTTATTTAATCTAGATAAGATTAAAATTCTCTTGAAAAAAAGGGCAGGAACAAAAATTATTTTTTTGTTTAAGGTTTTAGATAGTTTAGAAATGTTGGAAAAAAATTATTCAAAAAAATTTCTTTTAAAAGTCATGCCCCTTGTGGATAAAATTGTTGTGAGTTATGCAACAGAAAGTCTTGTAAGTAGAAAAAAATTTTTTTCAAATAGAAAATGGTTAAGAGATTTTATTGAAGAAGAATTTAAAATTTTGGATTCTTTTGATTTAGGTGGAGAAAAATATATTGTTTTCTCTAACAAACCTTCTTTTTCTTAGAGGTAAGATTTAAATTCTTGTTTTACATTTTCTTTTTATGGATAAAGAATGCCTTAAAACAGTTCATGGAGAAGATGAGACAATTGTTTCTGAAGAAGATATAGACTTAAGAAAAAAACAGATGGATTTTGAAAAAAAGAAAGCTAGTGGGGAATTAGAATTAGAAAAAAAAGGTTCAAAAGAACCTTCTTGGTTGAAATGGATTATTGTAGGATTAGTTATAATTGGATTGGGATTAATGATTTATTTTATGGATTTGATATGAAAATCTTTATATAGTTTTCAAGAATAATTTACCAATGAAAGAGAATTTTAAAAGAATTGTGTTAAAAAATGGTTTTACTATTTTATTTGAGAAGAGAAATTTGCCAGTGGTGAGTATAGCTTTTGCTGTTCGTGAGGGTGGAATTAATGAAACTTGCGAAGAAAAAGGAATCTCTCATTTTATTGAGCATATGCTTTACAAAGGAACTTCTAAACGAAATGTTAGACAAATTGCAGAAGCGATTGAAAAGAATGGAGGAGAATTAAATGGGTTTACTTCAGAGGAAGTTACTGCTTATTGGTGCAAAATCCCTTCTAAGCATCTTCAAATTGGTTTAGATGTTTTGAGTGATTTGGTGAAAAATCCCCTTTTTGATAAAAAAGAGGTGGAAAAGGAAAGAAAAGTTATCTTCGAAGAAATTAAAATGTATAAAGACAATCCTCCTTCGCATGTGCTATCAGAATTTAATTCATGCCTTTATACTGGAACAATGGGGATGAATCTTGCTGGAACCTATGAAACTATGAGTTCTCTTGATAGAAAAAAATTAGTGAATAAATTTAAAAAAATTTACACCCCAAATAATATGATTCTTTGCATTGTTGGAGACGCAGATTTAGATTTAATTGAAAAATTTGTTTTGAAAAATTTTGGAAATTCTCAAGGAAGTGTACCTCAAATTCCGTTTGAAACTAAAAATGAAATTAGGTTTGAAAAAAGAAAGGGAATTGATCAAGCAAATTTGGTTTTCGGATTTCATATGCCTTTAGCAAATAATCCTTTGTCTCATGCAGCTCTTTGTTTAATTAGCTTAATGGCTGGAGGAATGTCTTCAAGATTATTTTCTGAAATTCGAGAAAAAAGAAATTTAGCTTATGCTGTAAAGGGAATGGCTGAAATCGGGAAAAACCTTTCTCATGGAATTATTTATTTTGGCACTCCAAAAGAATCAGTAGAAGAAATTAAGAAATTAGTTGTTAAAGAATTTAAAAAAGTTAGTAAAGAATTGAAAGAGAAAGAATTAAAGATGGTTAAAGAACAACTTATTGGCAATCACCAAATTAATTTGGAGAATTCTCAAGAGCAAATGGTGCATTTGCTTGCTGCAGAAATAGAAGGCAATGCAGAAAGATTTTACGATTTTGAAAAAGATATTTTGGCTGTGAAATTAAAAGATGTCAAAGCTTTAGCAAAAAAAGTTGCTGATGGGAGTTATAGTTTTTTTGCTTTAATTCCTGAAGATTAATCCTTTTTGAATTCCCTTTCAATAATTTCTTTAAATTCTTTTGCTCTTTTTCCAAGGATGCTTTCCAATTCTTTTTCTGAAGAATTACAAAGATTTTTAATTGTTTTAAATTGTTTTAATAATTCTTCTGACTTTTTTGGACCAATATTCGGAAATGCTTCAATAATAAATTGTAATCTTTCGTTTTGGGTGAGATTTCTTTTTGAAATTTGAAATGAAACGGTTTTCTCTTTTTTATTTGCAAGAATTTTAAGGTATTGTGCTGTTTCTTGAGCATCTGTAGTAAAAATTGTCGGAACTTTAAATTTTAAATTTATAGTTAATAAAAATCCCTTTATTGCATTTGGATTTATTCTGAACTTTTCGAATCCATTTGTTTCCCCTTCAATGATTAATAAGTGTTGTGGAAATTGCTTTAGTTCTTCTAATTGCTTAAAGAGTCTTTTATTTATCATTGAATTTAAGAAATCTTGAATTGTTTTTCTTTCAATTGCTGTATTTCCTATCATATAATCTCCTACTTTTAATTCTTGAAATTCTATTTCCTGCTTCAGTTTTCTTAGTTCAGTTGGAACAAATGAATTTTTCTCTCGATAATCAATTATTATTTTTGTAAATGTTTCTTGTTTTGACTTTATTATTTCTTCTTTTTTCTTTGGTCTTTGAAAAATATCTGTGATTTCTTTTTGGTGAATTATTTTCATTTTAAGACTGCTTGTTTTTCTTTCAATTGCTGTATTTCCTATCATATAATCTCC
>Ga0172381_10006039_pt1 | contig 12189 bp, 8 predicted proteins | sample Leawel6488metaG_FD_119754 | JGI IMG/M metagenome (GOLD analysis project Ga0172381, IMG submission 119754) | Leachate microbial communities from a municipal landfill in Southern Ontario, Canada - Leachate well 64-88 metaG | ecosystem: Engineered > Solid waste > Landfill > Unclassified | place...
GAACTGATTGTATCAGGAAAAGAAGTATCCAAAATATGTCAAAACCTGATTCAATTCTTCCGGGACGTTTTAATTTATAAAAACGTTGGGACAACCAGCAATACGTCTAGTCTGTATCAAAACGACGATTTCATCAATTTAACAAGCACCATGAGTAATCAACGATTATTCTTTTATCTGGATATACTAAACAAAGCACAAAACGATTTGAAATGGAGTAATTCACCTCGTTTATATCTGGAATTGGCATTTATCAAGATGACCGACAAAGAACCGGCAAGCGAGTCACATTTGCTTGAGGCAATTGCGGAATTGCAAACCCGAGTATCTGAACTGGAAAAGATGCCAATAGCGATTGAAACTCCGATTTCTATACCGGCGGCGGCACAATCGGAAAGCTTGGAAAACGAGGTTAAGTCAGAACCGTTATCCGAAGAACAAAACCAGGAAAAAACGATTATTCCCAAGTTGGAAAACCAAACAACTGAAGATGGAAAAATCGCTGAAATCGATGAGAAAATAACATGTGAGGATATTTCAAAATCATATTCGATTGAGTTTGTCGAAGAAGTGCTTAATCGTGGCAATCGTGAAGATAAAAACGATCTTATTGAACGCTGGAATTTGATTCGCAAGAACAACACTTCGGGAAATCTAACTCAATATGCCAGCATTTTGGAATCAGGAACTTTGGTTGCTAGTTCCAAGGACAAAGTTATTATCACCTTTGCTTCGGCGGGCGTCTGCAATCGTCTGATGAAGCCATCGGTAAAAGCCATTGGAAAAGAAATACTTACCAATGCATTTAAACGCGAAATTGACTATATAGCTTTACCCGCCAACGTTTTCCAAATGATATCAGATGAGTTTATTAATGCCTGGAAATTGGGAAAGCGGCACATCAAATTATCACCTATTACTTGTCCTGATCTTCGGGATGTATCGGAAAATGATGAAGAAAGTGTTACTCAAACCGAACAAAAGGTCGTTACTGATGCTTATTCATTGTTTGGGGATTTAGTGAAAGTAAAAAAATAACTAGAAAGGCGGCGGAGCAAATGTTTAATCCGCAGATGCTAAAAAAACTTCAGAAAATGCAAGAAGACCTCAAAAAAGTCCAAGCTGAAATCAATGCTTCGACTTTTTATGGTCAAGCAGGAGGTTCAGTAGTCAAAGTCAGTGTTAAAGGCACCAAAGAAGTCATGTCAATTGATATTAAAACCGAAGAAATAGACATCAATGATACGAAAACGGTTGAAGAACTAATTATTGCCGCCCTTAACGATGCTTTTCGAAAGGTCGATAAGGAAATTGAAGAGTCAGTTGGCTCGCTTAGTCGCGGAATCAATATGGCTGGGATGATATGATGAATTACCCACAACCATTAGAAGATTTAATCAATGAATTCATGAAATATCCGGGAATCGGACGAAAAACCGCAGAAAGATATGCTTTATATACCGTTAATAAATTTGATATAGCAGCCGCGCATGATTTTGCTTCGACAATCATAGCGGCCAAAGATAAAATCATTCAGTGTCCTATTTGCGGCCATCTAACTGAAACCAATCCTTGTTCAATTTGTGCTGATACCAATCGCAATCAAACTATTATTTTGATTGTCGAATCGCCAAAAGATGTTTTTACAATTGAAAAATCCGGCAAATATCATGGTCTATACCACGTTTTAAATGGTAACCTTTCGCCACTTAATGGCATCGGTCCAGAGGAGCTTAACCTTAAAACCCTTTGGAGCCGAGTGCAAAACGAAATCATCAAAGAAGTGATTATCGCCACTTCGGCAACGCAAGAGGGCGAAGCAACCGCAATGTACATCAAAAGAGTTTTGAAAGATATTGACCTTGTAGTCTCCCGCATTGCTTACGGTGTTCCCGTGGGGGCAAATCTCGAATACACAGATGATCTCACGCTAAACTTAGCCATCGAAAACCGCCATAAATTTTAGAAAAAAACCCAAAAACAGTATTTGCGTTTTGTAATTGTATGATATAATATTACTACAAATAGAAAACTATATTTATAATAGACATAATTGAGGTGAAAAAAATGCTTTTAACAAGATTATTGGCTTTTGGTGCTGCGGATATCTTACAAACAATTCAAGATTATGTTACACAATACAAAGACATTGCCATTGGATTCCTTGGATCACAAAACATTTGGATTCAAGCCGCTATTTTAGTTGGATTGGCATTGTTTGCAATTATCGGGTTATTTGTCTTCATTAAGAAGTTTTTTAAATTATTCATTGTACTAGGAATACTTGGAGCGGTTGGTTGGTATTTGTATACCCAAACCGACATTATTACTAATTTGCTAGACGGAATTACCGGCGCAATCCCTATTTTCTTACTAACACTATAAAGAGAGTGTTGCCTTTTTTCTTAGGCAAACCTCTTTTTTTTATCTTTACAAATCGAATTTGAGAAAGTCATTACAAAACACTGAGTTTATATCAAATATATTATGTTCCTTTTGAAATTTGTATGATATAATATACCGTTATCGTGATCGAATAGGAGATGTGTAAAATGGAAATAAAAATGGCCAATTTGACCAAGATTTTTATTAGTAAAGACAAAAAAGAAGTTCATGCTGTGGATCATGTCGACTTGGTAATCCCCTCAGGAAAATTGATTGGACTGCTCGGACCTTCTGGCTGTGGCAAATCCACGACTTTGTATTTGATCGCTGGATTATTGAGGCAAACCGAAGGTGAAATCTATTTCGGAGAAGAAGAAATGTCAGAAACGCCGCCGGAAAAACGCGGTATAGGACTTGTCTTCCAAAATTATGCACTTTATCCGCATATGACAGTCCGAGAAAATATTCTTTTTCCGTTAGAAAATTTAAAAGTGGAAAAAGAAGAAGCCAAAAAACGAACCTTTGAAATGGCAAAGTTAGTCGGCCTTGAAGAAATGCTTGACCGTAAGCCAAAAGAATTATCTGGCGGCCAGCAACAACGAGTTGCAATTGCTAGAGCTCTTGTTAAAACGCCACGAGTATTATTGTTAGATGAACCACTCTCTAATCTTGATGCACGGTTGCGATTACAAACTCGCGAAGAAATCAAACGAATTCAACGAGAAACAAAAATTACCACGGTATTTGTGACGCACGATCAGGAAGAAGCTATGTCGATTTCTGATGAAATCGTCGTCATGAAGGACGGTATAATTCAACAAATGGGTGAGCCACAAGAGGTTTATGATAAGCCAACCAATTTATTTGTTGCCAAATTTCTTGGAAACCCACAAATCAATGTTTTTGATGGCGAAATCAAAAACAAAGAAATATTGATTGAAAACATGTTCGTTGGCAAGCGAGATTTACCGGACCAAAAAGTCTTTATCGGTGTTAGACCAGAAGGATTTATCATTGATCAAGAAAATAAATCATCATTTCATTTTAAAGTGGACCTTGTCGAGACTATCGGGCGCGATACGACTTTGATTTTTGATATGCAAGATGACTCCATAAATATCTTGGATAAAAAAACATTCAAAGCCATCATTGATGCTGGATTCCGGATTAAAGCTGGCGATGTCGTTCATTTCAATATCAAGCCAGAAAAGATGCATTTATTTGATATAAACGGAACCATTTTGTAGGCCATTATTATGGAGAAAAAAAATAATCTAAGGGCATGGCTCTATCTGGCACCATTGCTCATTCTAATGGCGGTCTTCACTTTTTATCCGTTAATTAATGCTTTTATAGTCTCTTCATACAAAGGATATCTGCCTTTGAGCGGAACGGCCGATGAAATTGATTTCTTTTATAATTTTGGTGTAATTTTAAAAAATCCACTCTTCAAAAAGGCTGTTATTAATACCTTTATCATTGCTGGAGTATCAGTACCGGTTTCAATTCTATTATCATTACTTATTGCTGTATCACTTAAATCAATTCCAAAATTAAAAGGGTTCTTTCAAACGATCTATTTTTTGCCATATGTGACTAATACGATCGCTATCGGTATGGCATTTGCCTTTATGTTTCACGAGGATTATGGGGTTATTAACCTGATTCTTGGCTGGTTTGGGATAAGTCCAGTCAACTGGCTGGGCGGGACAGCATCGTATGCCGCTCAAATGATTGCCTTACTAATCCTGACGATTTGGAATGGATTGGCTTTTAAAATCTTAGTATTCACAAGCGGACTAGAAAATATTGATAAGCAGTATTACGATGCGGCAAAAATCGATTCGGCATCGAAATGGACGGTTTTCAAACGCATTACCGTTCCTTTGTTATCTCCGCTTATTCTTTACATCTCAATCACATCAGTTATCGGAGCCTTAAAAGCATATAACTCCGTTGTTGGCTTATTCGGCGATGTAAAATTGGGAGCACAAAACAACTCAATGATTACCATTGTTGCTTTTGTATATCAATATAAAGACGGATACACCGATAAAGGCTATATCAGTTACGCCGCCGCTGCATCAATTATCCTTTTCTTCATAACGGCTGTCATTTCCATTCTTCAAACAGTCGTAAGTAAGAAAAGGGTCCACTATTAGGGGGTGATGACAATGGCAGACATTTATGTTTCAAATGTAAAAGCGTATAAAGCCAAAAAAATTGCTTCCAATGTTTTACTCTACGCTTTTTTAGTAATAGTAGCGCTTACTATTTTACTCCCTTTCTATTGGATGATTCTTTCATCATTGAAATCAACAGTTCAAATTGAACAGGTTCCACCGATTCTGCTAATGGCACCATCGGATTGGAAAATTACAAATTACACTGATTTGTTTGTTTTGGTTCAATCGGGACAACGAGCCGGTGAACCATTGTTTCCTTTCTTCACCTATATGAAAAACACCGTTGTGGTTTCAATTATCACAACAATTGGAACGACAATCACAACGGTTTTGGCAGCTTTCGCTTTTGCAAGATTGAACTTCAAAGGGCGGGACATATTATTTGCAATTCTACTAGGCACGATGATGGTTCCGGGAGAGATTTTCATTCTTACAAACTTTGTGACAGTTTATCGGCTTGGGTGGTACAGTATTTCAAACCAAACATATTTAGACGTGCTGTTGGCAATGACCATCCCCTTTATGACCAGCGTCTTTTATATTTTCTATTTGCGGCAGACCTTTAAACAAATTCCCAACGAATTATATTATGCCGCTAAAGTCGATGGAACAACAGACTTTAAATATCTTTTAAAAGTCATGATTCCAATTGCTTTACCAACCATTATCACGATTATCATTTTAAATTCCATGGGCGCGTGGAGCGCATATATCTGGCCGGCATTGATTTCTTGTAAAGACGAATACCGTCTTGTCAGCAACGGGTTGCGCGGCGCCTTCACCGACACTTCAACGGGGCGGACTGACTATGGTCAACAAATGGCCGCTTCGGTTCTGGTCACGCTGCCACTTCTTATTTTATTTTTTGCGTTTAGAAAACAGATTATGCGCGGGGTATCCCGTAGCGGCATCAAGGGATAATTCATTCATTTTGAGTATAAAATAAAATTAATATATATTTTAGGAGGAAAAAATGAAAAAATTGCTTTTGAGTTTTGTCACGTTGTTTTTAACATTTGGTATTCTTGGATGCGTCACGGTCGGGACGACCGGAGAGTATGTTTATGTACCTGAAGTTATGCTTACTGAACTGCCTACCGAAGATGTTGAAGTTACTTTTTGGCATATTTATGGGGAAGGAAAAACCGCTGTTTTGGATACATTGATTGCTGAGTTTGAAGCGATGTTTCCTAATGTTACTATTACGGGCACTTCCCAAAGCGACTATACAACATTAAGATCTAAAATCAATGTTGGCGTTTCTGTTGGCGAAGTCCCAACGATGGCGCTTGGTTATCCCGATCATTATGCGGGTTATGTCAACGCTCACGCGGCCGTTGGACTAGATCCTTATATTAACAACACCATTGAATACACCGTGGATAATCCTTTGTCTTCAATTAATGGACAAACGATTACAACATCAATTGACTTAACGGACTTTGTTCCATCATATCTTGCCGAAAACAATCAATATGTTGGCGGATATTATTTCTCGGTCCCATTCTCTAAGTCAACTGAAGTAATGGCCGTTAACCGTACGGTATTGAAACAACACATTACTGAAATTCGGGCTTTAGGAATTACGATTTCTGATAACGGCTTTTTATCACACACGGTCCCGCTAACATACGCACAATTGGAAGCTTTGACCGCAATTCTTGTCAACACTAGCGGAACCGATGTGGCTGCGTACAAATGCCAATTCTTGATGAATTATGATTCCAATGCCAATTTGTTCATCAATATGAGCCGCCAATGGAACGCGCCTTATACTAACTCGGCTGGTGATATTTTGATTGACAACGATATCAGCAGAAACATGCTAAAGTACATCAACGGTTTGTTCGGAACCAACACATTAGTTTTACCAACCGAATGGACCCAATCATATGGATCAACCAATTTCATATATGGCGATGTTTGTATGACCGTTGGATCATCTGCTGGTTATAGCTACAACGTTCCTACTTCAGAATATAAAGCCAACCTATTAAAATTTGGAATTTTTGATGTTGACTTTGTTCAAGTTCCACAAATGGTTTTAACCGATGCAACAGACGTTGCTGTTACCGTTGACAATGCGGCTGTAACTGTAAATGGCGACTTATCAGCTGTTCAACAAGGACCAAACATCGGAATTTTTGCGAATGCAACGAGGGCCGAAAAACTGTATGCTTGGCTTTTCATAAAATATTTAATCGAAGCTGACAACACGGCATGGTGGGCTATGAGTACTGGTTATCTGCCGGCAAGACTATCAGCATTTACATCGGATGTTCCTATCGCAATGACAGGTACATACTCAGTAACTTATTCTAATTTCTTGCAAATCGCTCAAGACTATTGGGCTGCTGATGGCGACGTTGATTGGCTTACTACCGATGAAAGATGGGATTATCTGTACTCATCAATGGCGGCTAATATTGCCAAAAATCAAAACGATTTCTATGAATATGATCCCGCTTTCTCTGCTGGAGATAATAGTGCAGGATCAGCTACGGCTCGTGAAGAAGCAGGAAACTGTTTAGATGATATTTATAATGGTACGTTTTCACCAACTGATTCTTTAAATAATATGAAGAGTCTATTAACCTGGTAGTTTTTCAAAGGAAGGGTTATTCATGCTAAAAAAAATCTTTAGTGCAATGCTTGGCTTCTTGTTGGTTTTTGTGCTTATCGGCTGTCAGCCAACAGAGGTGGCCTTGCCAGATTTAACCGGAAAGTCACGTGCGCAAATTACGGAAACGCTCGAAGGACTTAATTTATCAATCAAATATTACTTTGATCTTTCAGTAATTTACGACGAAGAATCCGATTATGATAAATTTGTCCGTTATGGAAAAGACGAAAATTCAGTGCAATTGGCTGTTGGTGATATTGTCGCTACCAAAACGGAAATCAAAGTATATACTACGCCACTTAATTTAACAATTAACTATCTTTATTCGTTAGGCGATGCACTCTCTTTACACGAAAGCGATTATACAGGGAAAGAATTCATCGCTGATGGTATCGGTGAAGTCACAATTTCCAAACTGGTTGATGGTGATACCACTTTTTTCCAAAGCGACGGGCAATCATATTCGGTCCGCTATCTAGGTATTGACACGCCAGAATCAACCGCTTTGTATCAAGCTTGGGGTAAAGCGGCCGCCACATATACCGCTGAAAAATTACAATCAGCCGAGAAAATCGTGTTGGAAGCCGAAGGCGATCGTCAAGACGGTAATGACCGTTATCTCGCTTGGGTTTGGTACCTTCCTGAGGGCGGCGATAAGTTCTTGTTATTGAATTTAGAACTTGTCGAATTAGCTTATTCAAAAAACAAAGTCTCAACTGGTAGTGTTTATTCAGATGTTTTAACTTTGGCTGACTGGAATGCTTCCGCAACTAAACGGCGAGTGTGGGGAGAAATTGATCCTAATTACGATTATAGTAAAGAGGGCACCCAGATGACGATTGCGTTTTTAATGGAAAACTTCGCCGATTATATGGGCTTAAAGGTTGCCATTTCGGGAATTGTCACGGCCAAAATTGGCAATAGTGTTTATCTTCAAGATGAATCAGGAGCGGGAATTTACATGTATGCCGGATATACCTCTTCATCCCAACTGCAGATAGGGGCGCATGTGGCAATTGATGGATTAACGCCAACAGTTTATAGTGGGAGTCCGCAACTAACCAATTTCAACCGGCTTAACCTATCTTTGGTGACCGAATCTTTGATAATTACGCCGGAAGTAATCACTTACGACGATTTTATTTTCACTAATATTGGCAAATATGTGACGATGAACCAGTTAACCGTCACTGGTGTCAATACTGCGAGAACAAGCATCTATGTTACCGATATCGAAGACCATGAGTTTGTTATTAGAATTGATGACAGCACTGGTTTTGATGCGGACGATTTAGGCGTTACCGTTGGTCAAGTGTTAACTGTTACTGGTCCTCTCGGATATTATGACTATGATTACAATAATGTATTTGAGGGATATAATCACGCACCAAGTAAATTTCAGTTAATGCTCACAGCTAGCGACAACATAATTATTGAGTAATAAAATTATTAAATAGGAGGAAATGTATGAAACTGATTTTAAAGAAATTTGCTTTACTGGGTCTTCTTTTAACAGCAATCTTTACGGTCGTAGCTTGTACGCCCGAAGATACATCCGAACAGATGATCTTACTTAACAATGCGTCGGCAGCTATCATTATTGATGGTCAAGACAACATTCAAGGTAATTTCACTCTACCTGGAACTGTCGGAGGTGCAACAATAACATGGGTGGCGGCAAATCCGACCATTATTGTTATCCCTGCAACCACAAACGCTAACGGATTCTATGAAGTCGTTGTCAATCGGCCACAAATAGCTGATGGCGGCGTCGACACATCTGTCGTTTTGACCGCAACACTAACTTATGACGAAGTTTCAATTACCGCCACAAGAACAGTCCGAGTCAAAGCTCAAGAACCATCAGAAACTTACACCTCTTTTGCTCTTTTATATGCTGGAGCAACATCTGGTGATACTGTTGAAGTCCAAGGAATCGTCTATGCAAAATATGCAGCGGGCTATTTCATTATGGATACAGCAGGAATCGGATTAGGTATTTTTACAACCACAGCCAACGCCGCTTTAGTCGACTATGGTGACATGGTTACGCTCACTGGTGAATATTCGTATTACAACTCATTATTCCAAGTCAAAAATCTTACTTCTCAAGTTATTGACAGCAGTGATAATGACTATACAGTCACACCAACGGTTTTGACAGATCCTGCCGATTTGATTGACGTTGACTCAACTGTCAAAGCCAATCACGGCAAAATCTATACCATTACTGTAACGCCAACATTGGTTGCATCGGGTGCTTATTTTAATCTTTATTTATACGATGGAACCACGATGATCGCTCGGGTTTATTATAATTCGACCGCCTCATCATTAGCAGCATTAACGGAAATGGTAGGAAAACTTGTTACGATTGATGTTGTCTACTATTGTTGGTACAGTGGCAAAGAAGTCTTAGTTGCTTTCGATGGCACAGCTGATGATATTCACGAAATCATTTTGACGGAAACGGAAAAACAGACAGCCGATATGAATAATATTTCGGTTATGTTAACCGCTTTGTCAGAAGGAACCGCAACCCTTCCAGCCGCAGGCGCATATGGATCAACGATTACATGGTCAGTTATTTCCGGAGGGGCAACAATTGCCGATGGAGTTGTCACATATCCCACTGTTGGTGCCGGTGCTGAGCCAGTTGATGTTGTGTTAGAAGCAACAATTTCCCGCACTGGTTTGACCGATGTGACCAAACAATTTACCATTGAAGTCAGTCCAATTGATCCAATTACCGTTGGAGCAGTTATGGATTTAATTCAAGCACTGGGAACCGCTTCAAACTCAATTAATGGCGAAGCTGTCTTGATGCAAGGTACAATCATCGGATTTAAATGGAAATATGAATTTGCTAAATATCAAGGTATGTACGTTACCGACGGAACCGATGTCGTCTTTGTATACATGGAATTTGATATAGATGATTATGCTATTGGCGATGTCGTTATGCTTAACGGAACATACTGCACTTATTATTACTTGCCAGAATTCAAAGATGTTACTTTCCAAGCAAAAGTCGCAGATGCTACGGCAGACGAATTTACTCCACTTGAATTAACGATTGCTGAGATTTATGATTATACCAATATTACTACTCCATATTATAATCAACAAATCACAGTAACAGGAACTTTAGTCATTGGAACAAAAGATTCTGAATCCTGGATTATTGATGGCGAAGGAAACAAACTTGTCTTCTCATATCTAGTTCCAAACTATACAACAACTGATCTGTTGGATCTAAACGGTATGCAAGTTACCTTCACCGGATTCTTGAATGATTACCATTCAACATATGGGTGGAGAATCACTGGTGCTAACGCTGTTTTCGAGAATGCACCATTATCAGGACAAGAAGCTCTTGATGCTGATTATGCAAGTTTGTTGATTCCGCTAGAGGCTTTGTCGGAAACAACGTATACACTCCCTGTTATCGGTGGATATGAGACTGTTATTACCTGGGCGGTTATTTCTGGCGGCGCGACACTAAATGTTGCTGGAAACGTTGTAACTTATCCGGCAGTTGCAGAAGGCGTAGATCCAGTTAATGTTGTTCTTGAAGCAACTTTGACATTAGGCGAACTGACACCGATGACAAAACAATTTACTGTAGTTGTCAGCCCAATTGTTACTATTACTGTTGGCGATGTTATCGATTTGGTTCACGAATTAGGAACAGCATCAAATAGCATTACTGGCGAAATCGTTATCGTTGAAGGCACCATTGTTGGGCTTAAATGGAAATCGGGCTTCACACAATATCAAGGCATTTATCTATCTGATGGAACCGATGTAATTTTTGTCTATTATGTATTCAATCCTGGCGATTTTGAAGTCGGTGATTTCATCAATGTGAGAGGTACATATTGCACGTATTATTACTTGCCAGAACTCTCCTCAGTTACTTTCATTGAGGTAGATGAAAGCGGTACACCAGCAACATATACCCCACAAGAATTGACAATTGAAGAAATTTACAATTACACTAATATTACTACCCCGTATTACAATCAACAAATCACTGTTACCGGAACCTTAGTTATTGGTACCAGTGATTCAACTTCATGGATTATTGATGGAGACGGAAACAAACTTGTCTTCTCATATATCGAATCTGACTATACTACAACTGATTTGCTAGCTTTGAATGGTAAAGAAGTAATTGCCACATTCTTCCTAAATGATTTTCATTCCACACTGGGATGGAGAGTCACTGGTGATGGCGCAACATTTGTTAGAACACCAGAACAATTGATTATCGATGATATCGCCGAACTTCTTGCTTTAATCAATACTTCCGTTGTCGGCGGCGATACACAATTGTTACCAACTGTTGGAACCAATGGCACGACTGTCATTTGGACCGAAGTTAGTGATTATGCTAATATCGCTGATGGCACGATTACCTATTCTGAAGTCGCTGAAAGCACCAATGTTGTCTTAACGGGTGAATTTGGCTTCTTAGTTGGTGGCGAAGCCGCAAGAACTTATCGGACTATCACCGTTGTCGTCTCCACTTGGGAACAAAAATTAACTGCTGACTTAGCAGAAATCGTTGATCTTGAAGCGGATGAATTTGATGTTATCAATCTTCCAACCGAAGGTACCAATGGTTCAGCTATCACTTGGGCATTCACTGCCGAGACAGTCAATACCGACGCAACATTAGTTGACAACGTTTTGACTCTGAAGTACAAAGGTGAAGCCTATACCATTCATCTGACAGCAACTCTGACAGTTAGTGTGTTAGATCCAGTTACCAAAGACATCGTTGTTAATGTTACGGCCTTAACATTGGTCTTTAACAACATCGCTGATGCTAATATGAAAACTGATGGCGTTTGGAATGTTGCCAACGAGACAGTAGTTACTTATCGTGGCGTTGTTACTGGATTCTACTATACAAGCGGAACATTCATTCAGGATTCCAATGGCAACGGAATGTACTGCTATCTTCTTTATAATGCTGAACTAGCAGTC
>Ga0172381_10006040_pt1 | contig 12189 bp, 22 predicted proteins | sample Leawel6488metaG_FD_119754 | JGI IMG/M metagenome (GOLD analysis project Ga0172381, IMG submission 119754) | Leachate microbial communities from a municipal landfill in Southern Ontario, Canada - Leachate well 64-88 metaG | ecosystem: Engineered > Solid waste > Landfill > Unclassified | place...
GGGCTTGTTCTTTTGGAACAAAAGATTTTGTCAATAACCGATTAAATGGGCATAAACAGTCGAAATATACTATTGCCGAAATAATGCTTTATACAAAAGGAGAATACGGGAATAATAAGTTTGTGGATTTTTTCAATAAGTAAATGGAACTCCACCTACTAAACACCGCACATAATGGCTAAGTCAATTCCCTTTGAAAAAAAAGACGGATACAATCCTGATTATTTGCATAAGTTTATTGATCGCGAGTTCCCATTACTTAAAAATGGGCTTTGGGAGCTTGCCTTCCAAAAACCGAAACGAACCGACCTTGAAAATAAGTTATTTTGGGCGTGGATACGTTGTATTTCCGATGAAACTGGGCAGGATTCACAAAGCCTATACCAGTATTATTGTGAGAAATTCAACCCCGAAGGATGCACGTATTTCACAAACGGCAAGTTTTCACGTGGTGGAACGTCAGAACTAAACACGAAGGCTTTTGCTTCGTTCTTAACCGAAATACAGGCGGATGTTGCTTCTGTACTCGGAATCACGCTTCCAACACGGGAAGATGCTAATTTTAGAGAATTTTACGAACAATATTGCATATAATTTAGCAATTTTAAACATGAAAAAAGTGTCTACAAAACAGGCGAAAAAAAACTACTTAGTCCACAAAGCAAAGAACGAAAAGGATAAAATTTGCGTTATCTGTAATCAGTATTGCGAGAATGGCGACCCAGTTCATTTAATGAACAAAAATATTTATCCACAATACTATACAGAACCCGCAAACATCCATCGTGGTCATAGAGAGTGTCACACCAAGTACGATGATAATAAAGCTTTTAGAATGCAGCAAAAGCAAATCATTGAGATTGTGCGGACGTTTGCGAGTGAACAGGAAATTAATCAATATTTTACATGAAAATATCCGAATACAAAAAGCTGATAAAAAAGAAGTCAAAGTACCACAGCGAAAAGTTGGGGGGGTATGATTCAACACGTGAGCATAAGCGGGCTTTACAGCTTGAATTAATGCAAAAGCAAGGGATTATATCAGATTTACGCAAACAGGTCAAATATCAGCTTGCAGAGGCTCAATACGTACAAGGATTCAACGGAAAACCTGTATGCGTTCGCAGGGCTATTTCGTATGTGGCAGACTTTGTTTATATCCGTGATGGCATAGAGGTTGTAAACGATGAAAAAGGCTATAAAACGAAAGAATACCTACACAAGAAAATTTTGATGAAACGAATTTTGGGAATTGAAATTTTAGAGACATAATTTTTGTATATTTGTACGGGGGTTAGTATAAAATCATTTATACGGGTCAGGTTTGTGTATAGCCGTCGGTTCGATTCCGAGAACCCCCAATCTGGAAGATTGGCAGAGTGGTTTATAGCGGCGGTCTTGAAAACCGTTGAACAGAAATGTTCCGAGGGTTCAAATCCTTCATCTTCCGCAACTTTTTACTCGTGTGGTAAAAAATAAAGAATAATTTTTGTATATTTGTTTGTTCATTTTATAAATTTAATATCCGTACAAGCACGGGAGTAACGATGTGAATCGGAAGCCTCCCATTTTTTCTAACTTTTTATTTGTTTATTCGGGAATTGTTTTTATATTTGTGTGTCAAAGCCGTTAGCTCGGATAATTTTAAACCAATATTTTTTACATTATGAAAAGAGATATAATAAGAGACGATTTAATGAAAAAAATTGAGTACGCTAAAAAATACAATTTAAGCCGACCAACTATTGATAAAAAAATAGAAGAAGGTAAATTGGTTGTTGAGCGTATTGGCGAAACTGATTATATAAAAATTAAATAACTTTTTTATTTGGTTATTTTTAACACTTTGTAAAATATGGCACAAGGAAAAGAAACAGTTGTTATTTATAAAGACTGGAAAAATATATTTTCAAAATTATCAGATGAAGAAGCTGGAAAATTAATAAAACATTTTTTTTCATATATAAATGACGAAAATCCAATCTTAGAAAATAGATTATTAGATATTGTTTTTGAACCTATAAAAATGACCTTGAAAAGAGATTTAAAACATTGGGAACTTGTCAAATTAAAAAGGTCTGAATCAGGACGTTTAGGAGGTTTAGAGAGCGGCAAATCAAGGAAGCAAAACGAAGCAAACGAAGCAAACGCTTGCAAAACAAAGCAAAACGAAGCAAACGAAGCAAACGCTTGCAAAACAAAGCAAAACGAAGCAAACGAAGCTGTAAGTGTTACTGATAATGTAACTGTTATTGATAATGATAAAATAAAAAAAGAAAAGAAGAGTATGCCGAAAAAATCGGCATCACCTACACTTTTTGAAAATCCATCAACACCATATGAAAAATTTAATAACTGGATTATAAACGACTATCCAAATGTGTCAAAATTAAATAGTCAAATGACAGAAAATGAAATGAATTTACTTTTAAAAAAATATGGTAAAGAAAGACTATATGATATTTTAGAGCAAATGGAAAATAAAAAGGATTTATGCAAAAAATATAATTCAGTATATCTAACAGCAAATAATTGGTTAAAACGATGACATTACCACAAGATACATATGCCGAAAAAATAGTTTTAGGCTCAATAATAGGGAGTTACGAAACATATATTCAGATAAGCAATATAATTTCATGTGATTCTTTTTTTGATTTAATCAATAAGGATATTTATAAAGCTATTGATGCGATTTATAAACGTGGTGATAAATGCGACATTATAACCGTAAACAATGAACTTAAAAAACAGCAATCAATAGTTGATTTTAATTATCTAATTGACATAAATGGATTGTATTCAATAGATTGCATACCTCATGCTTGTATAATTCAAGATAAGTATTTAAGACGTAATGTATACCAATTGACGATAAATATGGCAAATAAAGCCTGTAGGGATGATTTGGATATAATTGATGTTATATCGGAATTATCCGAAGAAACAAAAAATATTATAACATCGGACAAAGAAGAAATAATTACAATGCCAGAAGCGGTTAAAGAATTAACCGAAACCATGAATAAAAATGCATCAGATGACAAAAGTATAACCGGGATGGTTACCGGTTTTGAAATAATAGATAAATATACTGGAGGATTACAGGGTTCAGATTTAACCGTTATAGCAGCTGAAACCTCACAAGGTAAAACATCATTCGCGCTTTCTATGTTAAGCAATATTGCCCATAACTCACCATGCGCAATATATTCACTCGAAATGTCAAGTAGACAATTAACCGCGCGCCTTGCATCACAGGAAACCGGAATACCATCCAATGAACTTCTTTATTCCAAATTACAAGACTATCAATTTTTAAAGTTTGATAATAATATCCAGAAACTATGCCAAAAACCTATTTTTATTGACCCACGATCCACTATCTCTATTGAAGGGATACTTTCATCGATTAGAAGATTGCACGTCAAATACGGCCTTAAAATGGCCGTTATAGATTATCTACAAATTATACCCATGAAAGGCAAAATTGAAGAATTAACGGCCCAATACGCAAGGCAATTAAAAAACTTAGCAAAAGAACTTGATATTCATATTATTCTGCTTTCTCAATTAAATAGAAATGAAAGTCATGTTCCAACACTATCGAGACTAAGAAGCTCCGGGCAAATAGAGGAGACAGCCGATAATGTGGTTCTAATTTACAGACCTGAAATGTTTAATATTTCTTTTCCGGAACCTTTTAATAATTATGAAACAAAAGGTTACGCCATGATTGATTGGGCCAAAGGGAGAAATGTCGGTACTTTTAAACTCCTTGCCGCATTTAATAAGTTTACTACACATTTTACAGATATTAATATTTCTGATGTTCCTCAAAAAGACAAGGATATTGACGATAAACCATTTTAAAAAAATTCAAAAATTGAATCATGGAAAAGATTGAACTATGGCAACTTGCCAAATATTTGACGTATGAATTAAAAGTAAAGGGAATTACTCTTAGATCAACATTTGAAGTTGGAGGTTTAGATGGATCTGTCGTTTTACTTGTTGGACGTGGTCGTGTTGACTTATTTGACATAATGCCTTACGTCCGTCCATTATCCGACCTTATCATGCCTGACGAAAACGGGGTGACGGACATGGAAAGGTTGGCGAAAATAACAGATTCTAATTTTGAAAAAGTACTTGATAGTTTTACGTATAGCGAAGGCGTTGCAGTCGGTATATACTCTTGTCGTTATTGGAGAAAAGATGGTTTATCTTATAGATTGTCTTTTGATCTTACTAATTTACGATTTTTTACAAAATATGCAGTTTCTGCTATTAATCAATTACAACTTTTTGAGTTCCTATTTTCCCGCCATTACGACGTTTTTGGTTGGATTGAAAAAGGACTTGCCCTGAGTATTAACGATAAACCTTTTTAAAAAAATATATTATGAATTATGATGAATTTTTAAATACCAAGAAACACACTTCTATAAATTATGGCTTTGATACCTGTTTTATGGTTGATTCAATGTTTGATTTTCAAAAATACATTACTGAATATGCTATAAAAAAAGGAAGGTGTGCAATATTTTTAGATACAGGATTGGGAAAAACAATTATAGAATTGGTGATTGCCCGGAATTACAACATCAAAACAAATAAACCTGTTCTTATCATAACCCCTTTAGCTGTTGCTTTTCAGTTTATTAAAGAAGCTGCAAAGTTTAGAATTGATGATATTGAGTATTCCAAAGATGGCAAATACACTAAAAAAATAGTGGTCTGTAATTATGAACGTTTGATAAACTTTAATAGTTCGGATTTTGATTGTGTTATTCTTGATGAAAGTTCTATCCTTAAAAATTTCGATGGTGCAACAAAACAATTAATTACCTCATTTTTAAGAAAGGTTAAATATAGGTTTTTGGCAACGGCAACACCTTCACCAAATGACTACATAGAATTGGGTACAAGTTCCGAGGCATTGGGTTATACTGGTTATATGGATATGCTTTCAAAGTTCTTTAAAAATAATCAGAATAATGTCGCAAAACTAAGTCAGGTATCAAAAGCACGTCAAGGCGAAGAATGGTATTTAAAACCTCATGCCGAGAATGATTTTTGGAGATGGGTATCGAGTTGGTCTATATCAGCAAAAAAACCGAGTGATATCGGATTTAAAGATGATTTGTATATTTTGCCCGATTTATACGAAAATATCCATATCGTTGATAATGCGAACCCTTTAACAATAAATGGTCAAACAAGTATGTTTAATCGCCCGGCTGTTAATTTTGCCGAAATAAAACAAGAGGTTAGAAGTACGCTAACAAAAAGGTGTGAAATGGCTGTCAATATTTCATCTAAAAAAGATGTTAGCGTTTATTGGTGCAATCTTAACGATGAAAGTTCTTTGTTAAGACACTTAGACCATGAGGCTGTTGAAATTTTAGGAAGTATGAATATTGATAAAAAAGAAGACATTCTCCTGAATTTTGCCGATGGAAATATTAAAAAGATTATAACAAAGAGTTCAATTACTGCATTTGGGTTGAATTGGCAACATTGTAACCATACTACATATTTTCCAACATTTTCATACGAACAATATTATCAGTCAATAAGAAGATTCTGGAGATTCGGGCAAAAACAAGAGGTTAATGTGGATCTTATTATTTCCGATGGTCAGCAAAGGATTTTGGACAGTCTTTTAATCAAAAAAGACAAAGCAATAAAGATGTTTGAAAACCTTATCAAAAATGCTAATTCAGATTTTAAGGTGACGAAAAAAGAGTTTAACAAAGAAATTTGTTTGCCTAAGTTTTTATAATTACATTTGCTGGTATATAATACAGATGTGCAAATGGATGAACAATATTTAATAAACGAATACATTACAAAAAAAAGAACCTGTAATGATATCGCAAAAGATTTAAAAAGAGATCCTAAAACGGTTTGGAGTTGGTTAAAAAAATATAATATACCAACTCGCCCACGTGGAGGAGATAGTTCTACTGGAAGTTTCAAAAAAGGCTCTAATTTATGGGTAGGTAAAAAACATAATGAAGAAACAAAGCAAAAAATTAGAGATGCCAGATTTAGGGATGGTCATGTTCCATATTTAAGAAATGGTGAACATTGGTTAAAATCCGTTGCAAGTAGTGCTCATCCGAATTATAAAAATGGGTTAAGCCCAGAAAGGCAATCTTTTTATAGTAGTATAGAATGGGTTGAGTTAGTAAAAAAAGTATGGCGTAGGGATAATTCTATTTGTAAAAATTGTGGAAAACATCATGATACAGAAACAATCAGAGGGAATTTCCATATACACCACATTATATCATTTCAAGTAAAAGAAAAAAGGTTCGATTTAGATAATTTAGTTTTATTATGTAAAGAATGCCACAGATGGGTTCACTCAAAAAAGAATAGTAACAATAAATTTTTAATAAAATGGGAAACAAGGTAAAAGACCAGATAATCACTGGCAGTTATGCGATTTACAATAGTGATAATATGTATATATTGCCTTCTTTGGCAGATAATAGCATAGATTTAAGCATATACTCACCACCTTTCTGTGGTTTGTATAAATACTCAAGCAGTCCAAATGATTTTAGTAATTGTGACTCTCGAGAAAGCTTTTTACAACAATACGAGTTCCTTATTGCTGAAATGGCAAGAGTTACGAAACCCGGAAGAATAAATGCCGTCCATTGTACAGATGTTCACACAAATACAGGTAGATTGTGGGATTTTCCTGCAGAAATAATCAAACTACATGAAAAGTACGGAATGGAATACCACAACCGTATAACTATTTGGAAAGAACCATTGAAGGTTCGTATGCGTACTATGGTACAAAGTTTAATGCACAAATTTATAGTTGAAGATGCTACACGGTGTTTCCCTGCTATGCCTGATTATGTTTTAATATTCAGAAAAAAGGGAGAGCCGGAAAACCCTGTAACTCATCCAAACGGATTAATTGATTACCCTTATTTTGGTGAAATTCCTTTTTTGGATGCACACAAAGAAACATATGGTAATTATGAAGATTTCCGTAAAAAGTGGATTAGTTTCAAAGGTGATCAAAGAGAAAACAAACTTTCTCATTTAACATGGCAACGTTATGCTTCGTGTGTTTGGGATGATATAAGAATTGATAATGTTTTGCCATTCAAAGACAGTAAAGAAGAAGATGATGAAAAACACGTACACCCCTTACAATTAGATGTTATTGACAGGATAGTTTATCTATACTCAAATGTAAACGATGTCGTACTAACCCCTTTTATGGGTGTTGGAAGTGAGGTTTATAGTGCTGTTTCAATGAATCGTAAAGCAATAGGGATAGAGTTAAAGGATAGTTATTACAAACAGGCTCTTTTGAATCTGAAAGAGGCTGAAAAACGATTTATGAGGGTTTGTCAAACTACTATTTTTGATGCAGACTAAAAAATTTAGCTTAATTGAAAGCATTACTAACACTTTTGTCGGGTTTATAATAAGTCTATTAATTCAGCTTATTATTTACCCCACAATGGGGATTCCTGTAACATTCAAACAAAATATTATTATTACTGTAATTTTTACAGTTGCAAGCATTTTAAGAGGTTATATTTTGCGAAGAATATTTAATAAACCTGTTGTACAACATACTAATTTTTGAACCACTTAATTGATTAATAAGTAAATTTGCAAAGATGAAATATAGAATATTCGCTTACACACTTTCAAAGAATATTAAGAAGGAGATTTATACCTATGATTTGGAGGCGGAAAGGAAAAGAATCGAGAAAGAGAATCCGGGGTTTAAGGTTGATTTGAAATATGAAACTATAAGTAAAAAGGAGTAAAATTATCTTTTTGGAAAATAAATTTGAAAATAAATTTTGAGATGTTTCCCAAAATAATTTATAATATCCTGAAAAATAATAGATTAAGAAAAATAAAAAGTTGAATTGTTTACTAATAAGAAAACCAATGAAAAATAATATTGCAAGAATGTTATTATTAGCGTCTGTATTTTCAGCATGTGTTCAATCAAATGAATCATACTATAAACCTTCACGGAAGCGAAACGAAAACAAACCTATTCCAAATGGTTGCAAGAAATATCATTATGAAGATGGTTTTGAGACTATTGCAATTTCTCAGAAGTCGGCAGACAAGAAACATGATAAATGGAAAGTTAAGCTATGAAAAAGAAAATACCACAAAAGCGAAATTGGGATGTTTTACCTAAAGATGAAAGGCAAAGAATTATGAAGCTTGCCGATAGTCTTTTTATCCCTCCACAATTTGTCCAAATGATGTACGAAAATAGACAAATAGATTAACCATGGCACTAACAGATGAATCCCTGATGCCTTTTGGTCTTCATAAAGGTTCAAAAATGACAAATGTACCTGCAAGTTATTTGATGTATTTATACGACAGTGGTAAATGCACCAAAGATGTGAGAGATTACATTGAAGATAATTTGGATGTTTTGAAACAGGAGATAAAACAAAAGCAGAAAGTATGATAAACCTAATTTACATTGACCTTTTTTGCGGAGCCGGTGGAACTATTTATGGTATTTGTGGCTCAACAGTCAGAAAACATTTAAGAAAATTTAGATGTCAACCGCTTTAGTTGAATCAACAGCAAAGCAATTAATTAAAAAAGCAGCATGATGAAACGCATTCAACGCAAACGCTCAAAAGGTTGGCGGTTACCAGAAAACGCCGTCTGCATTACAAGGAGAACGAAGTACGGTAACCCAATGAAGATTGTTCAAATGGATGATGCATCATTTGGAAAAATTTTTGTTCTTGATTTTGAATTTAATTATTGGGCAGATACTGGTCTTTATGGTGATATAACTGATATGCTACATATGTTTGACTTAATGCTAAGAGGTCAGGTATTTATGAATACAAGGTTGCAAGTTTGGTCTGACTATTTTTCAAAACTTGACTTAACCCCGCTTATAGGACACGATTTGGCATGCTTTTGCAAAGAAGGTGATCCGTGTCACGGGGACTGTTATATTAACTTTATACAAGAAAAATATGAAAAACAAGCTTGAAAGATTTGCATGATAATCCAGAACTATTATGAAACAAGATGGATTTAACGCTATAATTTCAGAAAGAGGCAAAGCCTTATATATATTTAGATTTATTGTCGGTAAACCATATCTGTATCACGATAGATATGGTAATATCGCCCTCTTTATTTATAAAGAAAAGACTACTTCTATTGTAGGAAGTCTGTGTATAGCCGTTTTTACATCTGGCAAGGTAGGAGTTTTTAAAGATGTATTTTTATCTACAGGTTCCAATTATTTTAAAGCAACGAAGAATCAAATTGAGCTTCTTATAGGTATAGAAAACAAAACATTTAATCCTGAACTATTATGAGCCTACCAAAAAACACCCCCGAAACAATCTACCTTGATTTAGGGACAGAATGCAACGACTTCAATGACTTGACTGATGTTACTTGGTCGAAAGATAATGCGACAGGAAAAGGTGTTGAGTATATCCGAAAGGATATAGCGGAACAGAAAGCAAAAGAGCTTGCTAAGATATACGCCAATGAACTTGTTTCGGGGTTCACAATACTAAACATTGACGAATTTTCACCGAGTATATAGATAATCGAAGAAAATAAAATTTTTGCATATTACTTTTTATTTTGTATCTTTGTAATGCTAAACCATTTAATGAACAAACCAATGACGTATTCAATACTAACATAAAGGCTGAGGCTGATATTTCGGAGCATGGTTTAGCGACTTGTTCACTTCGATTTATCAGCTTTGGTCTTTTTAATACATTGAATTATGGAAGAAGAAATTTGGAAAAGTATTGAAGGATACGAAAAAGACTATCAGGCGATTTCTTCCTCTACTTCTAATGTCTTACTAATACATTAGAAGTAGAGGAAGAAATAATATTACGTAATAAGTTGATACAACAAATGGTAGGTACATTATATCCTTCTATCCTTATGAGTGAAATACAAGAACTTAATCAATATTTGCAGAAATTAAGAAACTATTAAAAATTAAAAGTCAAACCTTAATGATGGAATGCAAACACTGCCAAATGTGGTACGAGAAGTTTAACCCTGTTAAGGGAGATGCTTTGATTAATTTTTGTATATATAAAAACTGTGCAAAGCATCCTCAAACCAAAGCATGTAAGGATTTTAAACAAAAATTATGCTAACAATAGAAAATAAATTCGGTAAACAGTGTGTCATGAACGGGAGGCTTCTAAGAGGCATACTCTTAGAAGGTGAGACGCTTGATGAATTCCTTATACGCACAACCAAGCCCAAATTAAAACGCCCTGTAGGAGGACAGTCTAAAGGATTACCAAAACATGAGCCTAAAACTAAACGGAACATACCGTTTAGCACGGAAGATAAAAGTTTAATTGGAACTGTAACAATCATATGATACTAAAACCCCTACTCGATGCAATATTTACTTATTGCGGCCTTACATTCAGAGATATTCTACTTTGTCAATCGGATGAAGCGATAATCTGTAAGCAGATATGTCTCGAATACCTGTTAAATAATGGGTTATCCGAAGAAGGTTGCACCAAGTTATTGGGGTGTGTTATATTCCCTATTGAACTAACTGTCCAGTACGCAATTCTCAAAACAAATATTTATAAACTTTTAAACAATTGAATTATGGAAAAAGAAATTTATGACATTATCAAAAAGAATCTGCCCGCAGAGGTAGGCGAAACATTACGCGGAGTTATTGAACAGGGGCAAAAAGATGCACAAAGAGTTATTGAATTGGATAGATATCTATCTGAAAGGAATGAGGATCTTCATTCTATGCATGAAAAAATTCAAGAATACGAGAAACTTGATTCAAGGAACTCCGGACTCAACCAAAGGGAATTAGATATTGCAAAACGCGAACAAAAAGCAACCGAGGATGAACTTAGGTTTCAATTAAAGGAAGTCGAAAAAAGAACAGTAGATATGTTTGCATTAGTTTCTTTACTGGTGAAAAATCCGAGAGCTATAGAATTTATGACATCATCCTCAAATGGGAATGAAGAAAGGTTCGATCAAGATGGTGGAACGCGTATACTCCAAAATAATAGAACTATTACCGGAACTAAAGAAGCTACATTCACAAAGGAATAAATTTTTGAATTATGGAAAAAACAAAATTTAGAGTTTGGAATGGTATTGAAATGATATACGACGTTATGGTAGGAAGGTTTGGAGTATTTTATGTAAATCCTGAAAATGGAGACGGATTAAATCCATTAGATACTGCTTGTTTAACTCAGAATACCACCAAATACCCTGATAATATACCGTTAATGCAGTTTACAGGATTAAAAGATAAAAATGGAGTTGATTTATATGACGGGGATATAATTAGATTTGAAAATGACGATGAAGATAACAAGCAGTGTTCAGATATTACATTCATAAATGGGGGGTTTGTTGTTGAAGCTGATTTTGGCGACTATGATCTTACTACGATTGGATGGGCAATAGATATTTTAGGGGAGTGTGAAGTTCTTGGCAATATTTATCAAAATCCTGAATTACAAAATAGTAGGTTTATTAAATGAAATTGCCCCACTTATCACAAGCGAGGCAATCTAAAATTATGAAGAAGAAAAAAATAGCAGGGCAGTCTTAGGGCTGCCTTTTTTATTTCATTATTAGAAATGTAAGAATTGCTCCGGCACCCATATAAAACCATTTGTCGTTTTTATGCCACCAATTAGTCTGTTTAGTAAGTTCTTTCTGTAACTTACTATTGGCTGCATAAGACTCCATAAGGGAGAGTTCTATTTTACCCTGTTGAATATCCATTGTCTCAACTTCGAGAGTCATATTCTTATTAATAGCGGTAAGTAGTGTAACCTCATAATCCAGACTGTCAATAATTATCTGTGAAGTTTTGATAATAGAATCGCAAGGTGCGGACTGGTAAACCGTATCAGAATCATAAACGCCGACTTCATTTTTTAGTTTAGCCTTCAAATCCTTTATTTCAGCTTTTAAAGGTGTTATCTTCTTTTCATACGACTTGTTTATACTATCAAGTCGGTAAATATCCTTTTTGGCTTGCACAGAGTTCACAGAATCAACGATCTGTTGACGGATGGACTGTGCGTCTATTTGAACCAACGCATCGTTAGAACGCTTTATTTCGCATTTAGAGACTATACCAGAAACGCCTACAAA
>Ga0172381_10006041_pt1 | contig 12187 bp, 15 predicted proteins | sample Leawel6488metaG_FD_119754 | JGI IMG/M metagenome (GOLD analysis project Ga0172381, IMG submission 119754) | Leachate microbial communities from a municipal landfill in Southern Ontario, Canada - Leachate well 64-88 metaG | ecosystem: Engineered > Solid waste > Landfill > Unclassified | place...
GTGAATGGTATTACGACGGTTCAAACTTTTACATGTACTTTGGAAGCGCAAGTCCTTCAAATTATACTGTAAAGGTCAGCACCATTGATGAGATTGCCTACCTTGACGATAAAAACTATATCACCTTCGACAACCTTACAATTGAAGGGGCCAATGTTAATGCGATTCAGGTACGTAACTCCGATTATATTACCATCCAGAACTGCAATATCAACTTTACCGGAGGAACTGCCATCTACGGACCTTGGTGGGGTACATCACCGTATTGCAAAATTACCTCCAACACAATCACAAACAGCAACAGCAATGCGATCTCGCTTAGGGGGGATCACACCTATGCCGCGGTAACATCAAATACAATCAGGAAATCAGGGGTTCTTATCGGTATGGGAGATAGCGGTGATGGAACATATAATGCAATAAATATCGGAGGGGACAATAGTCTAATACAATATAACATAATCGAGGAAACTGGATATATCGGTATTCATTTTGCTGGTGATAACACTATTGTATCCAATAACTTCGTCAATGGTTTTAATCTTATTAAGGATGATGGCGGTGGTATTTATACATATGTCGGGACAGGCACTGCATGCACCGGCCAGAAAGTAACTAGCAATATAGTATTAAATGGAATGGGATATCCAGAGGCTTCTCCGGGTGATGATATTTTGACATTTGGAATCTATTTGGATGACCGTACAGAAAATGTTCTTTTACAAAATAATACATTGGCAAACTGCAATACCGCCGGAATATATCTGCATAATGCACATGAGATCGGAATTACAGGAAACACTCTTTATAATAACGGAAACGGACGTGATGACTGGGGTACTCAGATGCTCTGCATCCATGACGGTTACAGCCCTGATGACCCCATCAGAAACATAACGATGAACAACAATATCTTCTTTGCAAGGGAGGCCTCTCAGTATAATTTGTGTTTCGTGACTCCCGATAATGATATTTCAAGTTTTGGCACAGCTGATAATAACGGTTATGTAAAACCAGCAGATAACGGTAAAGTTGTCAGAACCTGGAGTGCAGGATGGTCAGGCAGTGCAATAGCCCGTTCGCTTGATGACTGGCAATCGTTCAGCGGCCAGGACAATAACTCATATGAATCGCCGGTCTCTTTTACAGACCTTAACAGGATCCGGTTTGAGTATAATGCTTCAAATTCAAATAAAGTGGTCTCTCTTGATGGCAGTTATATCGACGTTAAAGGGAACACCTATTCAGGCAGCATAACTCTTGCTCCATACTCCTCAGCAATATTGATTTTTTCTAGCTCCCTACCCCCAATTGTTGAAGCTCCTATATATATCAGTTCTGAAATTCTAAATGAAGCACCGGATAAAATTGAGATGACTTATAACGTGTCTTTAGCTAATATACCTCCTATATCTTTAGCATTCACAATACTCGTAAATTCAAATCCGGTAAGCGTAAATAATATAGCTATAATAGACACGAAAGTTATTTTAACCCTATCCTCCGCAGTTGTTTTTGGAGACGTTATCACTATTTCATATACTTCGCCCTTGTCAAATCCGATACAAACCCCGGAGGGTGGTATAGCTGAGTCTTTAACTCTAAAAATTGTTACAAACAACGTAGCTATAATTGATGATATTCCGGTTGTGGTTTATGAAAAAATTAGGATTTACCCTAATCCAGCTGATGAGTACTTTAATGTTAAAATAGAAAATTCTGAATCAATTTATAATTACATAAAAATAATTTCGGTAACTGGCAAAATAATGTATGATAAAAAGTTAGATCCCAATATAAAAGAGTTTAGAATCCCTATAGATTTCAAAACAGGTTTTTATATTATACAAATGGGATTTGGAAATAAAACATTTTTTGCTCAAAAGCTTGTTATAATAAAACCATGATTCTATTTAACTTTCAGAAAACTCATAAAACTTTATGAGTTTTTTCTTTTATAATGTATATAAAATTATAAAAATGGATAAAAAGTTTGATCTAAAAGATATTGCAATTGTTCCAATAATAGAGAGCGATATATCTAGCCGAAAAGAATGCGAGACGGAAACAGATTTTCCGAGACCCGGAGGTTTAAAGATGATGCTTCCTCTAATAGCTTCTCCGATGGATACGGTTGTTTGTGAAAAGAATTATTCTGCATTTATTGATCGTGGAATTATCCCTTGCTTACCAAGAGGATTAAATGTGAAACATCTGGTTGGAAGTCCTTATTATTTTCAGGCTTTTGGCCTATGTGAAATTGAAACCCAACTTGAGAATTATAAAAAACAGATTCATAATAAACTCTTTGAGCTTTCGGATGAAACAAAAGATGAATTTTATTATTTCCCAAATGTCCTCATTGATATAGCGAATGGTCACATGGCTAAACTTATTTCAATCATTATAGATATAAAAAAATATTGGCCTAATATAAAATTGATGGTTGGTAATGTAGCTAATCCTCTTACATATAAAAATCTTGCTATGGCAGGAGCAGACTATGTAAGGGTGTCTATAGGCTCGGGATGCGGGTGTACTACCTCTTCTAACGTTGCAATCAATTATCCATTAGGTTCATTAATTAGCGAGTGCTACCACATTAAAAGGGAGTCAGAACTTGAAGCTAAAATAGTTGCAGATGGGGGAATGCAAGGATACGATGATATTATAAAAGCTTTAGCTCTAGGAGCGGACCAAATAATGATCGGATCATTATTTAATAAAGCTATGCAAAGTGCTGGGTATAATTATCTTTGGGGAATCAGAATAAAATCATATTCTATAGCTAAAAAATTATGGAAATGGGGATTCCCCATTAAAAAGAAATATAGAGGAATGAGTACAAAAGCTGTGCAAAGGAGCTGGGGGAAGGCCAAATTAATAACCGCAGAAGGAATTACAAAATATCAAAAAGTTGAATATAATCTTTCCCAGTGGGTAGAAAATTTTCAGGATTATCTTCGATCCAATATGAGTTATTGCGGCGTAAGAAATTTGCAGGAATTTATTGGAGAGGTGGAATATATTTTTATTACGGAAAATGCTAGAAAACGATTTGAAAAATAAAAAGATGATAAATTACGAGAATGCTCTTTTCTAATGTCATAAACTTTTTTATATTTTAAACATATAACATATAAATTCTATAAAATGCTTTGTCTTTATAATAATGGGCTCACTGAAGAGTTATCCCCGCTGAAATTATTTTTTTCCGATCAGGAGATACTGGAGTTTTTCAAGGGCTTTAATAATATTCAAACAAAAAGATTGATTGAGATTCCAAATACCTGGTGTGTTTGGGGGGAATTAAAAAACCCAGATGAGGAGGATTACAATAAATTAGCTTCTGAAATTATACAAGAGCATTGTTATTCAAAATTATTTTTACTTCATGATACAGAGGTTGATCCTTCATGGAATCTAACGGATTCCATAATTTATGATAATTATAATATATTTAAACGGAAAATACTTGAATTTATTGATATAGTAGCAGCCGAAACTATTAGAGAAATGGGCGAAACGAGAAATACTTCGGAGAAGCCAAAATCAATAGTTTTAGATCCCGTAGGTATTTCTGATGATAAAAGAGTTATTTTTAAATTTAATCCGGATAAACAACAACCCGATTTTTTCCATATCTCCCAATTCAATGAATTTGCTAATAAATCCTTTAATTTTTTAGATAAATTTTATAAAAATGGGGATAACCTTCCAATATATGCTGATAAAAAAATGATTGTTATATTGGATGACTTCCAAGTAAAACAATATATAGATTTTCTTATAGATTTTTTTAAAGAGCAGGAGGATTATCTAAAATGTGCTAGAATAAATGGCATTTATCAAAGCTGGATAGAATATAAAGAGAAGACAAAAAAAATATCCTCCAAAAAAAGAGGGAGGCCAAAGAAAAAATTAGATAATTCCAATGATATATCAAAATCATAATATCATTTTTAATAGAGTTTCAAAAAGCGATTCGGATTTTTCTTTTATTGAGGACTCCCCCATTTTTCCCGGAGCGCCAAAGTTTCCTTTATCATTATGTATGGATTCTAGTGGAAGGTTATTTTGGTCTTCTAAAAATGAGACTGAATCTATTGTTGAATTTCGGGATGTGCATAGTGGGTTATTTTATAAAGATGAGCGAATAGGTATAGGAAGAGAACCTCTTTATACATATAAATTTGATATTGCAGTTTCGGAAAATTCTATCGAAACTGCTTTTCATATCGGGGATGGGAGATATGGATTTTCTATGGGGAATGGAACTAATGATGGATTCCTTCCGGAAATTATTGGAATGGGGGAAGGAGAAAACGATGCTGGACTATATTTTATAGGAAGAGCTGGAAATTCCCTTTCCTCTGATATCCCATTAATAATTATTGATGGTCGAAATTCAGCCGATGAGGAGTTAAAAAACCGGCCTATTTTAGGGATTACTAGTGCAGATTATAGAAACTATAAATTAGTTATCGATCAAAATGGGAACGTAGGTATAGGGAAAAAACCCGAAATATATAGAATGGAAGTTAATGGAAAGATCGGGGCTGCCGATTTTATTATAAAAGGCATAAGTATTGCAGAGATTATTCAAGAATATAGAGGTGAAATCGAACAGTTAAAAAACGAAATTAAAGTTCTCAAAGAACAGAAAGAAAATAACAAAAGTGAATGATCCAAAGTTTTATCCTAATAGCACTAGTAATTCTATGTATTCTTTTATTAGTTTCAATATTTAAAAAACCCTTTGACTATACACCGCGAAATCCCTGCCGTTTTAAAATATTACAGCCTCAATATAGTATTGATGGCAATAAAAAGAAGGTTTCTTTTATGATTTTGGTGGAAAAAAAGCATCGATACTTTATTAATTTTCCCTTATTGTTTAAGTTTTATTCGGACCAGGAGTTTAAGTCAATGGTTAGGATTTTTTATTCAGTTCCCAATTATCCAAGACAAAAACTTCTTGAGAAATATATTGAATACTTTTCTAAGGTTAAAGAATATATCGTTTATCTTACCGATGTTGTTGTGGAAAAAGTTATTATCGATATAGAAATAGAGATTGAAACGGGAACTCCTACCATTGAATTCCAAATTCTTGAAAATAGTACTTGCGATCTTACCAAAGAGCATAAACTCATTATTAGATTTCCCTAAAAATATTTTTTTATTAAAAACCTTTTTGTATATTTGCATCATGAAACAGATAAAATTGACAAAAAGAGAAATTTGGATGCTCCACTATATCTTGGATTTTTATTGTGTGAGATACATGATGTGCAACGCCAAAGGTAGAAAAGATGGTTCTGAAAAAGCCGATATTCATATAGCTCTTTCTACTGCACTCTGTAATTTTATTCTATGTGAAGGAACTCCAAGAGATGAAGATACCTATAACGTAATGGAGTGTAGGATGAAAGTTCATGATTACCTAGCAGATATTCTTACGGATAGAATGGATGAAGTTATTGGATATCCCTATGATAAACAAATGTATTGGGAAGATTTTTACTATTATGCACAAAAATTCTTCACAGTTATTATAGATCATATTTCTGAAATCAACGATTTGATTAAAAAAACTTTGGAGAATGTCATAAAATCTCGTAAAATTGAAAATCAATGGGGATAATATCTGGCAATACTTATATTTGTAATATCATAAGAAGAGATGGCGGAATTTATTTTAAAAATATTTTTTTAGGGATATTTGAATTAAAGTAAATAAATTAACGTTTCCTTAACGTTTTAAATCCCCCAGAAGATTTTTTCTTCTGGGGATTTTGTTGTATATTTGTACCGATAAAAATTTAACTATGGATAATATTGATTTACTCGAAGAAAAATATCTCAAAGCAAAAATAGCTTATTATGAGGGAACCCCATTTCTTACAGACGCCGAATTTGATGCTCTGGAATCACTTTTAAGAGACGAAGGTTCTAAAGTTATTGAACAAGTTGGTTCAAAAAGAAAAGATTTCGATTTTTCTCATCCAACAAAAATGCTTTCTCTTTCTAAAATTCAGACTGAAGCTACAGAGCAGGGAACTAATTATGCTGAAGATTTATTTCAAAGATGGTTTCAGAAGAGAAAATCTGAAATTAAGGCTGTTAATCCTATTCTTTTATCCTCCCCGAAATTTGATGGAAACGCTATCAATATAATATATCGGGGTAATGAACTTGCAAACATACTTACAAGAGGGGATGGCTTTACAGGGAAAGATGTTACAAAAAGATTTATATCCGCAGATAAGATTCCTGCGAAAATTGATTTGCCATATATTGATGAATTTTCAACTTTTTCAGCTAACGATGCTATTGAAATTCGTTGCGAAGTTGTTATTGAAGCAAAACTCTTTGAAGAAAAATATTCTGGCGAATTTGCTAATCCCAGAAATTATGTAGCCGGAGTTATTGGGAAAGATGAAGAGAATTCTGAAAAAATGTCAGAACTCGATATTATTCCCCTCCATTATTTAATTAATGGAAAACATGTTTCTCAGACTATATTTGGAAAGAATCTTGCTTTTTCAAAGGATTATAATATCCCTTTTTTTGCAGAGAATTATATTGATGCTATTAAATCCTATGAAAATTTAAGAAAGATCTACAAATATCAATTAGACGGGGTTGTTATATCTTTCCCGGTAGAATACAGAGAAATGCTGGGGGAAAACGATCACGATCCTGAATGGGCTTTAGCTATCAAATTTGTTCCGGTCGAAGCTGTCACGACTGTAGAAGGTATTGAATGGAATTTAAGTAAAATGGGGGAACTTATTCCAACACTTCTTCTTAAGCCTGTTCTTCTTGATGGATCAACAGTTAGAAGAGCATCCGGGTATAATGCGAAATATATTTTGGATAATAATATTAAATCAGGAACTTTGGTCAGTATTTGTAAACGAGGAGATATTATTCCTGCCATTCAAAGAGTTATAATTTGATAATATTGCCAGCTTTTTGAATGGTATATAGATAAAATAAACTATGAAAAAAGAAAAATTAGTAGGTATCTATATTTGGAAAAATAAATTAAATGGAAAAGTTTATATTGGATCGAGTGATAATATTAAAAAAAGATGGAAACAGCATATCCAAACAGCCAAAAGTGGATCTAATTATAAATTTCATCAAGCAATAAGGAAATTTGGAGAAGATAATTTTGATAAAGAAATACTTGAATTGGTTTCTCAAAATTTGCTGGAAAGCCGAGAAATAGAGTGGATAAAAAAATATAATAGTATAGAAGAAGGATATAATGTTTCTTCTGGATATAATTCAATTTCTTTTAATCCTAATCTAGCAAATATAAAGAAAAATTTAAGCGAAAAGGCTTCAAGAAGAACCTGGATTTTTAAAGATAATATTCAAAAATCTGTTTATAGAGATGAAATAGAAAAATATTTGAAAGAAGGATGGATTAGAGGAAGGCCTAAATTCTCAGAAGAACATATAAAAGAATTGAAAGAAAGCCATTTGGGTATAACTTTATCTGATTCTGCAAAAGATAAACTTTCGATTTTGTGGTTAAATAGACATCATACTGAAAAAACCAAAGAATTGATGAGGTCTAAGACCAAAGGAAGATATTCTTTAATTTGGTATGAAAAAAAATATGGTGAAAAAATAGGTCAGGAAAAATATAAAATGCATCATAATCACAATAATGGAATGAATGGCAGAATGTGGGTAAACAAGAATCGTATTACGAAAGCTATAAAAAAAGAAGAATATGAAAAATATAGAAATAATGGGTGGAGCATTGGACGTAAATAATGTTTTACCGAAATATTGTCCAGCTTGTAATTCACCCACAGAATTCGATGGAATTCATCTTACTTGCACAAACGAAAATTGTGTTGGAAGAATTGCTAAGCAGCTTTCTTATGCCGTTAAAATTCTTGAAATAAAAGGAATTGGAGAAAAAACCATCGAGCCTTTTGCAAAAGATTTCAAGAACATGTATGAACTTATAGTTTGGGTTCTTGGAGCAGCTGGAGTGACAAATGCGATAGAAAAATATGGTATGAAATGGAATTCAAGATCACATGAATTATTTGTTCAAGCTTTCTTCAATATCAAATCTCTTACCTATACCCAGGTTATTCAAATGTTGGGATACGATAATGTTGGGGAAAAACTTTCAACCCAGCTTGCACGTGAACATGCAGGTCTTGATTTTGATTATGCAAATCTTGAAAGAGCTCTGGTAGCCAAATTAAGAAGCCAAGAAGTTAGCGATTGTATTAAAAAGGTTGTTATAGTTCTTGAAAACTTAGGAATTACAATCGATAGGCCAAAGGCAAAAGTTTCCTCAGGAACTATTTATGTCTGCATGACCGGTAGTCCTTCCCCAATTTCTAAATCAAAAGAAGAATTCATTTCTCAATTTAATAATATTGAACAAGTATCGGTAACGGATGCTAGATGTAATTATCTTATAGCCAATTCATTAGATTCAATGACAAGTAAAATGAAAAATGCTGAAAAGAAAGGGGTTAAGATTATAACTTATGAAAATTTTGCTAATAAATTTAATTTATCATAATTTTTATCTAAAATCATAGGATATTTAAAGCCATTAGCAATAGTGGCTTTTTTCTTTGCTTCACAGGAGTTTTTAAATTTATTATAAAAAAATGATGTTTTTATTTCAACAATGAGATTCAGGGACGGAATATAAAAATCTTGAAAGCGATAATGTGGTAATTAGATAAATATTTAAAGATGGGACAGCGGTTATTCACCTTTTCATTGCTTGCTCTTACAAGCTTACCATCTTTTATTATATATTCATTAAATAAGTGCTAAAATATTTTTTATCTGGGAAATTATTCTTATATTTAATCCATTAAAAGTATTATGAATAACTTATATGTTAATTTTTTAAATAGCCCAGTTTTTAATTTTATCGGTAGTATCCGCAAGCTTTAACCATTGTAAAAGAAAAATAATGATCAATCCAAATTATACTGTAGATTATTTTAATGTTGGGGATATAGTTTTTTATGTTCCCCCCCGTGCCATAAGAGATTATGGAAATTGGATTGGTGGAGGGGATTATTCTGATGGAGATTTTTTTGATCCCAAAATGAGTAATATGAATTTCAATGAAGGAATTGTCTCCTCAAAAAACGATACTTATGTTTTTGTTAAGTATTGGAATAAAGGAGAACTTTCGCCAGCATCTCAAGCTACTAATCCCAAAGATCTAGTTCTTTGGAAAAAATCAAAAATATGAAAGAACAAAAATTTCCTATCTATTCTTTTTGTGCTCGCTGGTCTCAAGATGGAACACAGGATCCAAATTATCCCAAATGGCATGAAGGATTATCCGAAGGTCGGATTTGGAATGCCACAGGGTTTCAAAAGATGTTTCGCGAAGAACAAACTCAAGAACAACTTGATGCTTTTATCCAGGTCTGGTGGAAAAAATTTATTACTACAAAAAACAAAGAAGAATCTAAATTCAAAATTATAAATCCCGAATTGGATTATCTTAAAGCTGAATACAAAAAACATGATACATGGGTCCTTACCTGGTTTCAGCACGAGACCTTTGATATTGGACAAACTGATGAAGAAGCTCTTCAAAGTTTTGAAGAATATGTTTCCAGGGTTGAAGATGAGAATAGGGGAAAACCAGAAATGGAAGGAATTCCTCTTATGGGTGCTGAGGATCGTTGGAGATGGAGGGGTGCTGATGAAAATGGTAATTATAACGAAGATGCCTCAGCTCCTTGCAGATGTAAATTTTGTAAAGAACAAGGGTTATTAAGAATTGCACACTAAAATAAACCCTTATTGAATGAATCCGCAAAATTCCGAGTTTAAAACTTTTATGTAGCAATATGTGATTTTTAGCAAACAAATCTTAATAATGAAAGAAACAACGTTAGAATTAATCGAAACAGTTATTTTCTGGGAAAAACATACAGAAATTTATGATTCCTTAGAAAAATTTATTGGGGACAGATACGTTGTTTATAAAAAAGGTAAGGGAGGTAAGGGGCCAGTTAGAGAATTAATTTCGGAATTTATTAATGCTCAAATGGAGCGAGAAGATGATTTTCGAAAGTTAGATCCTAAAATATTTGAAAAATATACTGTAACAAAAAATGACTCAAGAAAAATTCAACATTTTATTTTTAGATTTTGATGATGTTCTCAATTCAGTAAGAGCAGTTTATAAGAAATTTTCTGAAGCTGTTGGGGTTGAATGGAAAGAAGAAGATTTTGACCCTAAATATTGGGGTCAAGGGAACATTGACGAAATGAATCCGGAATTTACTAAGAATGTCCAAGAAGCCTATGGATTAAAACAAAAAGATCCAGAATGGGAAAAGCCAAATTTGTCTGGAGAATTCTACCCTCATGATGAAATTGCGATTCAAAATTTAAATAAAATTGTTGAAGAAAATGAAGCAAAGGTAGTTATTTGTTCCTCGTGGAGACTGGGAAGAAGTGTTAGAGAGCTACAGAATATTTTAGATTCATGGGGAGCTAAGTGCGAGGTCATCGGGGTAACTCCAAAGAAAATGAGCTCTACACGAGGAGAAGAAATATGGATGTGGATACGAGATAACCATTCCAAAATAAAAGGATTTTGTATTCTTGATGATTCTCTTTTTGACATTAGTCCATGGCTTGATGAGTATTGTGTTCATGGAATAAAAGGGCATCATCATGGATTGAGAGATGTTCATATTCCCGAAGCAAAAAAGTGTTTTGAAATTCCATTTAAAGCAAAAAAATTTACAAGAATATAATGGCTCAGAAAAAAATCAAATGCGCAGTTTATAGGAGTGAAGAAGCATGGGGTGGAGGTCACTACTTTATTCCAGCCGAGGATTATCAAAAAATTCGTGATATACTCAGACTCCATGAATTTAAGATTGCTAAAAAACCTATAGGAATCTTCGAGTTCGAAGAATCTTTTCTCAATCTCGTATTGGGAAGAAATCAAGAAGATGGGTTTGTTTTTTGGGATAATACTTGGTGTGAATGAAAAGGGAAGAAGCCAAAGAAATGTTTCGAACCGATAAGGATTCCTATGGGAAGCCTAAGGCTATTATGCACAAAATAGATCAAATTTTTGATGATTTTGAAAAAGATAAAGGAAAAATTTGTATATTGCGATGCAAAACCTGTGCTCATTGGAAGCAGAGAACAAATTGGGAATATGAAGGAGCTATTAATAGTGGAATATGTTCAGAACTTCGAAGAAGCGATCAATTACAGGTAGAGCTTCACACAGGTTGGGATGGTGGTTATGTTGATTATATCGAAACAGAAGAAACATTTGGATGTACAGAACACTCAGAATATAAAAAATGACTAGAGAAGATTTATTAGTAGTTAGACAAATCCATCCCAAGAATAAAAAATTGTATGTTCTTGTTGTGGATAAAGTCAGTTTTACGGTTCACCTAGGACTCGGACCAAGAAAAATCCGGATGCCAGGAGTCCAATTCCGGTTTACCGAAGATGAGATAAAGAAACTAAGAGATCTTCGAAATTCAAGCGAAATACAAAATGACAAAACATATTCATTAACCAATTTTATTTAAATGAAAAAATTTTTATACAGCATTACAAAAGCAATCGTTGAAAACCAGGACAAAAAAAGCCAGGTTAAAAAAGAGGATCAGGAAGCCAAAAGACTTAAACAGATGGAGGAAAAAAAGGCCCATGACAAACTTATTATGGGATTTAAGAGTCGTTTGATCTCAGAGCTTTCCGATCAATTCAAAAAGACATCTTCTCCAAAATTTTCTGCCGGAGATATAGCCTTAACTCATTGGTATGGAGATGGGGATAGCTGGGATGGATCTGCTCAATCTTTACAGTCGCATACTCCTTTCAGGGGTCCTATCGAAGTAGAAATTACCGGGGTTTATCTGGATAGCGCTGAGATTGCCGAATTCATCGATAGACAGAATGATAGGGATTCCTTTGTAGCCATTGATATGGAGAAAGAGTACCCCCATTTTAAAGGTTCCGTCTTGAAGCAGCTTGAAGAAAAAGATCTTGAATTACAGTGGTGCTATACTATTAAAGTTCCGGGTGATGAGAACAAATATTGGAACTATACTTGGAGAGAAAATAAACTTCTTCGCCCAAAATCTGATGAAGCTAGATGGAGTAAAAAAGCTTTCAAAAATGA
>Ga0172381_10006042_pt1 | contig 12186 bp, 20 predicted proteins | sample Leawel6488metaG_FD_119754 | JGI IMG/M metagenome (GOLD analysis project Ga0172381, IMG submission 119754) | Leachate microbial communities from a municipal landfill in Southern Ontario, Canada - Leachate well 64-88 metaG | ecosystem: Engineered > Solid waste > Landfill > Unclassified | place...
GGTCGAGAAGTTATTAAAACTATTGAATATCCTAATTTTTTAAGTTTCTTTGTAAACTCAGAAGCATCATAGAAAGCTTTAATATTCTTTTTTGCTCCACTATCTCTATATTCATGTTTTACTTTAGTATAATCCATTGTGGGAATATCTTTAGTGTGTGTATAATGTTTGTGTAATTTTTTATTTGCATATTTGAGAAAATGAGTCTCCCAATCTAAAAGAACTCCATCAATATCAAGTGCTACACATTTTTTCTTATTTACTAAAGTAAGTGAATGTTCTTGTTCAAATCTTTGTTTTACAACTTGTGTTTTATCCCAATACTGCTTAACAAAATCTTCATATGTGATTCCCCATATTTGAAATATTCCCATTAAAAATTTGAAAATGTCAATACTTTCTTCCGAAATGTTTGAAAGAATAACTTCTTTGTCATCCTCTTTTCTATGCATTTTCCATTTTATCTCTCTAAGAACTTCAGTACTTTCACAAACAAGATGAAGTAAATATTCTTTTGTCCATTGTTGTTTTTCTTCTAAAGTAAACTTGGTGAAATCTTTACCTTTTGTTTTAAAAAACATTTTATTGAATTCAAGCTGATCTTGCCATATTTTTTTCATATTATAACCTTTTGTTTGTTTTCTTCAATAACTTTCAAACAAACATCATACATATTCTCATCTTGTCTTTTACTTCCATTAGTACAATTTGAATACATTATTCTTTGAGCTGTCTCAGCTCTTGCTTTTTGCTCAGCCTCGGTTGTTAATGTTTTAAATATTTCATTAAATTGTTTTTTAATATCTCTATATGCTTTATCAAGATGATATTGTTCGTAATCTTCTCTAAACTGATTGTGGTCTACTTTTCTTAAAATCATTTTTATTAAAATGATTCTGTCTAGTAAATATTTTCTCTTACCTGAGGGTTCTCTATATTTAATCCATTTTTTAAAATAAACATTGTGATTTGAATCATATTTCTTATCACCTCTAAAATCCATAAGTTGACTTAGACCTTTGTTATAATAAAAACCTTCATCTGTTATTGAAGAAATTGTTTCATAATTATGATAAAACTTTACAGCACCAGAATAGAACTTGTCTCCAACTTTAAATTCTTTTTCAAACTCGATTTTAGCTAATGTAATATTGTCTAGTTCTTCTTTGTTTTGTGTCATATACTATATTATAGTGTTTTTAATTTTTTGGATATTTTTTACAACATCTTGTATTCGATCGTGTGAATAATTAGCATTTCTACCTAAAAAGAAGATCCCTTTTTCTTGCAATTGTTCCAAGTTTAAGTCTTTTGAATTGATTTTTCCAAGTGGATTTGTATGTGTGCTTAATTTTTTTATTACAATTCCATGCTTTTCTAAGAACAAAAACACATCTGGAGTATAATTCTGATCTTTCTCACTAATAAACTCAAAAATTATATTCTTATTGAATCTATTTTTTGTACATCTATAAAATCTATATTTCTCATCAAAGTTATAAAAGAAATCAAAATTTAAATTATTCTCTTTGACTTCACAATCAATATATGTTACTGGTTTTGCAAAAATCTTTCCTTCTACAAGTTTTTCTTCATGAATTAATTCAGCGAACTTTTTTAAATCTACTGTAGAAATAAGATTATCATATTCATAAACTTTAATATGATCATTTACAAAACAATTAATCTTCTTATTCTTCAAACTAATTCCAATTATCTGACAATTTAAAACAACATTCTTATTCAATTGTTCAACAGAGTTTATGAAAAACCCTTTATTTGTTTTCTCTCCTCTATTCATTGAAGAAGAGAACTCGTATCCCATTTTCTCATTATAAATTTTTATATCTGCATCTTCAATACAATCAATAAAAGTATCATTCTTGTAAAATTTTTGAATTACTTCTTCTTCTTTTATTTGATAAAACTTAGAAAAAAATTCAAGATTCTCTTGAGTGCAATGGATATATTTTGGTCCTAACGAATTGATAAAATCTCCACCAATTTTATTAGATCTTTCAAGGACTATAGAATCTTCAATTATATTAGCTGCAATTAATCCAGAAATACCTGCACCAATTATTATTGTTTTGACCATTTTTGTACTTCGACTCCCGCTTCTCTTAAAAAATTTAAAGGTCCAGCAATTCTGTATTCTTCTATATATACAACTTTTTTAATCCCACTCATTATTATAGCCTTTGCACAATCGAAACAAGGGCTTAGTGTTATATACATTGTTGCTCCATCTGAAGAAATTCCATTTTTACATAACTTTGATAAAGCGTTTATTTCTGCATGAATTACTTCTTGTTTAGTATTTCCATTAGAATCTTCACAACAGTTATCAAAACCAGAAGGTGTCCCATTCCAAGAAAATGAAATTATATTAGAGTTTTTTACTATTATACATCCTACTTTGTTTCTAATAGCTCTTGAATTGTTAGAGGTTAATATAGCTATATTAATATAGTATTCATCTAATACCATAGTATATTATAGTATAAAACCCTGTATAAACATAAACATCCCCCTCACTTGCTCTAATTATTTTAAATCGCTCAGCATGTCCGGGGCACGATCTCATATCTCACTAGTTGCTTAAGATTTACTTCGCTTTTCACGCTCATCTCGCTTACCACTATATAATATGAAGTAACTTTGATAGACTTGCTCTATCTTAATCCCGTTTGATAGGTTTTTCCTCTTCGAGATTCCATTTTTAGTTTAATTAAAAAAACAATAGATTTTTACAATGGTACACAATCTATCAAAAATTCAATATTCCTTCTCTATTGATTGGATGTTTATTTGCATGACAAAACTTGCATAATGTAATTAAATCTTCTAATAAGTTAGAAATAAATCTATATTTTAAATGATGAACATGTAAACTTTCTTTAGAATTACATTCTTGACAAGTATAGTTATCTCTTTGTAAAGCTTTTCTTCTTAGTTGTTTCCATTCTTCTGATTGATAAAAATTGTAATATGGGTTTATTTTTTGCTTTTTATCATTTATGTATCTTGTTTCAACAGGATTAATTATATATCTATCTACTAATTTTTTTGCTTTTTCAATTTGTTCTTTTTCTATAGGCTTTCTATTTTCTTGTTTTGAAAATAAATATTCAAATATTTGTCTTTTTATTTTTCTTTTATTTTTCTTACCCTTTAAAATAGAATTTAAAGACTTGCGAATTAAAATTCTCTCTTGCTTAGATATTTTTTTATCAGAAGGTTGTTTTAAGTTTACTGTTATCTGTTGAGTATTCATTTTAAATTTTTCAATTCTAAGTCCATTTCTTGTTTAGAAAGTTCACCTAAATCCTTTCTTCCTGTTATCCAGGAAAAACGTTTTACTTTAATTTTTTTATTTAATCTTTCATAACAGTGTTTCATTGCAATTTTTCCAGCTTTATCATTATCTGTTGCAATTATTGCTTTATCAAAATAACGTAATATCATTTTTTCTTGCTCTTCACTCATTTTTGCACCAAGAATTCCTATAGCATTTCTATATCCATTATCAAATGATTTTACTACATCAAGAGGGCCTTCTGTAATAATACAAACATTTTTCTTCTTATCAATATGATTTATTCCAAATAATGTTTGTTTTTTAGGAAAATCTTTGTTATAAAGATATTTTGGTTCACTAAACTGTCGAATTACATATCCAACCATTTCGTTTTCTTTATCTCTTATTGGTATAAAATATTTATTTAATCGTTTAGAAAATTTTATTTCAAAAAGATTTATAATATCTTCATTTTTTATTCTTTCTTTAATATATTCTCCTGAAGGGTCAACAAACATATCTAACATTTTTTGACTCATTATAAATTTTCTTTCTTCATTTGTGTTTTTCTTAGGTATTTGAATGTTTTGAATGTGATGATTTATTGAATGAGCTAAGCTTTCAGCATCATTTTTAAATTCTATCCCATAATGTCTTTTTATCTTTTTAAAAAAAGAAATAAATGAGTTTCCACCAGCGCCACATGCAAAACAATTATATTGTCCTGTATTAATGTTTATTCCAAAAGAAGGGTTAGACTCTGAATGAAAAGGGCAGTTTGCAGTCATCCAACCACTTGAAGAAACATTTTTAATCCCTGTTAATATTTTATTATCAATCAATGATTGTATTTTTTCATGATCAAGCATTAGTTTACCTCAAATATTACAGAACTATCAATATCCCATGATAATTTTATATTAACTTCTTTACCATGTCTATTTTTAACGCATTTTAAATTCATCACATTTAACATTTTCTGCTCTTCTGACTGATATAGAGAAAATGCATAATCAATAGCGTAAGATGCTACATCAGATTCTGCAATATTTTCTAATCCTGGTCCTTTATCAGATTCAAGAGATGCTCTATTTGTAGCTGAAATAAGTATTATTGGTATTTTAAATATTTGTGCAAATATTTTCACATCATTGATAATATTTGCTATTTGATGTCGCTTTTCTGATTCTTTTGAAGAGTTGTCTTTTAACAGCTGCAAATAGTCAATGAATACTATATCAGGTCTATTTTGATCAATTAATTTTTCTATTGTTGCTTGTGTACATACTTTTGGATTTACAACTTCTAAATTAACTTTTCCTTCTATAGATTTTAGATACTTAACATGCTTTTCGAATTCTTCATCTGATAGCATACCTTTTTTTAATCTACTGTAAGAAGTTCCTGACATTAACGCATCTATTCTTTCGGAAACTTCTTCAACTTCCATTTCTTTTGAGATAAATAAGACTTTATAACCTTGCAATGCAAGATGACCCGCTGTTGCACATATTAAAAATGTCTTTCCAACTCCAGGTCTAGCTTGAACTATCCCGATTCTTCCAGGAACAAGTGGACATTCTAAATCTAAATAAGAAATTTTATCTTTCTGTGCATAACCCCATTTATATTTTACAACTTCATTATTTTTTATATCTAAATATCTTTGTATTCTTTTTTCTATATCTGTACCAATGTTGCCTGTAAACATTTCTTGATTATCAACTTTTATTTTTTTTAAATGATTTAATAAAAATTCGTGAATTGTTTTGGTATCGTGATTTTGTATAATTTTTTCTGATGATTTTTTTAACAAAAGTAACATTTTTTCTTTGTTGTTCTGTTCAATTATTGAATCTGCATAAAATTTTTCACATTCTATTTCTTGTGGAAAATCAAGCTTACCAAATTTGTTTTCAAATGTACTTATTTCTGGAACTGATAAATGTTTTTTATAAAAATCTTTAATATATTCATAATGCTTTATTGCTTCATCTGTTTTTAACTCTTTAGAGTCAAAATAATTTATAACATTTCTAATATTTTTACTTTTTAATAAAGACAAAATAAAAAGATGTTCTGAATTCATTTAAGTCTTTCTCTTTTTGAATCAACAATATTATTCCAATAATTATGGTGATCTAAATACTGTCTTGGAGAATCAATAAATATTTCATATATTCTACTCTTTAATACACTCTTGATCACATTCAACAAATGTAAGTTGGTGTTGTTCAGAGGTGATGAAGAAGTAAAAATTATTGGTTTAAATCTATTTTTTAAAAACTCTTCAAAAAAGTTTAAAACTTTAATATCAGATAAAAAATCTTTTTTAATCTCTCTATCAACTGAATCAATAACTAAAAAATCTTTTTTATTAGCATTTTTTAAAAATTTTTCAACATCTCTATTAGATAATAATTCATTTTGGATTTTCAAAAAAGGAAGAAATTGTATAGAATAGTCAAGTCTATATGCTTCTTTCAATATTGATATTGCAAAGAATGTTTTTCCTGTAGAAGTAAGTTCGTTATGTAAAAATAAGCAAGATCCACTTAGTAAAACTTGATGCAAATATTTACAATATTTTAAAATATCATTGTAATACTTATCACCTGTTGCATCTGTCTTAAACTCATAATCTGAAATGTCTTTTGAAAAATAATCATTGGGTATTCCTGAAAATGTATATTCTTTCCATAATTTGTTCTGTTCATAGCAATTACATGTTTCATTTTTCCAGTCTTCACGTTTACATGTTGCATATGAATAGCTACTACCACATGTTGGACAGAGATCAAAATGTTTTTCGTAATCGAAAGACTCTATCATAATTTCCTTAATTTAAAGCATTCTTTTTACTTTATTGTGTTTTTTCATTCGTTTTAAGTCTTCTTCTCTAAGTCCATTGTATATAATTGCTGAAGAATAACTTTTACCAAAATTTAAATTTTCACCATGATAGCTTGTATCTTTTGTGCTTTCTTTTACACTTAAAAATCTGTTTACTTTAGTCTCGTCACACTTTTCACGCACCATAATATATTATAGTAAACTACTGATTAAGCTTTGTCCAAATAAAAGTATTTAAGCTTTTAGACCAGACAAACTCTTTATCTGGATTTTCTTTAAACTCGTTTACAAAATGAAATATTTTTGAATCTAATAAGTCACAGTGATGTAATAGTAATGCTTCAACAGTTTTTGGTTTTATTGGTGAACCAAACTCATATTCTCCATGAGAGCTTAATATACAGCTTAATAATTTTTCTTTATCTAAACTATCAAAATCACTTATTTGTTTAATTTTTTCAGAAATCATTATTAATGCAATACTTATATGTTCAAGAAATCCACCCTCTCTTGAAACTTTTATTACTGAAGAATATTCATAATTTTTAATCTTTCCAATATCATGTAATATTACAGAAGTAACAAGTAAGTCTTTGTCAATAAATTTATAATTTTCACTAATAGAAATTGCATTTTTTAAAACATTATGTGTATGTTTTAATAAACCACCAATATAGTTTTCATGATGAAACACTGCAGCTGGACAGTTTAAAAATTGATTTTTTATATCTTCATCATCAAAAAACAAATCTATAAGTTTTTTAAAACTTGAATTGTTAATGTTTTTTATCACTGCATTTATATATGAAAAGTATTCATCGCGTTTTTCTTTAGAGATACCAGCAATAAATTTATCACTTTCCAAAGATTGCAATTCTTCAGGTTTAGCTAAACGATGTTGTTTAATAGAGAGCTCTTTATTGTCATTATATGTAATTACTTCAACTTCTGCTTTAATTACATTTCCTTCAGAATATGTATAGTCTTCTATATTATTCCAAACTTTACATACAAGCTTGGAAGAAGAGTCTCCTAAAGTAAATACAATATAGTCATTGTTTGATTTTGTTTTAAGATTTTTTTTATCATATACCATAAAATATTCGATGTATTTCTTACCAATTTCCATTTCTTTAATCTTCATAATTACACCTCTATTTATTATAGTATTTTAACATAAAATATACAAAAAATAAATGTTGTTTACTTTTGAAAATTATGTGATAGTATTAACTATCTTTAAATTTGGGGGGGGGTAAACACAAGAAATAACAAGATAATACTATTTGATATGAAAATATTTAAACAAGGGGAAAAGCCATGGAAGATAAATCAATATTAGAATTAATAAAAAATGCAAAATGGGACTGTGAAAAAATTTCAGAAATTAAAATTCCAATAACAAATGGTTTGAAAAAAATTGTAAACAAATATTGCAATAAATTTTACATAAAAAAAGATACTTTTTATGCAAAAGGTAGATTCTTTACAGAACCTATGATTAACAGATTTAATTATGTAGAATGTGATAGTACAAATAACCATACTAAGCTAAAAAACTTCGTAAAATCTCTATCTTCATGTGACAGTTGTAAATGTTTAAAAAAATGCTTACATTCACAGTCGCTAAAGGATTTTTCTCTACGTGAGTTATATAATAAATATAAAAATATTGCTACAAAATTTATTAAAATAGAGCTGACTGAAGGTGAGCAGAAAGAGTTTTGGTCATCAATGGGTTTTGCATTTATGCATTCAATATACAACTATGATATGAAGAGCGAGATAAAATTTTCTACTTATATATATCAATGGTTTCATGCATGTTCATGTGATTTTTTTAATGAACTTTTTACAGGTAAGGGTTCAGCAGTGTGCTTACCTGAACAAGGTTTTTTAGATGAAAAACAAAAACACTTTTATTGGACTCAAGAGTCTAACATGTATGAGGGTTTTTCATTAGAAAATGAACTAGTAAGTGACAATTGCTATCATTTTTCTTTAGATTTTAATTCAATTAAGTATTTGGAAAAAAATGAAAAAACAATTATTGATGTTTTATATAATCATAATTTTTGTATTAAAGATATGTTTGGTAGTGATGCAATAGTGACATTACAAAAAGAAGGAGAATATGTTTTATTAAGTAAAATTCTAAATTCAGACATTAGCATAATAAAACAAATTGAAAAACAAGCTATAGAAAAAATAAAAAAAGACAAACATATACTTGCATATAGTGATTATTAGTTTAAGTTTCATTCATTTCTTCATATAAATATGTGTGGAGGAAATTATGAAGAAAATTACATTAGCTACACTTAAGAAGTTTATAAGAGAAAATGAAGGTAAGTTAAAAATCAAAATAAACTCAAATTTTGATGGAATGAGTGATATGGTAGTTTCAGTTCAAGATAATTTTAGAGATGTTCAAAAAACAGAAAAATTTGAAAAAAACACTTTAGGAATAAGTGGTTTATGGCTTGTAGGTTCAAGTCGTGACTCAATAACAAAATATGATAATGAAGAGTTTGAAGGATTTTCTATCTATAACTGTTGTGGATCACAAATATTAGCAATAAGTAAGGAGAAGTAAAATGAACAAAGATGGAATAATATTAGATCTTATGAATCTTGAAATTGAACCCAATGGAAAGAAATTAAGCTATATTCTCAAAGACAGACAGATGAACGTTATTGCTGACTTAATCTTAAACAAATATATTTCTAAAAAAGAATATATCTGGAATACTTGCTACAAACAAGTAAAGGATTTAATTTTGAGTTTAAAATTCTTTTCTGATGACAAAGTTATTGATAGACTAAACAGAAAAGCTGATATTATAAATCTTAATCTAAACAAATCTATTTCTAAAACGTATTCTTATTATTCTAAAAAATCTCAAAGATTACTTGATGAATTGCAAAAGCAACTTAATAAAAAGAGTAAAGAGATAAAAGTTTTTGACCCTGCTGAGTTTATGTTTTCATAAATTCTTCATATAAATAAGCATAGGAGTTAATTATGAACAAGTTAAAAGAATATAAGAAAATTGAAAAACAAATTGAAAAACTTGCTGAAAAAAAAGATAAACTAAAAAAAGAAATAATTCAAAAGATAAAATCTTTAAAATGTAAATCTTATATTGGAAAAACAACTATTTTTGATGGAAAATATTCTGCGTATTTTGTAACACCAAAAACTATAATATGGGATGTTGAAAAAGCAGAAAAATTATTTTTAAAACTCAATATGAAAGAGTGCTTAACAATAAAAGTTGACAATCTTATTGTAAGACAATATGAAGATCAGAAAAAGCTTGACACTAGAGCTTTAAACAAACTTAGAACATTTATCAATGGTGATGAAAGATTATATGTTAATATTAATGAAAAATAGGATTAAAACAATATGTTAAAAAAACCAAATTCAATTGAAAAGAAAAAAATTATAAAAGAAAATAAATATATATTATTGTATTTTACTTTATTTTTTGAAAAAAAAGTATCTATTAAAGATATATTGGTGTTTTTAATTTTTAACAATCTTTTAAATACTGAAAACATTTATTTCCAAACATGGAAAAACACTATAATAAATCATGGAGGAGAGAATGCCTTGCCCAAAACATAAAAATAAAACCTGTTGTATGTGGGAATGCACTCCTAATTGTGGAAAAAATCCCTGTACAAATGAAATATTAATTGCAAGTAAGAAAAAACCAAATAATAATGAAGCAAGACTTTTAAGAGCAAAATACGAAACAAAATTAATGAGGAGATAAAATGGAAACAAAGCAAGCTTTAAAAAAACTCAGTGAAATTTGCGAAACAGTACAATATTATTTTATTGTTAAAAGTACAAAAAATAAAGACTATTTGTTATTGAATTCATTTCAAGAAGAAAATGGAAAAGGAAAACAAAATTTATTACTAAGGGGTACAAAAAAAGAAATAGAATCATTTGTCAAGGGTGTAAATTATATATTAAACGGGATAAAAATAAAAACAAATTTGTCATTCTCTTCTAAAAACAATGAATTTAAAGGATAATAAAATGGAAATTGTAAAAACAGTAGAAGCTTCTGAAAGACAAATCAACTATATAAAACATCTCCTCAATTCAACTCAGACAAGATTGATAATTAGCAACGATGAACTAAATGATATAGATTTCAAAACAGCTAAGAGTTTGATTAGAGCTTTGAGAAAAGATAGAAATCATGAGTTTATTCACCCTGATTGTAGATCAAACCGATTTATCAATTTACAAATTATGGAAAAATCTTCTTCGAAAGAAAAAGAAATAACGCTAATTCAAAATGCATTGTTAAAATGTCTATATAAAGAAGGAAAGATTACTGGTGAGCAGTTAAACACGACTAAAAATTCATTAGATGCATATCACATAATTAAAAATTTTTTTAACAATGAGGAGACGAAAATGGAAAACAATTTTACAGAAATGATTAAAGTGAAGAAATCACGAGGAATAAAAATGATAATTAACGACGAACAGAAGACTCAAATAAGAAAAAAATATCTCGAAGAGCGCAAAGGTTCAAACACAATTGCTAAAGAACTTTCTATTCCAATTCATAGAGTTCTATATTTCTTACAATCTGAAAAGATTATACGTTCGAAAGAAGAATATGTTAAATCAGAAGAATTTAAAAATGCAAGAAAACTTGCTTTTATTAAAGCAAAAGAGATGAGAGAAAACGGAACAATGAAGTATAATTCAAAAAAGGTTAATATTATTGAAAAGAATATTCAATCACAATATTCAAATGAAAAAATAAGCATAAAAATTAATGGACATGAAATAAGTGGCAATGTTTCAGATGTTGCACGCTTAATGAAAGAGTTAAAATGAAAGATAAATTAATAAAAGTAAAAATAACGATAAAGTCTTGTGAAGATTGTCCAAATAGTTGTGAAACAGAAATTAGTTTATATAAATGTAAAAAAACAAAAAGAGAAAAAAATATCATCAATTCGATTACAATTCCAGAATGGTGTCCATTAATTAAAAAAACAAAAAAACAAAAACTTTTTGAAAAAACTATTAAAATAAGAAAAAAATACAATATTTAAGAACATGGTTAAATTGGGATCTTTGCTGGGATAAAGAAGAAGTTAAATCTCTTATAAATAAAACAAAATATACAAAAAAAGAACTAAAAAGACTTGATGAGTTATATGATTGGGGAGAAGAAGTTACTACAAACGACTGATAAGGAGAAGCAATGAAAAAAGAAATATTTTTTATGTCAAAAGTTGCTGAAGAAATAATTAACATAAAAATTGATGAACATGAGACTTTTGTTAAAGCATACAGCAAGTTCTATAAAATAATGAGAAAATATGGAATAAAACGAGGAACAAAATCAGGAAATGGAACAACATGTGATAATTTTGAGTGGACAATGTGTGAAACTTTGTTTCATAGCAGAATCAAAAGTAAATTTGAACTTTGGCATTTTCTTACTTGCAAGTTGCCAAAAGATTTAGAATCATATTAAAGGAGTGAAATATGTCAAAAAAAGAAGAACAAGTTGTTTATTTCGACAGAAAAGCAATTTTACAATTTAAACACGAAATAAATCACTTCAAAGATGGTTTACACTATATGCCAGATGGGTTAAAAAGTATAGAATGGTATAATGAAGACTTAAAAGTAACTATTTCTTTGAGGAGAACTATGGAATACTTGATAGAAAAACTTGATGTTGTTGATAAATACATTGATTTATCATTGGGAGAAAGAAGTTTAGTAAAATGAAATATTATGAATTATTTGAAGAATTAGAATCAATTTCAGGTCGCAAAGAAAAAGAAAAGCTTATCAAAGATAATTGGTCTGAAGAATTGAAACAAATTTTTCTTAGAGTGTATGATTACAATAGACAATCATATACTAATAAATTTATCAAAGAACCTTTAAAATGTGAAAATATAGAAAATGTTAAAAATGTTGATATAATAGAATTATTTGACTATTTATCTTCAAAGGGTTCTGCAAATAATAA
>Ga0172381_10006043_pt1 | contig 12185 bp, 20 predicted proteins | sample Leawel6488metaG_FD_119754 | JGI IMG/M metagenome (GOLD analysis project Ga0172381, IMG submission 119754) | Leachate microbial communities from a municipal landfill in Southern Ontario, Canada - Leachate well 64-88 metaG | ecosystem: Engineered > Solid waste > Landfill > Unclassified | place...
AAGGATGACTCTTCTTGGGCTTCATATCTACCTCTCCTTCTTCCCTTTAGGGAGTTTATTGATATACTTACCTAAGACTCTACCATAAATGGTATGTTTCCGCACTATATATAGGCTACTATATTACTAGGCTCTATATCCTATACTGTTACTATTTACTAAAGTGATACTATTACTGTAGCTGTATATTAAGATAGATATAGTATTATACATTATTACATATACTGTCATTGTATATACTATTCATATCCTTTACAGTAAGACATAACTGTATAGGTTCTATGTCTTTATCTGGTTCTATAATACTATGCACTATGTCATCCTTATACATATCCTTTATTCTATTCAGTTTATCATTATATGTCATTATATCCTATCCTTTCTTAATAGTCTATACAATATATCCTATACTGATACTATTCCTTATCTTACTATCTTATATAAACTATTACTATCACATTCTAGAATATAATCATAACTTTCTATATCCTTTACACTATATTCTTTCTCCTCCCATAACTCATATATAGTATCTACTTGTAATATATTCTCTGATACTAATTTAATCCTTTTCTTTACATCCTGTTCTTTAAGCATATTATTCACCTCCTCTCTCTATATCCTTTAATCCCCACCTATCCTATTCTTTACACTTTATCCAATCTCATTACTTAATCATATTACTAATATTATATACCCAATATTATATCTTGGATAAATAATATCCCAACCTCCTTAATCTCCTTCTAATCTGTCTCCCTCTCCCAAAACTAACTTTAACTAACTTCTTATACTCAACTAACAATTTTTTAACTTCATTTTGTTTGTCAGTTTCAGTTAAGATAATTTTGGAAGTTTTAATCTTCTCTTCTTTTTTAATTTTCTTTTCCATTTTCTTCACCTCCTTTCTTATAGTGATTTATTTATTACAATATTCATTATACTACAAGGTGGGGATTTTGTAAATGTTTTTTTATCATCATTTTTTATATTTAGGGTATGGATAAAGGATTGGGATTTATAGGGTTACAAGTTTAATAATATAGGGAGATAAAAAAAGTGTTTACATTTTGGATATTATAATATAAATTAGTTAGTGAGGGGATAAATAAAACAAGGTACTGGGAGGGATATGTAGTGGGGATAAATATAATAATAAATAATTCTAATTATTCTAAAATAAACTTATACTCTAATTCCTCGTCTCATCTCACATCACTCGTCTCTAAAAAAGTTAGAGGAGAATATATCACCCAAGAATATAATAACCCAAATGGGATAGGGATAGTATCATATGAAAAGAGTATTTAATAAACAGGCACTAATAGGGACAGGGGAGAGAAAGAATAATAGTAATGTGACTAAACGTTTACCCCCCTATACCCCCGAGCACCCCCCCATTAGTAAATTCGCAGCCTCCGTAATCCACAAGCAGAGCAAAGTTGAGAACTCTTCTCTACGTTCAGTAGATAAGATAAATAAGAGAAAGGATCAAGAAGGTCGTATCGAATTCAAAGGTAAGTACCTAAGTGATGAAGTGACTGCTTATTCTGGTAATCCCGTACTCATCAAGAATGATGTTGATGCTTTATGGAGTCAATTTGAAATAGAGCTTAAAGATGAGATGAGCAAAAGACATCCTATTGATACTGCTAGATACTACAATCCTGAAGTAAAGATGTGGAAACGATTCTGTTATAACTTTACACGATATTATCAAAACACAGCGAAAGCCTGTGATTCATGTCATATCTCTCGTAATCATTTCTATAGAGCTAGAGAATTATATCCAACCTTAGATTTAATCCTTAATATCATTGAAGATAGATTTGTTGATGAGGTGGAAGAGACTACTAAGAAACACTCTTTACTTCCTAATTCTATTGTAGAACGTATATTCCTATTGAAAACTAGGCGGAAAGATAAATATATGGATCAGCCTCAACTCCTCTCTGCAACTAAGATAGAGGTTAATATTCCCAATATCAAGGGAATGAGGGGTGATGATGTAGGGAATATAGTTACAGTGGGACAAGTGAAGGGGGAGGTTAAAGATGTTGAAAAGTAAATCTTTAATCACTATAGAGTATAATCCTCTTCCTACCCAATCCCTCTTTCACAAGAGTCCGGCTAAGTATAGATGTCTATTTGGCGGGTTAGGTTCCGGTAAGACTAGGGCAGGAGCTCAGGAATCAGTTCTACTCCTCCTAGAAAATCCTGGTATCTTATTTCTCATAGCTAGACAAACGTATCCTGAACTTAGGGATACAACTATGAGAACATTCTTTGAATGCCTTCCTCAAGAACTAATTGGGACCTTTTCCAAATCAGAGAATCACCTCGTATTAAAGAATGGCAGTGAGGTCTTATTCCGTTCTCTTGATGACCCAATGAAATTAAAATCCCTAGAGTTAGGTGGATGGTGGATAGATGAGGCTAGTGAAGTAGCTGAGGAAATATTTTTAACTCTACAGGGTAGGTTGAGACAGAAGATGCAGGGAGTTAATCATCTATGTGGATTTCTTACAACCAATCCTCCGAACATGGGACATTGGATTGAAAAGTATTTTGTTAACATTGGCCCCCCTATGTATTGTCTATTCAAGATGACCACCTATGAGAACCAATCCCATTTACCAGATGGGTATATATCAGACCTTGAAAAGAACTACCCCCCTCAGTGGATCAAAAAGTATCTATTGGGTGAATTTGGTTTTACAAATGCAGGTCTTCCAGTATACCCAATGTTCATAGAAGATCAACATGTACGAGACTTAAGTGACTATTGGAGAAAGCCGGATGGCTCCGGGAAGCTTCCATCTATCCATATCTTTAGAGGCTATGACTTCGGATTTAACCATCCGGCTCTCCTTTGTACTTCTGTTGATTCAAAAGGTAGATGGCTTTGGTTAAAAGAATTACTAGGAGTATCCTTAACAGTGAATCGTTTAGCTGAACAAACTAAATTTCTATGTGCCTCTGAATTCCCTAATGCTCGGTTCATGGACTTCTGTGACCCTGCTGGAGATCAGAAGAGTGATAAGACTGGAGAGCAAACAAGTATTGATATTCTTAGGGCTCATAAGATATTCCCAATCTATCGTAAGAGCAATCCTATACGGAGGAGTGAGATCATAGCCAGACTACTTACAAAGACAGTAGATGGACTACCCGCTCTTATGATAGATAGGGGATGTAGGGTATGTATTGATGCCTTATCAGGTGGGTATCATTATAAGAAACCTATCAACAATGAAAAGTTTCAACAGGATGAAATAGAGAAAGATGGATTCTATGAACACATGATGGATGCTGCAGGTTACATAGCTGATAATTTATTTGAGGCGGCTATTACTCAGAGTAAACCTAGGGCAGGGAGAATTGGTAACTGGAGTGATTTCAAACCAGAGAGTAGATATTCAGTATTGGGAGTTAAATAGGATGACTCTATTACGTTCTAATGCAACTAATTTAACAGAGCCAAAACAAAAGAGAGGTAAACGATGCCAGGTGAAGGTTACAGGGGAGTATTCGGGGCGGACCCACTCAAAGCACCCTCAGGTGGAATGGAAGAAGCATCCATACCGGGGCAGGCTGGGGCACAAGTAATTGAGGGACCAGCTCAGGTAGACCCAGGTCAGATTGATCAGGCTGGATATGGTCAGACCCAGGTAGATAGTCCTGTAGACCAATATCCTAAAGCTAAGATAGTACCTTTGAATGTAGACAATGAAGAAGTACTCAAGGCACTAAATGAATGGTATTCTAAGGATATGGATAGCCCAATCCGAAAGACCTTCCTTAAGAATTGTCAAGACTGGCATCAGGCTTACTTAGGGTATATGCCTACGACTTCATTCCCTTGGAAAGATTCAAGCAATGTAGATTTAGGGATTGTGGAGATGTGTGTAGATAATATTAAATCTCGTTTCAAGATGTCTACCATCGGTGGTAAACCTGCATTTGCTGCGGTCCCATTAAACTTAGGGGCTGATGAGATACTTAGAGAAGTTCAGGATATGATGTCAGCTGGATTAGATCAACAGGTTGATATAGAGAAGGTGGCTGATCTGATATGTCAGGATACGGTGGAATTAGGTAACTGTGTAACTAAGAGGAGATGGGATAGACAAAGAAACAATGTTAGGGTTTATAACAATCAGGTCACTGATGTAAACTTTAAAGCTCCATTCATGAATCTATTCTCTAAGTCAGTATCTCGTATAACGATTGATGTTCAGGAAGTGATAGATGAGAAACCGGTAGTAGAGATAGTTCCTTTAGATCAGATCTTAGTTCCTGATAATGCTCCAGAGGATGTTATGAAGATGCATCACATCATGCATCTCTTTGAATTGGATGAGAATGAATTATCTGAGTTATTTGCTACTGATGAATCTTATGACGTATCTTTAAAGGATGATCTAGCTAAGTTCATGAGGAAACGTACTCCTAGTAAAGATAGTCCAAGAGGTGGAAGAGATAAACCTCAGGAGTCTTTAGTTAAGTCTCTTAAGTGTGCAGAGGTATATTGTAAATGGCTACACCAGGATACTGAATTTGCGGAGGAAGTAATAATCACCTGGGCTATTGAAGCTAAGAAGATTATACGGATGATTAAACTCATTGATATTTATTATGATGGACGTAGGCCTTTCCGCTGGTTCCGTTATAAATCATCCGGTAATGTTTATGGAAGAGGAGTTACTGAAATGCTCTATCCTTATCGTAATTCCTTAAACACTATCTTTAATATGTCAGTCAACTGTATGATGTTACAAATCTTACCTTGGGGATTCTACAGATATGGTTCTAGTTTTAAACCTGAAGACCATAAACTAGCTCCAGGAGTATGGATACCTCTTGATGATGTCAATGATGCTAAACCGGCTCAGTTTCCTCCAACTGCCCGTCTGGCTGATGGGAGTATAGGTTTACTTATTCAGTTGATTGAAAGACAGAGTGGAATTAGTGCTCCCCACATGGGACAGACTGAGGGAGGTAGGAAAACAGCCTTTGAAGTTAAGGCCACTATCTCAGAAGGTAATATCAAACATGAAGAGAGGATAGCTAACTTTCAAGATGTCTTCGGTGACTTGATTCATGATATCTATAATTTGTATAAGTTCAATATGCCTGATAACGCTATATTTAGGAAACTGTATAGTCAACAGGGAGTAGCTTTAAAGAAACCTGTATTCTTTACAGTTCCTTCTCGTTATCTCATGGCTCAATATGATTTTGATTTCATTATCATGGGAACTCTGACTACTGGGAACAAAGCTATTGAACGAGAAGATGCTGTTCAGTTAGCTGATACCTTAATGAAGTTCCCAATGATCTCTGAGAATCCTGATGCTCAACATGAATTGATGAGAGACATTGTTATGTCCTTTGGAAAGAGGAACGTGGATAAGTATCTTCTTCCTGAAGAGGTAGTTCAGGGATTGAAGAACATGAAGATTAAAGAAATAATGGAAATATCTCAGGGTAAGAGACAACCTGGGGTAAAGACAGGTAGACCATCCGCAGGGGGTTAAGATGAAACGAAGGGAAGAGAATCAAGTAGAAAGAATCAGAGATATGGTGAACTCGTTGGGTTGGGATGACTTAGTGGGAAGGACTAAGACTATTATGACTAATGCTCAGAATAATCTTAACCTATCTACTAAGGACAAGTTTGATGAGAATAAAGGATACTTCAATTGTGCTCAGCTATTCTATAGGCTGATCGTTGAAGATCCAAAGACTATAGCTGATTTAGGTATAGTCAAAACTAGGGGGTAGTAAAATGGAAGATCCGAAGGACGATCCCGTTAAAGACCCAAATGCTGCCGGTGCGGGATCAGGCAGTGGAGACGAAGGAGCTGGTGCTGGATCTGGGGAGGGCACTAGTGATCAAGAGATAAGTATTAAAGTTGGAGGTAAAGAGGTAAAGGTTCGTACCTCCGAAATACTGGATGAGAGAGGAGTTCCTTTCAAACAGATGAACTCTGAACTTCAGAGAAAGTTGGATGAAGCTAATGCTACACTTCAACAGATTTCTGAACAAGGTGGAGGAACAAGTGAGGAAGGTAAGAAGGAAGATGTAAAAGCAGGACAGTTCGTTGATCCAGTTGATGGACAGAGATATAATGAGGAAGATCTGAATAGGATGATGATGACTGGAGAGGGAACTAAAGCTCTTCGGATAGTTATGAATCCTAAACAGGTTGGTAGAGTAGTTGAGGGTGCAATACAAGCTAGGGAAGTTAAGGCAGCAACTCGTAGTAGATACCCAGACCTTAATAATCCTAAATCGGAGTTCTTTGTACGGACATCTATGTATATGCAATCTAGGGGATTATATGATCATCCTCAAGGATTGGCTTTGGCTTCTGCTGCAGTAGCGGAAGATATGAGATCTGAGAATAGGCCATTTGCTACAGGAACTAGAGGTAATCCTGAAGAGCAAAGAAGATCTCAACAAAGTGGACATGTGATACCAGGTAGAGATGGTTCAGGAAAGCCTATTATCACAGAACATGAACTAGATGAAGGTGCAAAGAATATGGCGGCTAAGTTAGGAGTTGACCCAAAGAAATATGCAGCAAGGTTAGCTACATACTTAGATAAGAAGAGTAATAGAAAATCCGAGGAGGGAGACTAAGATGGGAAGAAAATCTAAATTCAGTATGGATAATTTGATTCAAGAAAAGAAGGAAGCAAAAGCTAAAATTAGAGCTGAGAAGGAAGCCAGAGAAGCTAAGGTTAAAGCTCCTATAATCTCAGGTCCAGTAAGTAAGAGGACCTATGATCTTAAAGAATATAGTAAGGAAGAGTTAGCAAAGATAGTTAGTGATTATACAAGAACTAATTCTTTTAGGTTAAAGGGATTAGATTCTCGTTATGAATATCGTTTCATCAATCGTAAGGATGATAGGTTAGATAGAAGGGTTATGATGGGTTGGGAAATTGTAACAGGTCCAGATGCTGAGTTAATAGCTTCTGAATCTGGTTTGAAACTTAGGCAAGGTCAGGTTATCCTATCGGATGGGGTATTGGCTAGAATGCCTAAGCAAATAGCACTAGCCATTAGACAGCGATGCAAGGATCTTGGTGGTGTAATGATTAAGGAATCTTCTAAGGCCCTCAAGCGTGATGTGGGGGAGCAATACTCGCGAAATGTAGAAGAGAGCTTAAAAGTTAGATCACATGGATTCAAAGAGCAAACTGTTATCTAATGGTTTAATCAGGAGGTTAAAGCAATGGCAACTCAGGTTCAAAGGGCTGCTAAGCTTGTAAATCCTGCGAAATGTCTGTATTACCCAGAGGCTGCATCTCAGTCCTTTAAGAAGGGTGAGTTTGTATATCTGGTATCTGGCAAGGTGACCGTAGTTCCGGCTGAACCTAATGACCAGGTAAAGATCGCAGGTATGGCTATGCAGGACGCATCGGGAACAACTGATACAGCTATTGCAATTGCAGTGGCTGAGGAAGGTGTTATCTTTGAGATGAATGCGACGGGAGCAGTAACAGCTATCACTCAAGTTGGAGGTAGCTATAATTTAACGATTACCAGCAACAAGCATTACATTGATCTGAGTGCTTCAACGTTTCCTCGGTTCAAAGTAAAGGCCTTGTCGCCTAGAGATGCTGTCGGAGATACCTACGGCCGTGTCCTAGTGGAAGTATTAGGGTCAATCTGCCAGTTATCTGGTCAGACATCTTAAGGAGATCTTAGATGACTTTACTAAGAGCTAATGCAGATGACCTTATGCACGTTGGTCTTGACGAGGTATTGTTCCAGAAATATGCGGAACGGAAATTTATCTTCCAAGAGATCTTCGACGTAAGAGGAAGTACAAAGAAATACGAGAAGGTTAGTGGTTTCTCGGGTTTTGGTTTATTGGTTAAAAAGACTGAAGGAACTGATTTAACACCTCAGGACCCAGTCCAAGGATATGATACGACTTTTACTCACGTAGCTTATGGCCTGTATGCTCGGGTTACTAAAGAGATGCAGGATGATGATCAATATGACGTGATTAAAAGATTACCTCCGGCACTATCTGATTCAGTGGGTAGGACGAAGGAGTATTATGCAGCTGCGGTATTCAATGGTGCATTTGATACGGCTGGTGCAGATATCTCGGGTGGAGATGGTGAGTATTTAGGTAGCACAAGCCACCCTCTAACGGGAGGTGGTACTTACCCGAATATTCTCAGTACTGCTGCTGACTTAGGTCTTGGGTCATTAGAGGAAGCTCTCTATACCCTAAGATTAACAGTTGGTGATCAGAGTGAGAACTTAGAGATGGAACCGGCTATCATCGTGGTTCCTCCTCAGCTGGAAAGAGTTGCTTGGGAATTGACTCAATCTCAGGGAAGACCTGATACGGCTAATAGAGCAGATAACTGGATGAAGACCCAGAATCTCCGTATCATCGTTTGGAATAAGTTAACGGATACCGATGCTTGGTTCATCCTGACTGAAAAGTCTCAGCATAACTTAGTATTCTACAATCGTACTGAGTTAGAAACTGATTCTGATAGGGACTTCAAGTCAAAGGATTTCCAATATTCAGTTTATACCAGATTCTCGGTTGGTTGGACTGATTGGAGGGGATTTTTCGGTTGTCCTGGAGCATAAGAGGTAAACTATGGGGAGAGGTATCCTTTGGGTATCTCTCCTCATTTTAAATTGGAGGTAAACTAGGATGGCTGATACACAAGCAAAATTAGGTCCTGGTATAACCACAGTAGGTAATGGAGATCAGCAGACTGTATTAGTAGTTGATACTAAGAAAGCTCCTGAGTCACCTAGTATTCTCTGTTTACATGCAACCGCAGATTCTACTGGTGTTAAGACTCCGTATTACCTTTGGGTTGATTCTACGGGAGATTTAAGGATTCACACTGCTATTCCTACTAATCAAGATAGTGATGGTTCAATTGTAGGTGGGCAGTCATAAAATGATCTGGGGCTCTGCTACGGCATCCCCTTCATTTTCAATCGGAGGGTATATTCAATGTTCATTAGGTTAGAAGTTCTTAAGGACTTAGCTAGAAAAGCTAATCCACATCATCCATTCAAGATTATCATATCATGTGATAATAAATGGACTGATCAGGGTAAGGGTTTAATGACTGGACCACAGACTACTTATGAGTTAGTTCAGGAAGGTTTAGTTATGGATAAGAAAGTATAATATGAATGACTTCAAGGTTATAGATGAAGCTTTATATGAACAGTATGCTATTCACCTTAATTTTGATTGGAAGGATAAGGTTATACTTGATATAGGTTCTGAGATAGGAACTTCTATAGAGTTCTTTCTGTTAAGAGGAGCCAAGTTCGTATGGGGTGTAGAGGGAGATCCAACCTTAGCTGGTAGAGGTCAGGGTAATATAGATAAGTATTTTAAAGGTAGAGCTCAGTCAATACAACAATGGATAGATTCTCCTTATGCCTTTGAAAGAGTACTTTCTTTCTATGGAGCTTCAGGTCCCCTAAGAGCAGAGGTAATAAAGATAGATATAGAAGGATGGGAATGTTGCTTACTTGGAGTTAATGATAGGATTATAGCTGAACAGAAAGAATTTGTTATTGATACTCATTCTAAACTACTTACTGTACTGATAACTGAAAAGTTAGTTAAGAATGGTTTCACAATAGTTGATGATGTAGTAGGTGATGTATTACATGCTATAAGGAAATCATCATGAATTATAAAATAGCAGTACCGGCAGGAATAGGGGATGTAAGTTGGATATGGAGTAAGTTGAGTACTTTGAAAGATGATACTTTTACTATATATACCCCTGATACTAAACCTATGCGTACTTATCAATGGCTTCATCTTCTAGGGGATAGAGTTATTCCTGCTATTGGAAAGCATGATTATAACTCTTTACTCTTCCAGGAGAATTTTAAAGGATATGCAAACTATACCCAATCCTGGGAAGAGATACTTAGTTTACATGAGGAAGGTGAAATAATTCATTTACAACCTAATCAGAATTTTCTTAAGGGTATTCCATTAGCTGACTGGATACCTGGTCTTGGAATAGATTTTCATTATCCTATGACTATATCTGAAGTGGATAAGACTTCAGCTATGGAGTTATTAGAATTAGCTGGTGGTGGTCCTTATAACTTAGGTATTCATATGGCTTGTATTAAAGGAGCTAAGGCTTGGAAAGCTTGGCTTCCTGAGGATTGGGCTATATTCATCAAAAGAGTAAAGAAGACCTTTCCTGAATTAAATATAGTATTATTAGGAGGTGGTTGGGATTTAGATATGGCTCTAGAACTTAAACAATTACTACCCAAGGAGAAGATAGTTGACTTAATAGGAAGAACTACTATAGGTCAGGTTATTACTATTCTGGGAAGCTTATCTTATTACGTAGGATATAGTTCTGGTCTTAATGTAATGTGTAATGTTCTTAACAAACCTTGTACTGCTTTATGGCCTGATTGGCAAGAGCATCATATCTATCCTCATGCTGATCCAAAGAATGTACTGGATAGGGATTATATGGGATTTGTTTATGCAGACCCTAGTAGGATATTCTCTAGAGTCAAAGAGGCCATAGGTAAAGGAATGGAATCTAGTAGAGGTTGGTAGGAGGTAAGAATGAGTCAATTAGATACCTTGAATGAGACTGTGGGAAAATCTAGATGTTCCAGGTGTGGTTTCTATTTCCTGGTGGAGGATTTAATAGAGGAGGAACAGACTAAAGCAATAGTTTGTGCTAAGTGTTTAGATAAACCAAGTTTTGAGGAAGATAAGAGGGATGAGGGAGCAGCACCTATAGAGCATTATTTTAAAACCTAGGAGGAAGAGATGGCAAATGTAATAGATAAGAATCCAATAGTATTAGATACGTTCAACGCTGATGCAGTTATTAAGTCTACTCAGATAAGGATACAGAAGGTAGTTCTTATTGGAGCTGCTACTGATGTAGCTTGTCTTGAAGATGCAGATGGGAACCATATTGCTGTACTGAAATCTTTAGGAGCTACTACTGAGATTGATTTTGGAAGAAAAGGAAAGTTATTCAGTGGATTATCTTTTGATACTGATGATATAAACTCAGGTTTAGGTTCTGGTGATTATATTTTAGTCTATCTAGCTTAACTATTAGGAGAATCTCCTTATGAAGATTCCTTTGGCTACTAGATCAGTTCCCTACCTTATTAGTATAGCTATATTCATGCTAGGGACTTTAATCAATACTACTAATAAGATAGATGATAAGTTATTTAAACATCTTACCAATGATGATCTACATGTACTACGAAGTACGGTAGTTAGTAAGGGAGAGTTCGATATAGTTACCAAGATGAGAGAGCAACAGTTTTGTAGTATCCAGGAACAATTAAATCGTCTTTCTGGATTATTAGAGAGACAATCTGAGAGAACTAGATGAGATGTGATAGATGTGGTTCCCTTAATACTGAGGTGATTCGTAAGTCAGAAAAAGGTAGTTGGTATTTTGCAGTACATTGTAAAGATTGTGGAGAGGATAGATTACCTACTCCTACTGAAAGAGATAATTTTAATGGATAGGAGATAAGATGACTACCTATGATATTATTACTAAGATTATAGCTAATGTTAATAGAGATGATCTTACACGTGCTATGGTATTACAGTATCTTAATAATAGGAAATTTACTATTCAGAATTATGATAACTTTTCCTTTATGGAACAGACTGCTGAACAAGCTGCTGTAGCTCTTCAACAGAGTTATTCTATTCCTACTGATTATAAGGATGAACTTCAGATGTGGTTATTAGATGGGACTCAAAAGACTATAATCACTAAGTGGGGTGGTAGTGAGGCAGAGAAGAATTTTACCCAGACTGATAGATCTGGAAAGCCTACTAACTATTGGTTATGGCAAGAGGCTTACTTTCTATATCCTTTACCTGATAAGTCCTATAGTATGATTCTGAAGTACTATCGTTATATACCTGATTTTACCGATGTAGCTAGTGAAGAGAATGAATTATGTAAAAGGTATCCTGATTTGTTAATCAATGGAGGTACTTCTGATTCTTATCATTTTTTCAAGGAATGGGAGAAGGTGGGGGAGTGGGAAGGTAAATATAAGTTAGATTTTCAGATTCTTATCCGTAGAGAAGGAAGAAGACCTCGTACTAATACTGATTCAAGGATGAAAGTGAGAGTGA
>Ga0172381_10006044_pt1 | contig 12184 bp, 21 predicted proteins | sample Leawel6488metaG_FD_119754 | JGI IMG/M metagenome (GOLD analysis project Ga0172381, IMG submission 119754) | Leachate microbial communities from a municipal landfill in Southern Ontario, Canada - Leachate well 64-88 metaG | ecosystem: Engineered > Solid waste > Landfill > Unclassified | place...
CGTCCACAACAGTAAGCGAACCATCTGCAATCGAAGCATCTCCGACCGTCATTGTTAGACCGCCGGCTGTCAAGGTCAAACTGCCAGAAGTAAGGGTCAAATTACCGGAAGTCTGGACTATATGGCCAGAAGTCAGGGTAATATCACCAGCTGTAATGGTAATAGCATCGGTCCCGGCTGCTTCGCCAGTAATGGCTACAGCGCCGTTTTCACCGATAGTCAGTACCGCTGTGCCGGCATCAGTCTGGACGCATTTAAGGAATGCTCCACCATTAAGAGCCGACTCGTCCAGCTGTAATCGCACTAAGTCTCCGGTAGTAAGGCTATCGGAGCTAAAGACGAATACGCCGCTATCCTCCGAATTATCCGAACCATAAGTGGTAACGGTATCATTTTGCAAGAGGAATAAAGGCGCAGTATTTGAGGTGCTGGTAGCGGTAAACTTACCGTCCGTTAGAACCATGTTATTGCCGAAAGTAGCGCTTTCAGAACCATTGGTAGTAATAAAGGTAAGGATACCGGTCGCACCGCTTGCCCCAATCTTTAGAGCAGTAGCGTCATTATCTTCCAAGGTCCAGGTAATATCCCCGCCAGTGGAAGTAATGGTATTGGCTCCCGATAAAGTAAGGCCGGTAGCAGTGATGACACCAGCTTTGGTTATCCCCCAAGTATTGGAGGTGCCATCAATATCATTACCAGAACCAGCATTGGTTATCTGGATACAAGAGCCAGAGCCGCCAGCGGCGTTGGTAATAGTCAAGACATCGGTCGCTGTCGCCCTGTTTCCGGCGATAGTGAAGGTAGTATCGGGAGTGATGGTAAAGATAGAATCAGCCGAGAACAGGGTTTCCCAAGTCGGCGTAGAACTACCTCCACCGCCTAGCACGGTAGTGCCAGTTTTGTTCCAGAAGACTAATTGGTTAGAGCTATTAACGTATAAGCCCCAACCAGTAGAGTCATTGGATAATGGATTGGACGATTTACTCACATTAAACCTCAAAATACCTTCTTTTAGGTTGATATTTCGAGGACTGGAGTAGTTACGTCCTGCTATAGTTGACATACTTGTTCAAGAGGGGCAGGTTGAATAGAATATTTTTAACCCCTTTATAGAGGTTAAATCACCCACTATAGCCTGCCCCTTGTTAAATTTAATCTAAATACTACTTAGGAAGTAACACTATCTCCTGCGCTTGCTACCCAGCACCGTGTCACATCATTATGGCCGAGGGTGCAGAGAGAATGGCCGAACCAAGTTAATTCGCGATTATACGGATTGATATGGACCGGGTCGACATTGTTAGCTTCTGATTCGATAAACTGGAAGCCCTGTTCATCGGTCAAAGCGCGAGAAGAATCGAACATGAACCAATAGGTATCAGAGGTTAGATAATCAAGCTCAATAATCTTGAACGGAGGAACACCAGAACCATCGTGATCGACGCTCTCCGGAATCATCCCCTTCTTGATAGCGCCAAGGATTTCTTTAGCCTTAAAGGCTACGGAAGAACCTTTCTTACATACTAAGGTATCGAGGTCAGCCGGATACGGATTGCCTCGCGGGTCAACGAACAACGAAGCGGTGCGGATAGCTGCCTTATAGCCAGCATAATCAAACGGCAAGCTATAGGTAGTGCCATCATATACGACGTTGTTCATATTAGCGCCACCATCTTCCCTGGTATGGGCGGTGGTAAACGCTTCTAAGGAATCGCCACCAGTGATAGTAACGGTCTTATTGCCACTTAATAGGTCATAATGGCTATAGGAAGCGTCAAAACCGTTGACTAGGCGTTCGGCTGCCAACTTTTCTTTCTTGCGATTGAGAGCGTTGGTAATACTCTTGGTGATATTGGTCACATCCCGTTTCTTAATGGCAAACTTCCAATTAAGATAGGAGAAAGGAGCGGCAATACCTATCTGTTCCTGGGTATAAGTCTTCTTATAGGTTTCTACCGGAACATCTTTCTTTATGTTAGCGTTTTCAGTCGTGAAAGACGCTTCAGAAAGCCCAGAAACGCCAGCATCCTTATCGTAATAATCGGTAGTGGTGCGAAAATTGAAGTATTTCTTCAACTGCAACTCAGGAGTAGATTCTTTTAGGAAATACTTCTGCACCGATTTATCGATAGCATTTGCTGACGCCAGGACATTCATCGGAACTGCTTGAGGCATATTTGTTCAATGTTAATTAATTAAGATATCTGACGGACAAACTGACCGATAATCTTCTTATCAGCCGCTGCTCCCACTACCCCAGTCTGCATGAATACAGGATTGGTAACATCATCAGTCCCGGTATTATTGACAGTATTGGAGTCGGTTAGCGCCATAAGCATATAGTTATGGGCAACATTAGAATTATTGGTCGTCTGAGCGAAATACTCGGCGTCATAATCTATCTCATCTATTTCCACTTCGGTGACTACGCCATCAGTAGCTTTAACTACGAGACCGCCACCATTGGCAAATAGATTGGGAGTAGCAGACGAGGTTGCGGCGATAAGGGTGCCAGCCGTGGTAGAACGCATGAGCAAATCGCCCACTGCGTAAGCTACCGCGCCAATAACCCTCTTCTTAGCATCGCCTGCCTTACCTCCGCCCACTTTTTGGAAACCAGTAAAGGCCATAAATTTTCTAGTTAATTACTTAATAAAATCTTTCACTTCATCCTCGTCAAACCCCTCGAAACGCAAACCCGGATGATTGCTGGATATATAAGTCTTATTTCCAGACGACACCACGGTCTTGGCTTCTCCTGGCTTAGCGCCAGATGTAGCGGCACCAGCAGAAACGCTTCTTACTTTTTGCTTATTGGCTTCCATCTTGCCCTTATTATCATTATCGCCTAATTCTTCCTTAACATCCCTGTCAACCCGTTCAAAGATTGACTTGAGCTGTTTGGGATTCTTACCAGCGATATTGTAATCGGTCTTGAGTATTTCATTGAATCTCCCCCAGTATATATCCCCTTTATCATTTTCAGGGGCATATTCTGGATTTTCTTCAATGAATTCCTCTAGGGTAGATTGGGCAGTATCCTTCCAATTCTGGTCTTTGCGGACAAATCCCTTCTTGGAACCGAGAATATCAAAGGCTTTATCTAAGGTTTTTATCTGGTCATCATCATAACCTAATTCTTTAAGTTCCTGATAATCATCAACTGATACCTTAGCCTTATCCTGCTTGAATATTTCGTCCTGGGATTTCTGCCTGGCTGCCCGCTTGAGACGGGTAACTTCTAGCCTTAAAGCTCTTTCTTTTGGCGTTTCGCCAGCGACTTCCTTGATTTCCACCTTCGAAGATTCGGCGGACTCATCGCTCTTTTCCTCTTCTTCATCTTTTTCTTCCTTCTCTTCCTTATCATCCTCTTTGTTTTCGTCTAGTTCACGCTCTTCGGAGCCATCCTTGACCTCTCCGGTCTCTTGGGCTTCTTCGAACGCTTCTAGCTCATCCTCAGCGATGTCTTCTGTTTTTACTTCTTCATTTGACATACTAGTATTTTATTACTCCCCACTAAGATAGGGAGAAGTATATTAATTTCTTAATAAATAAAAGGGGCGCTTTCGGCGCCCCCTATAGCACATAAAACGGACGCCTATCTATCTTAAGTGCCAAGCTCTAGCACTTAATCGATTAGGCGTCCTGTTTTAATGTTCCTTACTGCTTGATAAGCCAATCCAGATTGACCAGATGTTTAGGCTCGATGTTTATCCCTGCAAAATCCGCAATGTTTATCTCAGGAATATCAACGTTTATCTCTTCTTCCAGTAACGGTTCTATCTTACCGTTAAAATCCTTGATGGCCTGTTCGTCCTTGAATTTCAGCTGACCAGTATCCTTGCCGTCTTCATCCTTGACTGGGCTGGCGTATTCTTTCAATAACTCATTGCGTTGCTTATTGTATGCTTCTAATTCCGGGTTTATCTTCTTGGCGAGCAAAGCGATTCTATAACTGATAGTACTAGGTAGTTTTAGCTCCATCAAGATTCCAAGCGAGTCAATTCCTTCTACTAATTGTTTAAGTTTCATATTTTTATTGATATAAAAATTAATAAGTTTGTCTTTTTTGAGATTATTCAATTGTTTCCTGTAACCGCTAGCCATATTATTTCAGCCTAACCCGTCGCTCATACTTCAAGTTCTGGGCTACCAACTCGCACCAGGCCTTTATGCTGCCCAAGATATTATTCTGGTCAACCTTCTTGCTCCGCAAATCCTGTTTATACAGGGTTTGGTAAGCGGGCGTGGTGTTAGACAGCTTCATCGGCACTTCAATGGTAAAGATATTCTTGTTGATATCATACCAGGCCTTGAATCCGTCAGTGGGGTCGAAATAATGTTCGAAGATAGTCCTCTGTTGATGGGTAAGCTCGACTACTTCCGATTCTTGCTTCTCCTCCTCAACAGGCAATATCTCTGGCTCCGGGTCTTTATTGACAATCTTTTCCAATAGTCCGAAAATCTTGTCATTCGTTTCCCTAACCTCATTTTTAAACTGCTCGAAATCGTCTTTTGCGACAACCTTATCATCTCCTTGAGCAAGTCCGACTCCCTCGCTCCTCTTTAGTCTAGCGGCTTCACGGCCGGCGGCCATTCTGGCCTTCTGTTCTTCTGTCATAATTTTCACTTCTTTATTTTACTTCCTGATGGCAGGAAGATAATCTAGAAGATTATTAATATTTTAAACCTCCAATTGTTTCTTTGCTTCTATTTCTGTTAATATCTTTCCTTCATTATCCTTCCGATACTCTTCATAGTACTCCTCATCAATAGGATATTCAATAGGGAAGACTATCTCTCCGCCGGCTGGTATCGCTTCTTTGGTCTGGACTTTGACCATCTTTTTTATCATCACCATTTTCTTGCTCTTTACACTGAGACATTTATCCATTTCCTCATCATCCGCGAATAGGACTAGTAGATTGTATAGGTCGCTCCGGCCTATCTCCGCTTCCTGGCAATTGATAGTCATCTTTATCTTCTTACAAGGAACTACCTCGGGCTTGTAATTTGCCTCAATCTTTAATCCTTCAACTTCAAATTTGAAATATTTACTTATCATACGTATTTCTTAGCTTCGTTGAACATCTGGTCAAATAATTGCCTAATGTGGTCACGTCCACCTTCGTTATATGCTCTTTGCCAGATGGTTTCAAACTCATTTTCCCTCTTTATCGGTCCAACCAGGTCTAAGGCCTCGATATACTCATCACGTAACCTCTCCAAGGCTTCCCAGGCTATGCTAGACTGCAGGTCTTGGAGCATTTTGCGGTCAGAATTGGTTATCATATCGATTGGGTGGCCTTAGTTTCGGCGCCTTGCATACTGCCCATAGTTGAACGGACGGGGTTACTTATCGAACTAGGCGCTACTACAGTCTGCGCTCCCTTAGCTGGCATTGATTGTGAGCCGCTAGAAGCCTCGCCTAGAGCGTTTTGGTCGATAAACAGTCCATTCTCCGGCTTCTTAGCTTCTAAAGCCGCCATTTGCTGTTTTTCCTGTTCTAGTAATTTGAGATTAGCCGCCAAATCAAGCAAATCTTGGAATACCCAGTTCTCCGGTTTCTCGTCCTGTATCTCTAGTATCTCTTTAAGCGGGTTATATAAGGCCAAGGCGACTTCTTTACCTCCTTCTGGCGTATAGGCTTCACCAGTCTTAGGGTCTACATGCTGATAGAATAGGGAAGCCATTTGCTGGACTACTGGCGAAACTACGTTATATAGCTCAAGCTTACGCTGTCTTTCTAGTTCCGGATTAGGGCTGATGATTGACTTAGCCTTGATGGTAATCTTGCCTTCCCACTTAATATTCTCTAACGGGAAGTTTTCACTGCCTAGACGGAAGAACCGCTTGTCATTACTCTCGATCAATACTCCGTCTCTATCCTCATCTAACCCAAGGGATATTTCCTGATAGAACTGGGCTTCTATCTTTCCATTTCTACCCTCAACCTTATTAGCCTTAGTATTATTTTCAGCCTCATAAGCCTGTAATTCCTTTTCATCGATAAACTCCCTAATCTCCGGGATAGAATATACCTGATTAGCCCATGATAGGGTAATATAGGCGTCCATTTCAATCGCTTTAGCAATGTTAAGGAGCGGGATATTCAAACGCTTCAAAGCCGAATCTTTAGCATGCAATACTTCGCCTAACGTCTTGCCGGTCACATCGCCTTGCAAAGTAGGAGAAATACCGGTCACATTGTCTATATCCTCGGTAAAGTGAGTAACTGCCTCCCAGCCTCTGGGGTCATAATTAATCTTTATCTGTTCGACAGTAGTACCAGGCTGCTTCTTAATCAGCTTATCTGGAGAAATCTGTAACTCCTGTTCGCCGTCCATCGGTGGACCAGAGTAGAATATCATCGGATATATAGCCATAGTGAGCTGATCAATGGTCATATTCTTGAAGCGGTCATACATCACCTTGTTATTCTTCAAGAGCTCAAATAGGCCGATACCATAAATAGTCCTAGGGTCACGTTCTAGCCAATACGCCCACCAGAGAGTAAGCTTGCCATCATCATTTGGTAAAGGAGAATAATACAGGACAGTTTTAGTCTGCGGTATCCAGATAGCGTATAGGTCCTTCTTTTTATTCTCATAGAATCCGACTGTCACCATGTCATCCCGGCTCTTAGTAGCCGAGTTAAGCCCTTCTGTTCCTTCTGATAAGGTATTGCCACCAACCATTTCTGAGTTCTTATACATGCTAAACTCTTCTTTGAAGTCATCCAGAGAGTAGTCCTTCTCGTAATACCAGTCATTAAGGGAAAAGGGATCAGTCAGATTAGCCTTATCATCAAACCAAGTGCGATATAAATCCAGCTTTTCTCGGTAAATATCATTAAACTCGACAATCTGTATCTTCCTATATTTATTCTTCTCTGGGTTTTCCGTATCGATTACTTCCAGTATTTCCTTATCTCGTTTTAGGATGCGCGGCAAAGTATGCCCAGCAGCGAAACCGTATTTAGCTAAGTCAAAGACAAATAGCTTCAAGGTTTCCAAACTGTTATTCAACCCCCAATTACGCTTCCATATCGCTTTGCCTACATTGTTACGCTTCTGGTACCTTTCAATATCAGTATTAAAAATTGCTTCAGGGTTCTGGTCTATTAAAATAGAAAGAGCCGTCTGTATCTTAACTAACAGCGTCGGCTCTGAGATTGAAGAGCGCCAATTAGCCCTATCTGCCTCGCCACTGATATCGATTATCTTGGCATTGGCATTAGTATTAGTATTACCTGCGTCTTCATTTTCAATTGTTACGAGAGTAGAAACGGAACTAGTAGCTAGCAAATCCTTAGGGCGGTATTCTCTATCCGCCTTCTTCATCATTTCTTCGAAATTAAACCCGTCAAGGACGTCTTTCTTAGTCTGCTTTAATACCTCAATACGTTTATCAAGGAATATTATAAGCTGGCTCTCCTTCTCATCAGCCTGATAATTCTTAACTTCTGGTACTTCATTTATCTGCTTTAATTTTTCCATTTACGCAGTATGGCGTCCTGCTTAGTAATAATTACGTTGACTTATTCCACTTTGATTATACTTTTTTTTAGCCAGCCTGTCAATAATACGCTGTTCGACTGATTTTGACTTGATATTATTAGGATTGAGGAATTCGGCTGGGACGTTATCTCGGATATAATGACAGATACCAGTTGACATCACCTCATCATCATGCTTGCCTTCTACCGCTTCTGGCCGGCCTTGTTCATTACGGATGAAAGTAAGGCACTCGGTTAAGAAATCACTAGTCCATACTCCATCTAAATTATTAACCGCAACTAACAGATTATCGAGCATTACTTTCCTTCCCTGACTGCCTGTTCCAGTATGGAAACCGAGTTGCTTGCTAACCGCATGGGTAATATCATCTATCTTCTCGCGCCAATATAGATTAGGATACTGGTATTTTTCATTTAATTCAGTCAACACCCATAGACCAGTATTACTCTCTACGCCCAGATAAGCCTTATTATACCATAACCCTATCTCATTAAGGAACTCCGCATAGTCATCTGGCCTTATCTTATTAGAATTAAACCCGAACACTGGCGCAGCCGTCTTATTATTTATCCCGTTAGCCGATGAACTATCGTTATTCTTACCTTCCGCGACATCCGCCCCGACAACATAACAGATATAATCCTGCGGAAGCTCATAAATCTTCAAGGTTCCCTCTAAGTAATAATTATACAGCTTATCCGGTAATATCCCTCTCTCAATCATCAGAGCTTGCGGAGACAAGGCTTGCTGCTCTATTATCCTCTCTTGGCTAAAGAAAGTATTGCCAGTGGCCACGAACGCTTCAGCCGGTGTATTAGGATACTCCTGGTGCATCTTATCCCAATCCTTGTTAAGACCTAGCCATTTAAGATAATAATAGGTAATCTGGATATCACTATAACCATATAACGCTTGGATTTCCTTAAACTTCCTATTCTGGTCCATTTCCTGTACCGGTATAGCCTTATCAATCTTAGCTATTTCCTCGTCATCCCAAGTCCAATTATAGAAATGGGCGGTAAACTCAGTCGGAAGGGCTGGACGCTTACGATTCCAAGCTTCAATGAAAGATTCATAATAAGCGCCATTCATGCCCTCAGCGGTAGATTCAATGGTAATCTGTCCATCAATCGGAACAGACGGGAAAGTGCCGGAGATTATTTCCTCCGCCTTAGCTGGATATTTAGCACATATCTTAGCCATCTCTGATACATGCACCCGCTTATGGGTGCCTGAACGGCCAGAGTTAGCTACTATCAATGAACTGTATTCACCGTCTCCAAAGTCAAATTTAAGCTTATTAGCGCTATCTGTGTCTACATTATAAAGAGAAACTAGATCAGGGTCTAAATTTTGCCAAGCCTTAGAAATCTTCTTGTCAAATATCTCGATGGCATCTTCTTTAGTATGAGCGATGAACAGCCCGGAAAAGTTAGCATTGAACAGGACGTCATCTAACATGTCTATGCACTCGTTAGTAGTAAAGCCCAATTGCCGGGACTTAAGTATTATATCCCTACCTGTGCGATGTGCGGCAAAATGCTCTTGCGCCCTATTACGTTTAAAAGTTACAGTCTGGCTATTCTTATTAACTATCTTGTAAAGATGATTAATACGCCAATCCTTATTCAGGAGATTAGGCATCTTGGTCGCTGTCAGACTCATACTTAGAAATCAAGTCCTTGATAGTCACCTTACCCGTAAGGTCAAGATTCTGCTTTATAGTCTTAGGAAGTAAAGCAAGGACTAGCTTTTCTTCATACTGAGTTAGCTTCTCTCCGGCCTGAATCTTAGTATTGACCTTTTCCCAAAGCTTATTAATAGCATTGACCTTATTAAACTCATCATAAGCGCTCTTGCGACCGCTATTCTTATTACCCTTAAAGTTTTTTGGTGCTACTCCTGCTGGCATATGGCTAATTATATTTTAAAAATCTATTTTATTTTAATATTAGGAAATATATGACGAACAGCCCTTGATAAACTTTCCTCTAAGTCTTTAGACTCTCTTTTAATGAATTCCTCAGGAGTTTCTCCATTATTTTTCATAGCTGCTTTAACTATATCTGTATTAACTGTTAGTCTCCAAAGAAAATGAGGCTTTATAGTATGTTTCATAAATTTCTAGAAGTTTAAAAGAATCCCATGATTCAGCCTTTATATCTATATCTCGGCTCTCTTCATTTGCTTTCTTTAAATCACTATAATCAAGCATAATTATATAGTTATAATCTTTTTATCTTTTGTGTCTCAAAATTACTTCTACCATAAACACTGCCATATATACACATTGTTAACATATGTGAAAAAATCTCTCTTAATTCCTCTATAGGAACATCCTTACCCTTTGAAAATATCTTTCTAAGCAATTTGTCTCTTTGTCTGCTTGTCATATTTTTAATTATATCCTCCACTTATCAAAATATAAGCCATTTTTAATATTAAGAGCCATATTAGAATATAAAAACAAATATCAATCTTATCGTAATTATCAAGCTTTTGTCCGTCTAATTTAAATCGCATACATTTTATTATGATAAGAGCACTTTTAATATCATTCTATAAAGCTCCCTATCTTTCTCTAGCTCACTTATTATAAATTTATCAGACATCCCTAATGCTTTATAAACTAAGACTTTAATTGTTGAAATATCATTTAGAGAATACATAATGCGCGCCTTACCTACTAACTACTTTCAAAATAACTCCCGACTATTAGCATATCTAGCCCTTATGGAAGCTTTGGCTTTATCCTTAGTCTTAGAATAGCCGACTACCTCTCCGGTCTTTTTCTTCTTGATCGGATAGCCTTGCTTAGTTTGTTTACCTACTGCCCATGGCATGTAATTAAATATTATCACTATTCCCCCAATTACTAATATAAACCGACCAGGGTAAATTTTTAGTAATGTGAGGGAAGGAGACTTAGTTAATACGATTAAATAATCGTGGGAATAATGATAAAAGGAACTTTACATCCCAGCCTCAGCCAAAACGTCGTATTTAACGAAGGGATTTTTAACCACTTACTCTTAGACTGAATAGTCCCAGATAATAATTAAAAGCTTCCTAACCTAATGATATTATATAATATTTCAAGAAATAAATCAAGACTAATCTATTTCTCCTTAACCTTCTTAACTCTTTCTAATATCTCCTTCATCTCATCTGTAAATTTGTAATTATACCTAAGATGAAAGCCTAAGCCCAGGAGACAGCAGTTAAGTTCTAGCCCCCCAAACATCACATCATGCTCGCCACTTATTTCAATCAAGCAAAAGTCATTCCAATTATACCTCCCAAATAGCTGCGCCCAATCGTTTCGGAGTTGGATATACATTTCCTTATCTTCCCACGATAGAGTAAGATAGCCAAATTTTTCTCTACTTAATTTCATAAAGTTTATTTACATTATTTAAAAATTGCGAGCGACAATCATTAAATGCTACTTTTATATCACCCTTAGTATAGTCTACGTCTTGGTTAATTAAATAATCATCTGTACCGATAATTTGTTCTTCTGGTAAACATTCTAATATTTCTTTTATAATAATACTTATCTTAGAAGTAATGAAATATTTAATCCTCTCTTTCGTAATATCATCTGGTATAACTCCGACATTGAAAGACTGGGAAAACTTATCATCAAATTCTTGTAATATATTCTGTATTTTATTTGGCATATTTTTGTAATTAGCAATATACAACGGGATATGTGGGATAAGGAAATTGAAGGTTGGGTGCTGTTACTGGGGGCTGATAATTAGGATAAACATTAATAATGGGTCTTTGATTTTCAAGGATTATGATTCTTTTTTCTAACTCTTCAACTTTTTGTGTTAATTGTTCGATTGTCATATATGTTTAATTAGTTTGTAATTCTTCCTCTCTAAATATGTCATAATCATCAGCAACAAATAGGCTCAAATCTGGAATCCGTCCCTCTTTAGGAAAGCAATAACCGTATTGACGTTTACCGAAATAATTATCTAGGCATAGGGCTGCTTGTTTTTTACTTGTTTTAGGATTAGTTATTAAGGCTATGAATGATGACATATTAACTAAATTCACAATCCCAAAACTCGTATCCATCTATAACCTCATATCCTGTATCATAATATTGATGAGATAATAATTCTAATTGTTTTTTAGCAACTACCCCCCAAAACTCCTCGTGTGATACTAGCTCATCATCTTCATTAATTATTTCTTTTCCTTTTAACCATTCTTTTAACTCGTCAATACTAGAATAATATTTTTTACCATTAAGCTGGAATAGAAATTTCCAACCACAAGAAGCTTTGCCGAGATGTATTTCTTCGAAACGTCCACAATGCTTGCACTCATCTAATTTAACGTAATAATTCATTCCCATATTATATAAGCTTATTTAACTGCTCGATTGTTTCGTCAGTTTGGTCGTCTAAGGATTTGCCAAGTTTCCAAGACCATTCTATTTCTGGTTCATCTGACTCGATTTTATAAAAATCTATATACCTATTATCCAGAGAATAATCACCCATTGAAACTGCACTATTTTCTAAACATCTAAGGATGTCATCAAGGGCAATGGGACGACCGGTGATTTCAAGAATATCTTTTTTATAAACAGGATTAATTTCAATCCCCAACTCATCATCCATTAAAGTTAAAAATCCTTCTCC
>Ga0172381_10006045_pt1 | contig 12182 bp, 9 predicted proteins | sample Leawel6488metaG_FD_119754 | JGI IMG/M metagenome (GOLD analysis project Ga0172381, IMG submission 119754) | Leachate microbial communities from a municipal landfill in Southern Ontario, Canada - Leachate well 64-88 metaG | ecosystem: Engineered > Solid waste > Landfill > Unclassified | place...
AGTATATATTCCGGGATCAAGAATTTCGTGGCAGAAAAACAGGCAGTCCATTATAAAACCGGCCTGGAGGGCCAGTGAAATTTCCCTTACCCCTTCGATAACGATGCGGTCCTGGTCTTTCCGGGCCCCGGCTTTTTCTTCGAGGAGAAGGACGTTTTTAACATGGTGATTTTGAAGACTGGCAATACAGGTAAGCATGATCAATATGAAATTATTTTATTCCGGGCAATTGTACCTTAAAAAGATCATCAGGGCAAAAACTGTCATCAAAAATAATTTATTTTTGATTCTGTACTGTCAGAACGAAAAATATATACATTTGCGTATTCAAATACCGAATAGTCTAATGTCGAAAATTTTCGCCCTTTCTGAAGCATCCTCGATAGCCATTCACAGTATGGTTTTGATTGCACGCGCGAAAGAGGGCATTAATGCGGTGAAGGTTGCCGAGATCACGGGTTTTTCTAAAAATCATATTGCCAAAGTATTACAACGACTTGTTAAAAATGATATGTTAAAATCCGTACGAGGGCCCGCTGGTGGATTTTCTTTAAAACAAGATCCGAAATCCATCAGCCTCCTTGATATCTATCAGGCCATTGAAGGGGCCCTTGACATAGGAGATTGTCCGTTGTCCTATGAGGTTTGTGGATTTGACCAATGTTTGATGGGTAATGTGGTGAATAAGCTTACCATTGAATTTAAGAAATTCCTTCAGGGACAAACCCTTCAAAAATATCTCTGATTTTTTTTACGCCAAAAAGAGTAAATTAATACTTCTTCCCTACTTTTGCAGATCAGATCTGTGGTGTAGGGGTCCTCTCAAATACATGTCAATTATATGGAAATCAACGGTAAAATTATCAGGGTGTTGGCGCTTCAGCAGGGGCAGGGGAAAAATGGCCCCTGGAAGAAACAGGAGTATGTGATTGAAACTACCGACAAAATCCCCCGTAAAGTTTGTTTTTCATTGTGGGGCGATAAAATCGATCAGTTTAACCTGGCAGAAGGCATGGATATTGACCTCTCCTTTGACCTTGAAAGCCGCGAATACAATGGTCGCTGGTATACCGAAGTAAAAGCGTGGAAGGTAGTTAAGAAACAACCTGTCACCGGTCCTTCCGGAGATAATTATTCTGCTCCTGAATTTAATGGAGGCATGCCTCCTGAAGATGCCGTACCGGACGATTTACCGTTTTGATTTTTTCTCCTGCTTAAAAATATCCTTCAACTCTTTATTCCCCTTCCAACTCTTTCAGTATCTTGTTTACATCCTCTTCTGTGGAAGTTAATTTCTGCCTGCACAGTTTAATCAGGAAAGAGGCTCTTTTAACTTTCTCCGCCAACTGGTCCACCGAAATTTCACCGGTTTCTATTTCGTTTACAAGATTTTGAAGTTCTTCAAAAGCTTCTGTATAGGTCAATTTTTCGGTCATGATCAGGATATTGATTTTACAAAGAAACTAAATTAAACCGGATCAGAAGATCCCTCCGCGTTGACTCCGGTAACGACACTCTTAACTGTTCCATCAAAAAGAACAGTGGTCAGCAGGTCTTCAGGCTGAATATCGGCCATACTCCGGACCGCTTTTCCCTGGTGTAGGGTGATGGAAAATCCCCGCGCTAATATATTTTTCGGATCCAGCATCGAAACATGCCGGTCATTCATCTCTATATCTTTCTGCCGGCTGGTCAGAAGCCGGGCTAAGTGATGTTTCAAGCCGGAAAGAAGATCGGTGATCCCCAACCCGGATCGATCAAGCCGGACCTTTGATCTTTTTTTCAACAAACCAGAAAAATAGAACAGATTTTCCCGCGCGCCCCGGAGATAAAATCCGGTATGGCTTTTCATGCTCCCAGCCTGGGAAAAAAGTTCGTGTTTGGTTATTGACATCAACTCTCTGGCATACGCCATGAAACCCGAAGCTGTTTGGTCCATCTCCTTTTTTATGGAACCAAGCTGTTGTATTGCGCTCTCTTTTATCCGTCGTTGCCCCTCCCTGACAGGTAACAGGAAATCATGAAACCGCTGGATCAGGAAATTACCTAATTCAGTTGGCGTTATGCAATTCATAAAAGCTACCATTTCGGTTACGGTCTCATTGGTTGCATGACCAATTCCGGTGATGACGGGAAGCGAAAAACAGGCAATCGCCCTGGCCAGTTCATACTGGTTATATCCCGATAATCCCACATCCCCGCCGCCACCCCGGATTATGGCCACGACATCAAAATGGTCTTTTACTTTTTCGATCCTTTCTAATTGCTGAATGATGGAAGGCGCTACCTTTTCTCCCTGGAGGAACGACGGAAAGAGCATGTGGAAAAAGCAATATCCCCATGGATTCTGTCCGGTCAGCTGTAAAAAATCGGCATATCCCTTACTGGATTCCACCGAGATCACTGCAATACGTTGGGGCAATAATGGAAGTAATAATGATTTGTTCCTTGAAAAAAGGCCTTCTTTCCTGAGCCTTTCAACCGAGGCCTGCTTTTCGCGTTCCAGTTCCCCCAAGGACCAGGACGGATCGATGTCGAGGATCCTCAAACTCAATCCGTGTACAGGATCAAAAGAAATCCTGGCATTGAACAGAATATTGATGCCATTCCTGAGGGGTTCTTTCAATACTTTCAGAAAATGATCGTTGATCCGGATATAATCATCTTTCCAAAGCGTGGCCCGGATCTGGGCGACCATCTTCCCTTCCCTTTTCTCTAACAGGTCGGGGTAGCAATGACCCGAATGAACATAATAGTTCAGTTTGTTCATTTCGGCTTTGACCCAAAACGATGATTGGTAACGTTCGTTCAGGGTATGGCGGATGCTCTCCGTAACCTCAAGCAACGTAAAAACCGTTTTCTCCTTGATGACTTCTGACATGGAAATCAAATATTTACTGAAAAAACAGACATTCAGGCCATTATTCAAAGGTACTGAATTAATATTCCCGATATTTTGTTAGTTTTGTTATAGCATTATTTAAAGCATCCCGGTTCATGAAAAAGTTCATCCGGTGGTTGGTCCCTCCGGATCAATGGAAGTCAACGGTTGCCATCTTGCTTGGAATATTTTTCGGGTTGGCGGCTTATGCTATTTATATTTCCAAGGCGCCTTCCTATCTTTCCGATAATCCGGAAACCTGCATCAATTGCCATGTAATGAATCCGCAATATGCCAACTGGGCGCACAGCGCTCACCGGCGGATCACCAACTGCAACGATTGTCATGTGCCGCAGGACAACCTATTCAGAAAATACCTGTTCAAGGCACGGGACGGCCTTCGGCATGCTGCCATTTATACGCTACGCAATGAACCACAGGTTATTTTTATCCGGGAAGCCGGGAAAAAAGCAGTACAGAAAAACTGTATCCGGTGTCATGGGCATACCACCGGGATGGCTTTCATGATGCCGGTCCAACCCAAATTTCACAATTACCTGCAGGACCGGACCTGTCTTGATTGCCATCGCGAAACCCCGCACGGACGCGTCAATGGGCTTTCTTCCACCCCCAATGCCCTGGTGAAGACTAAAATTGAGAGCAGAACGGAAAGGGATGATGATTAGAACAAGTTTTGAGAATTTATAAGTTGTATTAAAAACATGGGATATGGCAACAGATAAAAAGCGCGCACCATGGATCAACAGGGCCTTGTTTTTCGGCACAATGGCGATCGTGTTTTTATTGGGGCTTCTGGCTTCTTCCATCACGGAGCGACGGGCTGAAAATGAATATGTTTATAAGCCCAAAGTCGATCTTTCGGAATATGAACCCCGGAATGTCCTGTGGGGTGAAAATTTCCCGCGGGAATACCAATCATATCTGCAAACCAGTGACACTACTTTCCGAAGCAAATTCAACGGCAGCGCCATGATCGATGAGCTCGCGGAAGATCCAAGGTTAGTCGTCCTATGGGCAGGGTATGCTTTTTCGAAGGATTACTATTCCAGCCGGGGACATTATTTTGCCATCACCGACATCCGGCATACGCTTCGTACCGGAACGCCCAAAGGGCCAGACGACGGGCCTCAGCCGGCTACCTGCTGGACCTGTAAGGGCCCGGATGTTCCCCGGTTGATGGAGAAAACGGGGGCCATGGAATTTTACAAGGGGACATGGGCGGCCAAAGGTCCCGATGTTGTCAACTACATCGGTTGCGCTGATTGCCATGACCCGAAAACCATGGACTTACGCATTACCCGTCCGGCCCTGGTAGAAGCTTTCCAGTCGATGGGAAAAGATATTTCGAAAGCCACGCACCAGGAAATGCGTTCCCTGGTTTGTGCCCAATGCCATGTGGAATATTATTTTAACAAACACCGCCCCGATGCACCGGATGTTCCTTATCTGACTTTTCCCTGGAAATATGGCACTACTGCCGATTCGGCATTAAAATATTATGAAGAAGGGAAGTTTGCTGATTTTACCCATCAGTTGAGCAGGACGCCCATTCTGAAAGCCCAGCATCCCGATTATGAATTGTATCTGACCGGTATTCATGCCGACCGGGGTGTTGCCTGTGCCGACTGCCACATGCCTTATGTGAAGGAAGGCGGGCAAAAGTTTACCAGTCATAAGATCACCAGTCCGTTGAACAATATTTCGGGGACCTGCCAGGTTTGTCATCGCGAAAGTGAGGAATCACTGCGTGAAAATGTTTATGAAAGGCAGGAGAAGGTGAAAGAGATCCGCGATAAGGCTGAAACCGAACTTGTGAAGGCCCATTTGGAGGCAAAAGCTGCCTGGGATGCCGGCGCGACGGAAAAAGAGATGGGCCCCGCGCTGGAACACATCCGTGCCGCCCAATGGTTCTGGGATTATACGGCGGCCAGCCATGGCGCGTCGTTTCATTCCCCCATTGAAGTATCTCGCCTGATCGGTAATTCGATAAATGAAGCGGAGGAAGCGCGGATCGTATTGGCAAGGATCCTGGCCAATCATGGGAAAAATCAACCAATTCCATACCCCGATATTGCAACCAAAGCATTGGCCCAGAAATTCATCGGCCTGGACATGACCAGGTTAAATGAAGAAAAGGCGGTATGGATAAAAATGGTTTTACCCGAATGGGATAAGAAAGCAAAGGAAAGGGAAAAGGCCTATTCCGTTCAGTCGGAAGAAAATGAGAAGCCAATCAAGGACTAACTTTTACAAATCCTGGTCGCCACGTACCATGATCAATCAATTTATCTGCTAACATGAAAATTCTTACACCGGCGCACTGGGCTGATTACGAGCTGATTGACTCAGGCGGACTTGAAAAGCTTGAGCGATTCGGGAAGTTTATTTTAGCCCGGCCGGAACCGCAGGCAGTGTGGGGCAAATCCCTTCCTGAAGCAGAATGGGACCGTTTATTCCAGGCGCGTTACAAACGTGCAAGAGGGGCTGATCCCGCGAAGGCCGAAAGTTTTGAAAAAGGGGAATGGCTCCGGAAGAAAAGCATGCCGGATCAATGGAAAATCGGATATTCTTACCGGAAGATGGCCCTGCAGTTCCGGCTGGGGCTGACTGCTTTCGGTCACATTGGTGTGTTCCCGGAACAGGCGGAGAACTGGGATTTTATTTACGATGTCATTCAGAATATCTCATCCCCGGCTCCTCCCCTGAAAAGGGGAGATCCATTTATTCCGCCTTCTGCCAATCCTTTTCAACAAACGCCAAAGGTGTTGAACCTCTTTGCTTACACGGGTGGCGCTTCGTTGGCCGCCAAAGCGGCCGGGGCCGATGTGGTACATGTCGATTCGGTCAGGCCGGTGGTATCGTGGGCAAGGGAGATGATGGAGATTTCGGGGCTCGACGGTATCCGTTGGGTGGTGGAAGATGCTTTGAAATTTGTGAGACGGGAAGTAAAACGAGGGAACCGCTACGAAGGGATCATCCTTGATCCGCCGGCTTATGGTCGCGGCCCCGAGGGGGAAAAATGGATCCTTCAGGATGCCGTGGATGAAATGATCAGTAGGTGCCATCAGTTGTTAAACCCTGAAGGTGCATTTTTTATACTAAGTCTTTATTCTATGGGGTTTTCCCCGTTGATCTCCGAAAATCTGGTCCGGAATCATTTCGGCGCCGGGATCATTCCCGAGTCCGGCGAGCTCTATTTTCCCGACAGGGCAGGAAGAAAACTACCATTAGGAACCTTTATCCGATTGACAATTGACCGATGACAATTGACAATTGAAAGGGACAATTATCCTGTTTTTCGGGACATAATTAGCCCTTGTCCGGCTTCCTTCAGCTTTTTCGTGAATCCTTCCGGGAATCAGTTTTCATGAATTATTTCCGAAAACCGGAAAAATTATTTGAGGAATATTTACCGCGTAAAAGTATATTTATTTTTTTATGTTTGGCCTCTGATAGGCGAACATTCACATTCGACCATTATAAAACGAGATCATTGAAATCATCTACGAAATCGGATTAGGCTACTATAAACCCAAAACAGAAATCCTCGAATGATAAGTTAACCATTTCAAATTAATAGTCAACCAATGAAACCAGGGAAAATTTACTTGCTCCTCATCATCTGTTTATTTATATTGACGAACCAGGTTGGAGCACAAAAGATTGTTAAAAACAATAATGGAACCAGTAATATTTATGAATATGGGGATGGTTCCGCTGCAAAAATCGGGATTGGGCTTGAAATCCCTACTGCTAAGCTGCATATTTACTCAAATCCAGGCAATCAAACCTTGTTGAAAATTGATGCGGTTACAACAGGTCCTATCGGTTCCGTTGAAAGTTGGTGTTACAAAAACGGGATCTATTACGGCATTTACCAATCGCAAACAGGGACTATTATACCCAAAAATTATTTAAAAAACAATCTTGGAATTGATGTTGTAAATCCCATGAACAAATTGGATATCAACGGTGTGATTGGCTGTACCGGGAGCGCTGCCACCGGCATGATGATAAACAACTCCGATCAGCCATTTGTGATTAACTATTATAGCACTACTTATGTACCTGAACAGGCAGATTCATTGCTGGATGGGGATCAGACACCTGGTGGCGGTATCGTATCACCGTTAACTATTCAAGCAACTGGTATTAAAGTTGAAAATATTCTTGAATGTACATCTGATATTAAAACACCAAGAATCCAAATCTCCGATAGCGCAAACAGCGGATCTGTATTACTATGTAATGACCGTAATGGGAACGGAGTGTGGACAGACACTTCGGTCTTCATCATAAACAGTGGGAATGTGGGAATTGGAACTTCAAATACCAAGGGATACAAGTTGGCTGTTAACGGAAATGCAGTTTGCGAAGAGATGAAAATAAAGTTAAGAAATAACTGGCCCGATTATGTTTTTAACAAGGATTATCAATTACCCTCATTGAAAGAAGTTGACAGGTTTATTCAAAGGAACAATCATTTACCTGAATTACCTTCAGCAAAAGAGGTCGCAGAAAACGGAATCAACATTGGTGAAATGAACGCCCTCCTGCTCAAAAAAGTTGAAGAACTTACCATTTACATTATCGCGTTGCAAAAGGAGGTGGAACAATTAAAGGTAATATCAGTTTCCCGATAGTTTAATCCCTCACACCATGAATAAAAAACACCTGATACAGATAGGAGCCATTCCTGTGTTGGCGCTTCTTTTAAATCTTCCGTGCGTTGCACAGGTAGTCTTCTCCGAATGGCTTACAGGTACAGGAACACGGGGCTGGGACATTGTGAATGACATGTGTGGCGACGAATCAGGGAACATCTATATAACCGGAAGTTTCACGGATACCGTTGTCAAAACCAGGGTGGCAAGTGAGGCCACCATTACCACCCGAATGATGTATGTGGCCAAATTTGACACAAATGGTCAAATAATATGGAATAAAAACATCTGTAGTGGCGGAGCGGGATTTGGCAGTTTGATCGGGAGAGGGATCAATAATGAAATGATCATTGCCGGAGGCCATGAAATTTCCAACAAAAAAGCAGGAATGCCTTCAGGCCGATCCGGTTTTTTTATTTCTGCGCTAAGCACGAAGGGAACGGTAAACTGGACCCAAAACTTTACTGGTTCGAAACTCGATTATCTTACCTCATTGATTGTGGATACGCTGGGAGCAGAGATCATGATCACCGGATATTTCAACGACACGCTCCGGATCGGGGAAAAGACACTGGTAACCGGCGGAATGTCGGATGGGGCCTTTCTTAGGTTTGATTTGAATGGCAACATCAAGAGTACACAGGTCATCGGGGGAAAAGGAGAAGATAAACTCAACGGCATCGCCATCGATAGTTTGGGCAACCGTTACGTAGCAGGCACTTTTCAGCGGAAAATACAATTTGATAAAAAGACTGTTCTTGATCTGAAGGATCATCAGGAACGAGGTTTGTTCCTTGCCAGATACAGTTATGAGGGAGATAAAAAAGCAGCAAAACAACTTGCGACCGGGAAACAAATCAGGGTACATTCCATAATCAACATCGACAATCACATCATGATTGCAGGAAGTTTCAGCAATCACATGGTAATTGGGGACCAGATCCTCTCTTCGCGGGGAAGTGACGACATTTTTCTTTTATGTCTCGACCCGGAGTTGAAAATTAAATGGTACAAGCAAATCGGTGGAGCCAAAAAAGACCGGGCTTCGAAGATGATCAACATCGGAAATGAGATCATTCTTTCGGGTTCATACAGTGGCTCCATCAATATCGATGAGAAGAGTCTGAAAGCTACTGGCACCGGCAGCGATGTGTTTATTGTTGCATTGGATTATTCCGGAAACCTGAGATGGATGCGCAGTACAGGAGGTGAATCCGATGATTATCCAACATGCATGATCCCCGGCTCAAAAGACTACCTCTATATTGCCGGTTCCTTCAGGGAAAAATTTAACATGAATGGGAAAACACTTCAATCAGCCGGTGAAGAGGATGCTTTTATCGGCCGGTTGGAAAATTGCCATTCCATGGCCCCTGTCTTTAAGAAACCCGAAGATTTTTGCGAAGGGAACCTTCTGCAACTGGATGCCGGAGCAGGGTTTGTCTCCTACAACTGGGCCAACGGACAAGGTCATGAACGCACATTCGATATTGACCTTGAAGGGAGCTATCCGTTAGAGCTGGTTGCCGCAAACGGCTGTATCATTTACGATACTGTCGCAGTCATTGATATTCCTCAGCCATTGGTAAATCTTGGAAACGATACGACCATTGCCGATACATCGCGTTTCATGCTGCATGTAGGTAAAAATTTTGCAGGTTATCTCTGGAATAACGGTACGACAACGTCTGAATGCCTGATTAAAGGAGTTGAATTGAAGGAAGGCCCCAACAGGGTGAAAGTAACCGTTACCAATGATAAAGGGTGTGTTGGCAATGACGAGATTGTGATTACCATGATCAGGACAATGGCAAACCATGTATCGGCATTGATTTCGGAAAGTTGTGTTGTTTTTCCAAACCCCACCAGCGATCTGGTAACCGTATATTTTACCATGCCGTTTAAGTCGCTTGAGTTAACTATCTACGATCAGATGGGGAAGGAGTTAATAGCGCAATCTTCTTCAGGATATGTGGAAAATACCCCCCTGGAGTTTAACTTTGGCATTCTGCCCAAAGGATTATATACCGTGTATATCAAAACTGAACGCGGGGTTGCAACAAAAAAAATAGCCCTTCAGTAACTCAACCTGTTTCACGATACAGCTTCTCCCAGTTATGAACGAGAAAAAAACATCCGGCATTCAACTTTTCCTTTGCACCCTGATTGCCGGTATTTTCATGGCGACAGGGGTTATCCCCGCCAAAGCCCAATATCCCAATACGATCGAAATGTCGCATACGATGATCGGCAATGCGGCCATTGTGGCCAAGCTGGAGATTGTTCACACTCCGGGATTTGAGGCAAAAGCAGGATTGGAGTATGAGGCACATATAGACCCGGCTTTTACCGGGAACGGAACTGCCTACGAACTTCCGCTTACACCTGGGAACCAGGTTGTTTTACCTTCGCCGGACCTGAATTATATTATCACCAAAACCCCGCAAATTTCCGGTTTTATTCCGGGAAACAGCTATAATTGCAGTCAGGTTGCAACAGATATCTCCTATTTTGATGGTATAGGCCGGCAGTTGCAGGATGTGTTGGTTATGGCAAGCCCCGGACAGAAAGATATGATCAAACCCTATTCTTACGACTTTGCAGGCAGGCCTGAAGCTGATTTCCTTCCGTATGAATCGGCGAATGGCCAGAATGGCCAGTACGATGCAAGCTATCCGGCAAATCAGAAAAATTTCATCGAAAATATGTTTGGTCCAGTCAATAAGGATTATGGGTATTCACAACCTTTTTATGAAGCGTCACCGCTCAACAGGGTACTGAAACAATCGGCGCCCGGGGCCGAATGGGCATTAAAACCCAATACGCCTGATCAGGAACATGTGGTGGAGATGGATTATTTGGTGAATGAATCGGATGTTTCAGGATGGAAAATAGAAAACAATTTGTTTACCCCGATTACCTATAGCGTGGGTAATCTATTTATCAGCGTTACCAAGAACGAGAACAAAGATTATAATGGATCCGTCACAAAAGAATATTCAAATAAGACCGGACAGGTTATACTGATTGAAAATAAAAATGGAACTAGTTGGTATCAAACCCATTACATTTACGATGATTTTGGATTGCTGCGGTGTGTCGTGCCACCCAAAGCATCCACCCCTGTGGATAATCCGGCTCTTTGTTATTATTATACGTATGACAGACGGCATCGCCTGGTGTGTAAAAAGCTGCCGGGAGCCGATTCCGTGCTGATGGTGTATGACAAGCGCGACCGGCTGGTAATGAGCCAGGATGGTAAAATGCGGATGGAAGATCCGAAGAAATGGCTGTTGTATTGTTACGATAACCTTAATCGACCGGTGATGACCGGGATTTACCGTCATTCCTCTGCCATGAACCGTGTACAGATGCAGGCTCATTATGATGCCAATGTTACCAACCTGAGCGAAACCATCAATGGATATTATGATGATACATGGCACGGTTATACACGAAATGTTGCCACCACACTTGGCAATAGTAACCCCTATGATGTGCTGACGGTTTCCTATTACGACAACTACAATTTTGCCCCGGCAAATTATCAGTTTGATGCCGGAAACGGCATCGTTCCGGTATCGGAAAAATTAACGAATGTCAGAAAGTTGCTCACCGGCAGCAAGGTGAAGGTGATGGGCGACGAATCGACCATGAAGGATTGGATGTTGGGCGTTAATTATTATGATGACAAATACCGTGTTATCCAAAGGGTAGCCGACAATCCGTGTGCCGATGGGCAAGATGTAGTAACCAGCAAATATTCATTCGCCGGGAGGCTTGAAAGTCAAAAAACCAAACATACTGCCTTTGCCGGGACCATTGAATACACTGAAAATTTTGTTTACGATCACCGCGGAAGGCTGCTTGAACACACCATGGAGGGTTTGCCAAACCAGCCAAAAGTCATGATGGCCTCTATGCATTACAACCAGCTTGGAGAATTGAAAGAAAAACAAACCCATTCTGAAGTTTCCGGTAGCAATCATTCCCCATTTTTGCAAAAAACCAATTATCTTTACAACATCAGAGGCTGGCTGACTTCGATCAACGATCCTGATAATTTAGGATCCGATAATGATATTTTTGCGATCCGATTGTATTATTATTCTTGTTCTTGTGGATTACATATAGATCAACCAGCGTGGAATGGCAATGTTTCAATGATGGAATGGGCGACAAACAGGAATAATGAGCGTTTTGCATATGGATATCACTATGACTATATAAACCGAATGACTTTTGCTCGTTTTTATATGAGAAGCGGTAACCAATGGTCCTCTGATGTATCATTTAATGAATCAGAGCAATATGATCAAAACGGCAACATACTGCAGCTTAACCGTTATGGGGCCAATGCCCAGAAAATTGATGAATTAACATACAATTGTGATGGTGGGAACCAGATCAAATATGTAACTGATGCAATGGGAGATGTCCCGGATGTAATCGATTATCCAGGTAATACCTCAACCGCACAAAGTTTTTATTATGATGCCAACGGGAACCTGGTTAAATCATACGATAAAGGAATAAATACAGATATTCTTTACAACTACCTCAACAAACCCGAATTGCTTGATTTTGGAAACGGTGAAAAGATCCGGTACATTTAC
>Ga0172381_10006046_pt1 | contig 12182 bp, 24 predicted proteins | sample Leawel6488metaG_FD_119754 | JGI IMG/M metagenome (GOLD analysis project Ga0172381, IMG submission 119754) | Leachate microbial communities from a municipal landfill in Southern Ontario, Canada - Leachate well 64-88 metaG | ecosystem: Engineered > Solid waste > Landfill > Unclassified | place...
ATCTGTAGCAATGTTGCAAAATATGGTTCTGCAAGGAAAAGATGAAAATCAAATAATTGAATCTATTAAAAAATAAACACATAAAATTACGGTTCTATTGGGATTAAGAAAGGAAGATTTAAATGATAATACTTAAAAATCAATTAATTATGACTATCGGAGAAACACCTAACGGTTGGATATTATCTAAAGAAATGATTATGAATTCTTTAAATACTTTTGCTAATAAACCGATTGTGTGGAATAAACAACAAGAATTTAAAGATTATAGAGATATGAAAAATTATAAAAACAATGAAGTAATCGGAATGATATTAGAAGAACCTAATTTAGAAATTACAGATAAAGAAGTCTATGCTGATATTACGATTATGAATGATAATTATAGACATTTATGGACAGAAAAATTTGATAATTGGTGCATTACGTTAAGTGATGATAAAAAGTCATTTGAGATGGAAAGTATTGAAGTATTTTAAGGAGTTACTAATGACAGATCAAGATAAACTCAACTTCAAAGAAAAATATCAAAATAATCCAGTAGCATTTGTTGAAGATTTTTATAATATAAAACTTTATCCATATCAAAAATTATTACTAAACGCAATACATACAAAAGATAGAATAGTTTCATATTTTAATGGTCGTATGAATCAAAAGTTATGGTTATCAAATGCCCAGTTAGAATACATGAAAGCTATGGAAATGAATTTTGAAGTGTGGTGTAAAGATGGTATTGATGTTTATGAAAAAGGGATTTTAGTTAAAACAATTAAGAAGGAGATGAAAAAATGTTGAGATGGTTATTAGAAAAAGGATTTCATTTAGAACAAATAAAATCATATTGTAAAACTAATTATACATTAGAAGAATTAATAAATAATAAAGATATTCAAATAGATAATCTTATTAAACGTGAAATATTAATAGAGATGTATAAATTCGAGAATTATTAAATCCCACGAAAAGAACAATTTATCTGATATTTAACACTTACCTATCGAGTGTTATATATAAATTAAGGGTAACGACCTACGTTGAGGAGGAATAATAAATGGAAAACTTTTATGAAGAAATTGTTAAAAGTTTAAAAGAAGATGCAGATAAGTTAAACAAGATACTTTCAAAAGCAATGGAAAATAAAGATATGAATTTATACATATCAACAATTAAATCACTCAGAGAGACATTAGAATTAATCAGTAAATATGATTGGAGATTAATGTATTCAGAATATACCACAACAGATAGTCAGGATAATTCTATTAAGCAAGTAGCAGTATGGGAACAGAATCATGATATTCAAATTAAGAATCATAAAGTGTGGGAAGTTCTTTCGAAAGTTACGATTGGTGAAAATATAAATACTTATGAAATATATAATAAGTAAATAAAAATAGGAAAATACTGAGATAGGCAGTATATTTCCCCATGAATTTGCAGTTTGTTGGGATTTAAGAAAGGATGATATAAATGGAAGGAACTAAATTCATTAATATTACTAAAAAATATAAAAAATGTCCCGATTGCGGTAGTAGTTGGAAAGATACGAAATTACAGGTGAGTTTAAAAGATGAAATTGTAACTATAAGTTGTGAATGCGGATTCTTTAAACAGGTTGATGAAAACAATAAGGAGATTAATAAATGAGTATTTATAAAATAAGTAAATGTGATTATTGTGGAGATAAAAATATAATGGTTAGACCAACACCATTTATGGCAGATATTCCTGCAATGATGTGTAAAATATGTTGGGATTTAACTAAAGAAGAATATGCAGATTCTAATGGAGAATACATACCTAAATTTAATAGTGATGAAATAGGTTACGAAGAAATTTTAACGGTTATAGAATAACATCAAAGATACATTCTATAGGGATTGGAGGAACAAAAATGTTTGGGTATAATTATGGAATTCAAAATGATGACCAAGGGAATAAGGTCTTGAATATTTCTATTAGTTTAAATTACATTTCTGCATCTGACGATATTAAAATGGATGAATTGGAATCTATTTTACACAATTATAATCCAATTGGGTTGCTTAGAGAAAGTATAAAAAATATATACGATATAGAATATTAATTAGCACGAAAGAAGCGTTTTAAGCTATAAGGAAGGATGAATTTTATGAAAATGATATTTGAAGTAGGAGATAGGTTAAGAGTGAAAGAAAAATTTAATTTACCAATGTATAAAAAAGAAGTAAGGGCGTTAGCTGGAAAATTAGTAACTGTTCGAGAAGTAAGTAAAGAAGGTATATTTTGCTGGTTAGAAGAAACTAAAGGTTCAAATTATGATGATATTTGGGAGTTTGAAGATTTTGTACTTTAAATTGAATATTCTATCGTATGAAAGGAGAAATCATGAATTGGTGTAAAAGAGATAAACGTAAATGTATAGGAGATATTTGCAGTATGCGTCCACAACCAAAAGAATTAGAGACATATGAAGATTGTCCAGAATTTGCAATTAGAGGACAGAGGAGTAAACTGAATCTTTATTATGATGATTTTGAGTATGACAAAGAAGAACTTGATGAAGTCCTAGAATCTTATATGAATGAACCAATGAATTGAGCATTTCGTTCAGGTTTCAATATTAACCAATAAATAATAAATTAGAGAAAACTTGCAAGTTTATAGGATAGCTATCCTCCTCTGATCAAGGAGGAAAAATTAAAATTAAAATTGTAAATGATAAATATTATACATCATCAGAATTAGCTAAATACATAGTAAATAAAACAAAAGAGATTATATGTGAAGAAAATATAACTGAATATATTGAACCAAGTGCAGGGGCAGGAGTATTTTTAGATTACTTAGATAAGCATTATTTAGCCTATGATATAGAACCAGAAGACAAAAGAATTATTAAGCAAGATTTTTTAACTTTGGATTTAGATTATAAAAAAGGGAGGTGTATAATAGGAAACCCTCCATATGGTCTTAGGAATCATTTAAGTTTGATGTTTTATAAAAAATCAATTAGATTAGGAGATTATATTAGTTTTATACTTCCTATAAGTCAACTCAATAATCCAATTCAATATTATGACTTTGATTTAGTATACAGTGAGGACTTAGGTAAAAGATTATATTCTAATATAGAAGTTCATTGTTGTTTGAACATATTTAGAAAACCAGTAAATGGGATGCTTAATAAAAAACCAGATTATACTTTAAAAGATGTTATTATAAAAGAAGCAATGCGAAATAATTATAATCCAAAAGCAAGAAGGCAAATTATAAAATATAAAGACTTTAATTATAATATAAGAATTTGTGGTTTTGGGGCAAGTATAGGTAAGGAAGTTGCATATGAAGAACAATTCGTTAAAGAATTGTGTATTAAAATCAATAATGAAAAATACAGAAATAAAGTAATTGAGTTGATAAGAAATGCTCAGTGGAAAGAAATCTACCGTATGACAAAAACGCCGAATCTAACACATTGGCAAATTTATAAATACATAAAAGAACAAATACCTGAGATAGAATAGTCGATAAAATCTGACTATTATTGGAAAATAGAAAGAAGAGAAAACAATGTATTTTGATATAAAGACAGCCAAAGAAATTATTATTAAACCGAATGGTGATGGGACTTTTAATATTATTTCTAAACATTATGTTTGTGATTCAAACAACACAGAAATTATAAATGAAATTGAATGTAAATATCCAAGAGCAGAAATTAAACTTGATATTTATTTGTTAGCTGACATTTCGAATAATCTAATAGAATTTATTATAAAAGATGATGATAAGGAATAATAGAAATACCATCAAAAGTAACTTTTAATTGGTTGGAAAAGGAGATGAAAGAAAATTATTACGTTTTGTTTTACTGGGCATCGTCCAAACAAATTAGGTGGTTATGATTGGAATACTGAAAAGAATCAAAGGATTATGAAAGCATTAAAAAATAAAATTATTGAATTAATAAATGATACAGATTTACATGAAAGTAATTTTAAATTCATAGTAGGTGGTGCATTAGGTATTGATCAAATGGCATTTGAAATATGTTATAAACTAAAATATTCAATATCAAAATTTAAATCATGTAAAATTGAATTAGAATTGGCAATGCCATTTAAGAAACAAGCAAGTAAATGGTTTAATAAAGAAGATATTGATAGATTTTATACACATCAACAACAAGCAGATATAGTAACATTGGTTGATACTATAGAAGGTTATGAATATAAAGGTGTACCTGTAGGAGATTATCATCCAGCAAAGATGCAAATTAGGAATAAATATATGGTTAATAATTCTAATGTTGTTATTGCTGTATGGAATGGTAGTAAAGGTGGTACAAATAATTGCGTAAATTATGCTAAAGAACAAAATAAAGAGATTGTGATTATAAATCCAGATGAGATTTAGAAAGGAGAGGAGTTTATTGAAATTATATAAAATTAAATATAGAGAATCTGATGGAAGTATTAATACTGCATTGGAAGTAGGAAATAGTAAAGATGATGCAATAAGTAAATTCAGTCAATTTTCATTTCTATGCTGTGGTTTTCAAATATATAAAACCGAAGAAGTAAATGAAATTCACGGACATAAAATAATCGTCCAATAAAAACTACCATTTATTGTATCGGAAAAGGAGAAGCAAATGATAACTAAAGAATTTTTAAAAGAAATTAATCCAAAGCAAAAATCTTATAACCCTAAATATTCAGAAGGTACATATAAATTTTTGAATGATAATAACCTCATTAAAGTTTTTTGGAACAAAGTAAGTCGTATTAATGGAGAAATTACTAACTTTGATCCATCTAAGATTAAATTTTATCCTACACAAATATATTTTATATTTGATACAACAAAATCATGGTTAGGAACATCATGGACTAATATAATGAGTAATAAATATAAATTATACAGTTATGAAGGGTTAGAAAGAAATTTTAAAGATATTACTGAATGGTTTTGTGAAGAGTATTTAAGAATTGGAAGATGTTTATTCGACAGAGAACATACTAATTTTTTACTAGGCGAAAATCATAATTATGTAAGTGATGATGAAAGATTTGAAATGTTAAAAGGAATTAAAAAATGTAAATGGTGTGGGAAGGTGATTAAATAATGGAAAGATATTTTCAAGTAACAGGTCAATCAGATTTATTTAATCAATATATGGAATATAAAAATAATCAACAAGTATTACATAATATTTCAAAAGAATTTATGGATACACAAGGAATTGAAACTGACACATATGCTTATCAAAGTAATACTTTTTACATTGTTCCTACTGAAAAAGATTTAGAGAAGTTTAATAAGTCATTATGTAAACCTTTATCAAATGATTTAAGAGCGTTTAAAGCCAACTCAAAAGTAGGTAAAGCATGGGTTAATATATTAGAAGAAAAACAGGTAAAGATTAAATATAAACCTTTTGTTGGACATAGTTTTAGAAATTGTTTGGGTAAAAACCGTTCAAGAATTTTTGCTATTGATAGTATTGTCTATTGTTCATTTGAAAATGAATATGATTTTGAAGATACTCCAGAAGGGTTTATAGAATTAAAAGCGAGTGAATTTTGGAAGATAGTTGAGGATTATGAAGGGAGAAATAATGATGAAAGTAACTAAATATAAAGATCAAAAAGATGGCGTAATAAGAATTACCGCATATTTTAAACATAAAGAATTTGACAAGGAAAACAAAATGATTTCTATACCTTTTGGAGATGGAAAGTCGAAAATACAACCAGACTATTATGGAATTGTTAGAAAAGAATTTTATCATCTAGATACATATTTAAGAGAATTAAGAGAAATTGAAGACTTCTTTTCCTATATGGAAGATGAAGTAGAAATGGATGAAAACGATACGGGGTTTGAATTGCCTCTTCCAAATGATTCTAGAGAATATTTTTTAATTTTTAATGATAATATTTGGGTTTATATTATCATTTATGATGAATATGGTGGATGGGGAGATTCTGAATCTGCTCTACATATTCCAAGTATTTTAGTTCCAGAAGGCACATCAATTGAAGAAGTTAGAGAAGTTAGAGATTGGTTAATTAAAGGTGGATTTAAGTTAATAAAATAGGTTAAAAAATAAAATTGTGTTTTCTGAAAACGTTGATATAAGCCATTTTCAGAAAACACAATATAGCATGAAACTAATCTTTCAAAGGGAATTGGATGTGATTAAGATAAGAAGATATGATGATAATTTTGGGTTTGTATTGATTTTGTTACCAATAATTATAATTGTATTAGTGGTCATGATGAATGTATCTGATAATGATCATAGAAGTGATATTAACAATAAAATCCAAAGTATCCAAGGCGAAGTAATTTCGGTAGATGAAAAAAGTATCTTTTCAGATCAACCTTTTCATTGGGCAAATCCTAAAGGAGGAGATAGGATTTACAAAATTACATATAAAGTAAATAGTGAAGAGAAAACTGGTTGGGTTATCTTTAGAGCTTTTAGTACAGATTGGGAGTTTAAAAGCACATCAAATTAACCTTTGCTTGGGTTTGGAAAGGAGAAAGATAATGATATTAACTGATAAAATAATATGTTGTCTTGAAAGGCATCTTACTAGTCAATATCCTTGTGAACGATGTAAATGTGGTGCTAATGGTTTATATGATGATAATGGTTGTAATACATATAGAAGTGTTATGGGTTGGTGGAACGAACAAAAGAAAAAAAGAAAAATAGTAGAATGAAAAACTGAATTCATTGTATTGAAAGGAGAGTTTATAATGGATGATTATTTTAAAAAAATATATGAAGATATTGAAAAATTTGAAAAGATAAAAAATGAATTAAGGGATGCTTTAACTTTAATGGAAAATTTTACAGTAGTAAAAGAATATATAGAAACAAAAAGAAAATATGATCAAATCTCTTTCAAAATTAATAATTGTATCAGCTATTTACCAAAGTAAATGAAAAAAGAATTTTAAGTTATAAAGGAGGAAAATAAATGGAACTTGTAATTTGCCCTATTGACACAGACTTTTATTGTAGATTTAATGAATGTCATAAAGAGTTCAATATTTGTTGTATAAAATGTTTTAATAATTGTGATAAAAGATGTGAACCATCGAGAGGTTCAAGAGAATTTATCGAAGAAGAATCAGAAAGATATGAAGAGACATTAAATAATTTATTTAAACCAACAGGTGAAAATTTCTTTGATTAGATAAAATGAAAGAGAGGATTGATCGGATATGAATTATGATAAGTCATGGTTTATTGAAATACCATTAAACGGAGAGCAAGTTGAATATTTAAAGTATATTTTAAAATCTGTTTCCCGTTGCGAGTTTGCAGACGATGAATATATTAAAAAGGCGATTGAGATTTTAATGTTGATTGAAGAATAAATTACCACGAAACTCATGTTTCGTAGGGATTGAAAGGAGTGGATTATATGCAAAAATCAACAATATGCCCCATATTATCTCTTTCAAAACATATTTCAGAATATATGGGAACAAACAATAAACTTGTTTTATGTCAAAGTGAAGAATGTGAGTGGTGGGACAACAATAGTAAATGCTGTATTATTCATGCGTTGAGTTGTTTGTCTAAGTAAAATTCATGCTTACTAGGAAAGGAGGATATGAAATGAGTGGGGTGATTCCGTGGGAAGAACCATTACCAGAATGTACTGAGTGTTCTCATTATGAACCACCATATTTCTTTTGTCGATGTTGCCATTTTGCATTTAGCGAAAATAAAACAAATTGTTTTGAACAGAAGGAAGAATAAACGCCAAATAAAAATGCTATTTCATCGTATTACATAAACAATAAATAAATGTAGGAGGTATATATATTTGAAATTATACTACAAAGATGAATATACAAAACTTATTCATGGCGATTGTTTAGAAGTTATGGATAAGATGATTGAGAAAGGTATGAAATTCAGTGCAATAATTACAGATGTTCCGTATGGTACTACGAAGTGTAAATGGGATAGTATTATTCCATTTAATGATATGTGGTCAAAATTAAAACAACTAAGAAATAAAGATTCGCCAATAATACTTTTTGGCAGTGAGCCATTTAGTAGTAATTTAAGAATGAGTAATATTCAAGAATATAAATATGATTGGTATTGGAATAAAACAAAACCAGTTGGCTTCGCAAATGCTAAAAAAATGCCGTTAAAAGATATTGAAACTATATCGGTATTTTATCAATCATTACCAACTTATAATCCACAAGGACTTGAAAAATGTGATAGGATAATTAGCAATTCCACAAAACAAATAAAGCAAAATAATATTACTGCGATAAATGGTGGTGCTTTTAAAACTAATACTTTTATTCAAGAATATACTAATTACCCTAGACAAATTTTAAAATTTTCAGTGCAACAAGGCTTACACCCAACTCAAAAACCTATTGCTTTAATGGAATATTTAATTAATACATATACCAATGAAAATAATTTAATATTAGATTTTACAAGTGGATCAGGCACAACGTTAGTTGCAGCTAAAAAATTATATAGACAATGTATCGGAATTGAATTAGATGAAAAATACTGCGAAATCGCTAAAACTAGATTAGAGTCCATAGCCTGAAACTAGCCTGTAGAGCCACTTTTAAAAATACATAATTCCAATGAAATCCAAAATTTATGGTATTAGGGGGTAAGGGGGATATGTTAAAATACTTTGTAGTTTGGTTAATATTAGCCGTTATATTATTGATTTTTAATTATGGAGCACACAAAGATGATGATGAGCTTGACTTCGATCAATAAATAAGATATAATATTTATAGTAATGAATCTAGAAATGAGTTGATGATATATGGGAAATAGTTTAGCCGCTGAAGGAAAACTCCAATTTTATCCTACAGAATCAAGAGAGACCTATCGCCTTTTAGGTCTCCTTGGTAGAGTAGAAATTGATTACTTCAAGAAAAATTATCTTAAAGAATACTATACAGAAAAAGGATTATATAAAGAATTAGCAATGAAATGTTTGGATGAAAATGTCCCTATTGAATATGTTTACTATGATAGATGGTTGAATAATAAAGATTATGACAGTATTAAAACATATTGTGAATATAACTTGGGCTACGGTAAAGAATTTCCAATTGTAGTCAGTGACTTCTTTGCAGGTGAAGGTGGATTTTTAGACGTATTTAAGTCATTTATTCCTAGAAAAGAATTTAGTAATGATTTTATTCTTGTTGCTAACGAAATTGAAGAACATCGTTATGATGTTGTAAAAAATAACAAAAATATTAATGATTGTTATAATGGTGCTTTTGAAACATTAAGGATACCCAAGAATTCTATAAGCTTAACACTTTTTAACCCTCCATATTCGTCTTCCAATGGGGAGAGAAATTGCAAAAGGTATCTAAAAATGATCCTTGATCGTCAACTCCTTTACAACCCAACAACATCAAAAGATTATAAATCAGGCTACATAGTGTGTGTAATTCGCAAAGATGATTTCCTAGATTCCTTAGATATCTTATGTAAAAATTTTGACATCCTCAAAAATTCTATCTATAAAACTAATCCAGAAGAATATGCTAAATTTAAGCAATATATTTTTGTTGCTCACTTAAAGCGATTTCCTTATGACCTCACTAACACTATGCAAGCAATGGACTTCACTAAACAATACAATGATGTAAAAGCAATTATAGAATCTGAACCAGAATTCAATCTTAAAATGTATATGACTTTTTCACAAATGAATTACCCCTATATTGACTATGATACATTAAAAGAAAACAACAAATATATTGAATCACCTGAAATCAATATCAGCAAAAATGATTCTATTTGGAAATGGGTAAAAGGAATTACTGAATTAAAAGATTTAGGTGAAGAAAAATTAGTTGTACCCAAACCATTAAAATTAGGTGAAATAAGCAATCTCTTAGCATCTGGCAAAATTAATGGTGAAATATCTTTAAAAGATGGTAAAGGTAGACATGTAGCTATAGGAGGGACTAAAAGCATCGAGAAAAGAGAAGTGAATAGTTATAAGGATGATAATGGTGAAAAAATTACAGAAACTAAAATTATCAAAATGAGTTTACCATATCTCAATATTCTATGTTCTGACAATGGCAAATTAGTAATTAAAGAGTTGGGAGATAGTCAATGATACCTTACCTACGAACATCTGATAAAAATACAATAAATTGCAATGCTGATTTGGTAATTCTTGATTCAAACGAACCAATATTAATATCTCTGTGTGATTTGCATATCAAGAATAGAAAAATATGTAGTGACCTAATCTCGCATTCCTATTGGATTACATTAAGAGATAGAGAAGATATATTCTTTGAAAAGTCACTTTATGGTAGAGAAAATCATTATAGGTATAAATCTGAACGAATGCAAAATGATTTAACTCATACAATTATTTACAATACTAAAATTAATGATTATTGTATTAATTGGAATAATGAAGAAAAAAGCGAAATAATTACTAAATATCTAAGAAATATTTATTATTTGCCTGTTACTAATGAAATTGTTAAAATGATATTAGATAAAGATACAAAAGAACAAACGAAATACAAACATAGTAGTTATGGTTGTGTTGGTGAATGTGAAGTTTATACCAATAATCCTTTATACGTAGACTTGAAAGTTTATAAAATTAATGTAACTTGGTTTAAACAAAGTTTAAATGCTTTAACTTTAGATGGATATTCAGAAGATTTTGATTGGTCTACAATCGAAGATGTTCAGGATTATATATTTGCATTTTTAACCCCTGTTAAAGAGAGATTGAAGGAAACTGTTAGAGTTTTATATGATCCGAAAAATATTAATCAAAAGATGTTCGAAGGCAAGATGAAACCATATGATGGTCAAGTACCAATTATTCAGTCTGCTTTAGAAGTGTTAAAAAGAAGCAGATTCGTGTATTTGGCTGCTGAGATGGGCGTAGGAAAGTCAACTATAGCAACTAAAGCAAATCATTGTCACATATATCCTAATAAACAAAACTATGTTACATTAATTGTTGCTCCTGCTATCACATTAACTCAATGGAAAGATGAGATTAAGAATAGTATAGGGGATAAAATCGATATACATATAATCAAAAAGACATCTGAATTCATTCAAATATATAATGAAAATCAATTGCATTTTAATAAACCTACATATTTTCTTGTTGGCAAAGAAACCTTCAAATTAGATGCAAAAAGAATTTCTGGCGTAAATATTAAAACAATGGAAATTAAGCATAAAAAAGAAGTACAAAGTGGTGGATATTATAGTTATTCAACAATTAAAGATGTTAAAGAGAAGATTACTATTGCTTGTTGTCCTGACTGTGGCAAACCTTTACAAAATGAATTAAGAAAAAAAGAAGATGTATTCTTTACTGAAAAAGATTTTCAAGGTAATCCTAAAAAAAGCAATTATAAATGCAGTCAATGTGGAGCTGTATTGTGGCAAAGTACATACGATAAAACAAAGAAGAGTAGTCTAATTAGATTCATTAAGACTAAGAATATTCATTTTGATAGTATAATTTGCGATGAAATTCATGAGTCAAACTCACAAAACACAATTATCGGAAACGCTACTAGAACATTATTCAATTATTCTAAAAAGATAATTTTGCTTTCCGGCACAAGTAATAATGGATATTCTAGCTCACTTTTCAACCTATTATTAGGTTTGTTGCCAAATAAACTAAAAGCAAATGATGTTATGGAAATAGATAAATTCATTAAAACATATGGAACACTAATGGCGATAAGTAAAAAGAAAGATGGTGAATATTTTAGATCAGGCCGAAGCGAAGTAAAAGATAGTGATTTTCGTGAGGTGGAAGGGATTAACCCCATCGTGTTTAGTAAATATTTAGTTGAGAATTACATATTTACTACACTAAGCGATTTAGGTAAAGACTTACCGGACTTAAATGAGTATTATGTACCCATTAGTCAAACTGATGAAATGGAACGTTCAGAAAGCAATTTGTGGAGTGATATTAAATCTGCCAATGCATTTAATGCTAAAATGTATGAAGATAGTATTATTAAACATTACATAAATAATCCATTTAAATGGGATAGTATCCCAATTAATAAAGGTGAAGAATATGATTATGTTCAGCCAAGATGTATTGATGATTGTATTTTGCCAAAAGAACAAATATTGTTGGATAAAA
>Ga0172381_10006047_pt1 | contig 12182 bp, 9 predicted proteins | sample Leawel6488metaG_FD_119754 | JGI IMG/M metagenome (GOLD analysis project Ga0172381, IMG submission 119754) | Leachate microbial communities from a municipal landfill in Southern Ontario, Canada - Leachate well 64-88 metaG | ecosystem: Engineered > Solid waste > Landfill > Unclassified | place...
CCGCTGCAGATCGGCAAGCGCAAATTCGGCATGAAAGAGGAGTACATCATCGCCTCCGAGAACTCCGCTTTCCCCGCGCTTGATTTTGAATTCGTGCGGGATGTGCGCCCCGGCGAGGTGATCTTCATCGATCACAAGAATCGCCTGCACTCCCGGCAGGTCCGGCACGGCGAACTGAGCCCCTGCATCTTCGAGTGGGTCTACCTTGCTGCACCCGACTCCACGCTCGACGGCGTGAACGTGTACAAGGCGCGTGTCCGCATGGGCGAAGCGCTCGCACGGCAGATCAAAAAGGCAGGCATTCACATCGATTCCGTGGTCCCCGTGCCCGATACGGGCCGCCCCGTTGCGGCCGGGCTCGCGGGCAAGCTGAACGTGCGCTACCGCGAAGGCCTCATCAAAAACCGCTACATCCACCGCACCTTCATCATGCCCGGGCAGTCTATGCGCAAGCGCAGCCTGCACTTCAAGCTCCATCCGATCGAGCTCGAGTTCAAAGGCAAGAGCGTGCTCCTCGTGGATGACTCGATCGTCCGCGGCAACACCTCGAAGAAAATCGTGGAGCTCGTGCGCGAGGCCGGCGCCAAGAAAGTCTACTTCGCCTCGGCGGCTCCCCCCATCATCAGCCCCGATCCCTACGGCATCGACCTGCCCACCACCGAAGAGCTCATCGGCGCCAACATGTCGGTGGAAGAGATCCGCAAGTACATCAAGGCCGACGGTCTCTTCTACGGCACCGTCGAGGATATGCACAAGGCCATCCAGTACGGAAACCCGCGCATCAAGCACTTCAGCGAGGGATGCTTCACCAAAAAGTACCCCACGCCCGAAGTGACGCCCAAATTGCTCAAAGAACTCGGCAGCTGCCGCAACTCTACGCGCGAGTCCTTTCAGCAAGATGAAGAGGATGGCGATAGCCAAAAGATGCTGTCACTGGTTTAGCGTGGAGGACAAACCTTCAGCCTTCGTCCGCCTTTGGCGGACTTCGGCCGACAAGCCGGTTTTTCCTCCACGAACCACTTTTTCCCTGAGTGGTGTGCCTCCAGCGCGGGACCCACGAGACCCGCGCTTCGGCACAATTGATTGATAGCGCGTCCTCGACGCGCAAAGAAAAGTCATTGATATTCTGATACTCTTCTCTCCATGCAGCAGACCTGTCGTCACTGCCAAACACAATTCGAGGTCACCGATGACGACCTCGGGTTCTATGATCAGGTTTCGCCTGTATTTGGAGGGAAGAAATATGCCATCCCGACGCCGACGCTGTGCCCCGATTGCCGACAACGACAACGACTGTCGTTCCGCAATGAACGCCATCTCTTCCGCCGCACGTGTGACCTGAGTCAGGAGAGCATCATTTCTATGTATCCGTCTGCTACGCCTTTTCCGGTGTATTCCACTGCCAGCTGGTGGTCAGACAAGTGGGATGCTAGAACTTATGGAAGAGACATTGATCAATCACGCTCGTTTATTCAGCAGCTGCATGAGCTGTACCGTGAGGTGCCGCGGCTGCAGAATGTCGGATCTTCCGACATGAAGAAGATGAATAGTGAGTATGTGAATTTCGCCGGATGGAATAGAAATTGCTACCTCATTTTTGATTCGGACTACAACGAGGATTGTAGTTACTCCAATGTCATCAAACATTCGAAGAACTGTTGCGACTGTTCATACGTTTCCAGTTCGCAACTCTGTTATGAGTGTGTGGATTGCATCAATTGTTATGGGTTACAGATGTGTCAGCGCTGCAGCAATTGCAACTCAAGCTCTTTCCTCTTCAATTGCACCGGATGTCACGATTGTGCGTTTTGCTGCAACTTGGTCAACAGGCAGTACTGCCTCTGGAATGAGCAACTGACGAAAGACGAATATCAGAAGCAACTCGGTACACTGCTGCAATCTGCAAATCGTGTCCCGCTTACAGAGCGGTTCGGGAAATTCACAGAACGGTATCCGCGAAAGTACTGCTCCATCCTGCAATCTGAAAATTGCAGTGGGGACTACATTTCTCATGCTCAGCGATGTCGATTCTGCTTCAACGTGGGTGAAGCCCAGGATCTGCGCTATTGCGATTCAGTCTACCGCGCAAAGGATTGCTCTGATGTTTCTTCATTCGGTGAAGGAATTGAGCAAGTGAGCAACAGCGGCACTATTGGGCACGGCGGCTTCGGTATTCATTTTTGCTATGACTGCGTGACCAACTGCTCCGGTCTTCTGTACTGCCTCCAGTGCCATCAGACGAAAAATTGCTTCGGCTGTGTCGGTTTCCGCAGCGGTGCATACTGCATTCTCAACAAGCAGTACACCAAAGAAGAATACGAGACGCTTGTTCCCGAGATTATCGCAAAAATGCACGAGCATGGAGAGTGGGGGGAATTTTTCCCCGTTTCCATGAGTCCCTTCGCCTACAACGAAACTGTTGCGCAGGAGTACTTTCCGATGACCAAAGAGAAGATCCTCGAGCAGGGATGGCAGTGGCGCGATCAGCAAGACGAGATACCCAAGGTCACTAAAGTCATTCCAGGAACAAAACTGCCGGATTCAATCGATGATATTCCAGACGATATATTACACTGGGCAATTGAGTGCGAAGCCACGAAGAGGCCATTCAAGATCATCAAACCGGAATTGGAGTTCTACCGGCAAATGAAACTCCCGATTCCGCACTTCCATCCCGATGAGCGGCACAAGAGGAGGATGATGCATAGAAATCCGCGCAAGCTCTGGAACCGCACGTGTGCCAAGTGCCAAAAGCCGATTGCCACAAGCTACCCGCCCGAACGACCGGAGATCGTGTATTGTGAGGAGTGCTATTTGAAAGAGGTATACTGAAGGGGTAAGGGGTAAGTATGAAGGGGTAAGGGAGAGAAAAGGGCATGATAGAGTCGTCCTTTCCCATAATACTTTTCCCTTATCCCTAGATTGCTATTTGAAGGAGGTCTACTGAACGGGCCCATGCGATGAAACCGCAGGTCAGAAGACCTGCTCTTGATTTTATGTTTCATGCTGCATACTGCTTCTCCGCACCTCCCCGTCGCCTCCGGCGCCCGCGAACACGCCATCGCCGATGCGCTTTCTGATCAGACGGAGACGGGAAAGACACGATGCATGGTGGTTGCCTTGGCTTGAACGCAATACGTACGGAACCACTCCACTGTCCGCGTGAGTCCGTCCCGCAACTCAAACGAAGGCGTGAACTTCAGGACCTTCTGCATACGCGTCGTGTCCATGCTGCGTGAGTGCTGACCGTTGGGACGAGCCGCATCCCAACGTATCTCACCACGGTAACCGGCCACTTCCGCAACGAGGGACGCCAAATCCCGAACCGAAATCACCTGACCGCTGCCCACATTCACGGGAGGCGCGCCGTCATATGATTCTGCTGCACACACAATGGCAGCAGCGGCATCTTCCACGTAGAGAAACTCACGAACCGCAGATCCATCGCCCCACAGCGTAATACTCTTTTGCTGCGTCTCGGCGGCCTCGACACATTTGCGCACGAGCGCAGGGACCACGTGTGAATACTCGGGATCGAAGTGATCGCGGGGACCATAGAGATTCGCGAGTATGAGATGCACTGCGTTCAGGCCATACTGTGCACGATAGGCATCCCCCTGTGTGAGCAGCATCCGCTTGGCAATAGCATATGCCTCATTCGAGGCATGGGGGCGACCGTTCCACAGATGCTCTTCATGAAACGGAACGGGCAAGCCGTCAGGATACGCGCAGACAGATCCGATGGTCACAATCTTTGTCACTCCACGCAGAGCCGCCTCATGCAGGACATGAATGCCCATGAGCGCATTGTCATAAAAGAAATCAGCCGGTGCATCCAAATTGGCACAAATGCCCCCCACCCGTCCCGCCAGATGAATCACCACCGATGGCTGATGGTCGTCATACATTCGTTCCACATCCGCTTTCTGTCGCAGATCGTATTCCTCGCTTCGAATGGCAATCGCACGGTCACACCACGAGGCACGTGCAAGTGCAGCCATCACGAAAGAACCTAAAAACCCCTCGCCACCGGTTACAACGACAGTTGTATGCTTCATTCATTATGATGATAAGGCAGAACATCACAGAACGGAAGATAAGCGAGCAAAATTACCTGTCCCCTGTTTTTCTGTACACATTGCGTTTTCTCTCACGATACAGAGGTTCTGCTTCGTGTTAGACTCTGCTCATGCGAAAGTTTGCCCACATCATCTCCCCCGTGAAAGTCGGCAGAGAGTCAGACCTGTTTCTGGCCCAACCCATCACGTTTGAGACCATGAGAAGGGCGAAAGAAGTTGCACAAGGCAAAGTGGATGTCACCTTACTCGCAACATGTTATGCGAAAGACTGGGAGATTGTTCCCGATTATTTCACCCGCGCCCGAGAACTCGACCGGTCCGTGCTGGACATCGCATCCTTCAGGATCACACGTAAACTTCCTCTCTTCAAGGACGTGTTGGATCGGCTCTACGAAGCAACCGATGCGGAGTATCTCGTATATAGCAATGCGGATATTGCACTGATGCCGCATTTCTACGTGACGGTGAACCGCCTGATCGATCAGGGATACGATGCATTCGCCATTTCCCGCCGCACTATTCCCTCACACCTGAATCGTCTGGGCGATTTACCGCGTATCTATGCGTACAAAGGTAAACCCCATTCCGGCCACGATTGCTTCGTTTTTCGCAGAGACTCCTATCCGCATTACATTCTTGCCCAGACCTGCCTGGGAATGCCCGGGGCAGAGTTCAGTCTTTTCTGTAATCTCCTGACGCACGCACGTGCGTTCTGCGAAAGCAATGATCACCTCACTTTTCATATCGGTAACAATCTTTCGTGGCGCCATTGGAAATACCGCGATTACTGGCAGTTCAACGGCATGGCAACTGCCGCGTCTCTCGAGACACTCTTCAGGAATACCATGGAAAATGGCATTCCCTGGTGGCAAAGCGTTCTTCTGCGAATGGGTCTTGTGACCAATCGGGTCTTTCTTCCTTCATGGAGACGTTTGCAGCATGCAGAACTGCGCACTCCCAACGACGGATTGATTCAAAAACAGAGAACGTCACTTCGTATGAAAAAATCGGTTGAATGATTATTATGCGTTACCCGTACTCTGTACCATCACGGCGGTCCCTTCCAAAGATCGAAATGAAGGATCTGCACTTTTTGCTGCATACGCCCTCCTCCTGCATACTGTCTTCATGAAGATCCTCCTCGTCGCCTCCGGCGCACGCGAACATGCCATCGCCGATGCACTCAGCAGAAGTCCGCAGAAGCCGGAGATCATTTCTGTCTGCACCACCCGCAATCCCGGGCTGAAGAAACTTTCGCAGGAACTCCATGTCGGCAACATTCTCGATTTTTCATGGGTGATGGAGATTGCGAAAAAATCGAAGCCGGATCTCGCAATCGTGGGTCCGGATGATCCCATCGGCAACGGACTCGCTGATCTTTTGGAGATTGAAGGAATCCCGACTATGGCACCGAAGAAGTCACTGGCACGCATCGAATCGAGCAAGAGCTTTGCCCGCGACCTCCTGCGCAAAGCCATACCGGATTCTGTGCCGCAGTATCGCGTTTTTACCTCGTACGAGCCGAAAGAACTGAACAAATTTATTGCACAGGATCTGAAAGGTAACTATGTCGTGAAGTACGACGCTCTGCGGGGCGGCAAGGGCGTCAAAGTGAGTGGCGAGCATCTGGCTACGATTGAAGAAGGTATGCAGTACGCCAAAGAGTGCATCGAAGAAGGCGGACGCGTCGTTATTGAAGAGAAACTTGTGGGTGTGGAATTCAGCCTGCTCTCGTTCGTCTCCGGCACGCAGGTGGTGGATATGCCCGCGATTCAGGATCACAAGCGCGCATACGCGGGAGACACCGGTCCCAACACAGGCGGCATGGGAACCTACACGGATGCCAATCATTCCCTCCCCTTCCTCACCGCAGAAGATCTCAACCGTGCGAAAGCAATCAACCGCCTCACGGCGCAGGCACTACTCACAGTATGCGGCGAACCCTACCGTGGCATTCTGTACGGAGGCTTCATCGCCGTCGCAGACGACATCCGCGTGATCGAGTACAACGCGCGCTTCGGCGACCCCGAGGCACTCAATGTGCTTCCACTCCTCTCTTCGGACTTTGTTACGATCTGCCTGGCCATTGTGCAGGGGCAATTGACGGAAGATCTCGTCCGCTTCGATCACAAAGCAACTGTCTGCAAGTACCTCGCTCCCGAGAGTTACCCCGTCAGCAAAGATCAGAAAGGTGCCATGGTAACCTTCCCTCCTGTACCCAAGAATGCACGTCTCTTCTTCGGCGACATTGCGGAAGATGAACAGGGTATTCTGCATGTAGGCGGATCGCGCACCGCCGGGATCGTCGGCATCGGCGAGAACCTTGCGGAAGCGGAGAAGATTGCCGAAACTTTCTGCACGCAGGTGCAGGGTCCGGTGCAACACCGCGCGGATATCGGCACAGCTGCCCTCATCGAGCAACGCAAGACCGTGATGCATGCTCTCCGAACACAGTGAACGGATTCAGGATACTTTTGAAGATGCTTCGGGATCTTCCTTCCCGAACAAATGTCTCATTTGCTCACGACTGAGCCGGATATGGTGCGCCTCATCCCCATTCGATGTCACCAGATGACAGAGCTCCGGAAGAGTTTTGAGTCGTGCAATGATTTCACTCGAAGTTTGTCCTGGAATGTAACTTCCTTCCAAAATTGCCTGAGCCGCTCCTTGAATAGTATGAAAAGGCCCAAAGGGTGCTTTATTGTTTTTATCATCCCGCAGACCATCACCACTTATTTTCAATGTTTTCCCTTTTTCCTTGTGCCCACCGAGTTCATAGAAACCACGCATGTATGAAGTATAGGTATTGAATGAAGTCTCAAAAGAAGAATTCACAAGAAATTATGAACAATAAATGTATTCAGTTTGCAGTAATTTGCTCAAGCTTCAGCTCACTATCTTTTTGTTTGAGTGAAGAAATGAGAGCGGACAAATCCCCTTCCATAATGGAAGGCAAATTACTGAAATTCCGGTTCACACGGTGATCCGTCACACGGTCCTGCGGAAAGTTATACGTGCGGATCTTTTCACTGCGGTCGCCCGAACCGATCTGCCCCGCACGCATCTCGCCACGTTCCTTCGCCAGCTTCTCACGCTCCGCCTCGTAGATACGACTGCGCAGCAAGCTCATGGCGATCTCGCGGTTGCGCAACTGGCTGCGTTCCGTCTGGCACGCCACCACGGTGTTCGTGGGAATGTGCGTAATGCGAATCGCACTCTCCACCTTGTTGACGTTCTGCCCACCGGCACCACCGCTCCTGAATGTATCGATCCTCAAATCCTGAGGACGAATGGCGATATCCACCTCCTCCGCCTCGGGCAACACCGCAACAGTCGCCGCGGAAGTATGCACGCGGCCTTTCTTCTCCGTCTCGGGAATCCGCTGCACACGGTGCACACCGGATTCAAACTTGAAATCCCCGAAGGCCGGGCCCTCGATACGAACGACGGCTTCTTTGATCCCCCCGCCTTCCGCATCCGTCTTGCTCACAAGCTCCGTCTTCCACTTCTTCTGCTCGGTATAACGCAGATACATCCGAAGCAGCTCCGCAGCAAAGAGTGCCGCCTCCTCGCCTCCTGTTCCCGCACGAACTTCCAGAATGACGTTCCGCTCGTCCTGTGGATCTTCCGGTACAAGAAAACTGCGCATTTCTCCGAGCAGTTGCTCCCTGCGTATCACCGCCTGAGCTGCTTCCTCATCTGCCAATGGCTTCAGGTCCGCATCCGTCACTTTCGCAGCGAAGGCGATAGCCGACTCACAACGGTCATACTCTTGAAGAAGCGAAACGAGCGCCTCAAGCTCCTTATGCCGCTTTGCAAGCTGAGTCATGCGCTTTTGATCAGCAAGAACATCAGGATCCTGCATCTTGATCTCAATCTGAGCATACTCATCGGCCAGTGCACGAAGTTTCTCAATCACCCTGTCAGTATGGCAAACTCTGACGAATTATTGAAGCAAAGAACGATCAATGTAGGATGAGTCCGTGCGCATCCTTGTCGCAATGTCGGGTGGAGTGGACTCCAGTGTCGTCGCCTGTCTGCTGAAAGAGCAGGGACACGACGTCGTGGGCGTCCGTTTTCAGCTGTGGCAGGATCCTCTCGCTCCGGCAATCGCAAAAGTTTTGCCCACCAAATGCTGTGACGCTCAAACGCTCGCTCGAGCACGCAACGTCTGCAAACTGCTCTCTATTCCCCTCCACACACTCGATCTGCAGGACGAATTCAAGTGCGCCGTGGTTGATCCCTTCATTGCAGCCTACCGCAGCGGACGCACACCGAACCCCTGCGTACTCTGCAATCGATCGTTCAAATTCGCACACCTTCTCACCCTCGCAAAGAAACTGAAGTGCGATAGAGTGGCAACGGGCCACTACGCCCTGATCGTCAGAAGAACAAACGGCTTCGCACTTCTGGAGGCAACGGACGGAACGAAAGACCAGAGCTACTTTCTCTCCCGATTAACACAGAAGGAGCTCTCGCGAACGGTGCTGCCTCTCGGAACAAAGACAAAGAAGGAAACCTATAGACTTGCAAAGAGGTTTCGAATTCCCATTGATCCCTTCAGCTACAGAGAAAGTCAGGATCTCTGTTTCATTCCGGAGCAATCGCCGGCTGCATTCCTTAGGCGATACATTACGGATGCCAAGCATGGACCGATCAAGACATTCGACGGCAAGACAGTTGGAAAACACGAAGGCCTGCCCTTCTACACCATCGGTCAGCGCAAGGGACTAAAAGTAGGAGGCCAGAAAACTCCTGTGCATGTCATTTCTGTTGATCAAAAAAGTAATACAATTTTTGTAGCTCAGTCTAGGGCTCTTCTCAGTATTAGCACAAGAGTTTGTTCACTTGTCTTTACACGAGAAAAATTGAAACCAAACAAGGCAGTCAGGCTTTCGGCCCGCATTCGGGCCCGGTCAGAAAAACAAGGTGGAACATTCACTTTTCGTCGATCTACAGGGCTGTTCACGTTTGATCATCCCGTGCGAGCAGCCACTCCGGGTCAGGCACTGGTGCTCTATCGTGGGCAGGAAATTATCGCAAGCGGCAATATTTCACCTGTAAAGGGATCTCGAAGGATCCGCAAGACTGGAAAATCTGGTACCATTCCTCCCCGCTAGCGATAGCTCAAAAGGGCATTATCGGGTATACTAGTATGATTCCTCTCGATCGACGCCACCCCCGGCCCCATGCCGCATGCTACGATGCAGAAGGGAACATTGTTCTCCCGATGGAAACAGCGGTGCCTTTCGTTCAGAAAACCCCTGTTCCTGCCGCAGTACATCCTGTGAGTGCTCCGATCGAGAGAGCCCTGCCCAAAGAGAGGAAAATGAAATTGCCCACATGGATTCCCTGGCTGAAATCCGTGTGCACTTCACTACCGTCTCATGCCACTGCCAATGCGAATAAAATGCTCTCGGAGAGCGTGCGTCAGTATCGTCAGAGCGCAGATGGAGCCAAGTCCGTGTGTGAGCATTTTCAGCATGGCCTGAAGGGGGGCGTGCAGCACATCTGGGGATTTCTCGTACAGCCGGTCTGGGTTGTACGACCGAAGCGGGAGCCCAAGCGCTACAGCAGAATTACACTCTTCCTCATCGATACCGTACGTTTTGGCGGAACATTCGCCGCTCTCTTCGTGGCTCTCTTCGTCTCACTCAACTACCAGAGTTTCTGGCAGATCATCCAAACGCGATTGGATCCACTTCAGGAAATTCGCACAGAAACCAGTCTGGGCGCAGGAACAACGGCCGAGCTCCGGGAAAAACTGCTCAAGTCTCCCATGCTTACAACGGCTGGAAGCCAGGATGAAGGAAATCTCTTAAGCTTTCTCCCTCCTGTCGGTCCGCCGGAAGACCGGCTGATCATTCCGAAACTGAACCTGAATGTGCCGATTGTCATTCCGTCCTACGAAGCCCTGCTTCGCGAAGATTGGACACAGGTGGAAACAGACATTCAACTATCGCTCGAAAAAGGTGTGGTGCACTACCCAGGTACAGCCAAACCCGGCCAGGCAGGAAACTTCTTTCTGACAGGACACAGCTCGTACTATCCGTGGGCACCGGGCAACTACAAGACCGTCTTCGCCCGGTTGCACATGCTCTCGGAAGGAGATGACTACTGGGTGTACTACGGAGGGGACAAACATCGCTACGTCGTTCGCTCGATCAATGAAGTCAAACCGTCGAACGTGGACGTGCTCGACCAACCAGCCGATCAGCGTCTCTCAACCCTCATGACCTGCACTCCCGTGGGAACGACCTTACGACGCCTGATCGTTTCGGCCGAGGAGGTCGATCCGGAAACAGGTGAGCCTCTTGCCGTCGGGCAGCAGCCTGTACGCGAGCAGCCGACCTACAAGATGGAAATGCTGCCCATATAAAGTGAGGAAGGTAAGGAAGGGCAGGAAAGGCAAAAAGGTTGTCAATATTTCTCCTGTCTTCCACAGCTTCCGTTCGAGCACAGAGAAGATATAGAATACATAAGATATTTCCCCCCTCATCTTATGAAACCAGGTGAAACACCATGCGGGAAAGAATACGAACTCGTACAGGTGGAAGCTGTGGTTCCTACCGAAAGAGCGGAAACCGTTGCCGAGAGTATGATAAAAGAATTGTCCGAGCTCACCCACGCCTATGGAAGTCACCTTGTGGGTGCGGCGATACCCCGGGTACTCGTGAGAAATTACATCAAGATCGAGGATCGCCGCATGCGATCATCGGACAAGAGCAGCATCATCGTGACCAGCGGTGTGCCTTCTTCTGAAGTAATGCAAGCCATCGACACGTTTAGAGTAAAACTGGCGGCAGCGGGTGGGCAGAATCTTGTCAGTGACTCCGTCCTCGACCCCATAGCATGCAATTGCTGCATGCTGGAATCACAACCAAATGGTTTGCGCACCGGCGGTCAGATCGCGCATTCAGAGCCGCCGTACGTTCGATAACTCGAAAAATTACATCTCTCCGACTCACACAATGAGCAGGAGTCGGAACCCCGCGAACGCGTAGGCGAGTCGAATGGTGCCGCCGGCTGGAATCGAACCAGCATGCCCTGTAACGGGCAGGGGATTTTAAGTCCCCCGTGTCTACCATTTCACCACAGCGGCTGAGAAAGACAGGCGCAGTATAGGTGTTTTCTGGTCATTGGCGAGTCATGGATATAACCCACAATATGTTGTATAATAACAGTTACACATGCAAACCCTCACAGGAGTCCTTCGGCAGCCTGTCCTTCATGTCCGCAGGCACCTCTGCTCCTCCACGATCGGGTGGATCGCGCTCACGGTGATGATTATCGCAGGTTCCACGAGCGTGGCATTCGGAAAGAAACTGACGGAGTTCTTTTCGCCGCTCTCCATGCTCTTCTTGAGTGAGGTGATGCTGCTTCTTTTTGCCGTGCTCACGTTCGGATTCTTTCCGATCATCAGGAAACTGAAACACATACATCCCGCCGTCATTCTGCCCCTTCTGACTGCAGGAGTGCTCAACGGCGTACTTGCCCCCGTCTTCTGGTTCACAGGTCTCGAACGGACATTCGCCGTGAACTCCCAGCTCTTCGGCAATTCTGAAACACTCTTTCTGATCCTCTTTGGCATCCTGTTCATGCATGCGTATCCCAAACGCACTCAGTGGGCGGGCGGTGCGATCATCTTCATGGGATTACTCACTGTCGCCCTGCACGGATTCACCGCGCGCTTCAGCATCGCGAATGGCGATGTGCTCATCATCCTTGCAGGCTGCTTCTATGGACTCGGCGGCGCACTCATCGGCAAATATCTGAGGCAGGTGGAACCACAGATCATCATCGTGGCACGATCATTAAGCGCCATTGTCTTCTTCTTCCTTCTCTCTCCGTTCATCACACATTCGTTCGCTTCCGAGTTCAGGGCATTTCCATTGGAATTCCTCGGCGTACTGGTGGGCTATGGGCTCATCTCGCGCTTCATGCTGATTTTCAGCTACTACGAATCGATTGAGCGCCTGCCGCTCGCCACCGTGTCTCTGCTCGGCACGCTCACCGTGGGAACCGGGCTCCTCTTTTCACACTGGTACCTCGGGGAAGCCATCATCTGGTATCAGGGAGCAGGTGCAGTACTGATTATTCTCG
>Ga0172381_10006048_pt1 | contig 12181 bp, 9 predicted proteins | sample Leawel6488metaG_FD_119754 | JGI IMG/M metagenome (GOLD analysis project Ga0172381, IMG submission 119754) | Leachate microbial communities from a municipal landfill in Southern Ontario, Canada - Leachate well 64-88 metaG | ecosystem: Engineered > Solid waste > Landfill > Unclassified | place...
CTAGCGTCATTATTGGTGTCGTCCGCATACCTCAATGTTCAATCTTTAAGTTTTGCCACAGCATATACCGTCAACATTTTAGAACAAGACATATTACCATCGCCAGAAAACGACGATGACTTTATGGCTTTAATGGTGTTGAAAGCCGTCGCAATGCTTGCTGAAAGCGAGTGGAAAACCGAATCTCGCAAAGCCATCATAGTGAAGGATGGTCCGACATCAATTGATTATACGGAGGCTGTAAAAGCTAAAGCCGACTACGCTAAAGAAACAAAAAATAGATATGAGAAGGCTGTAATGGCATACAGGGTGGGTGACTACAATGTGGGAGCGGCGATTGTTGGTCCATCGCATTTCGACTTAAATTACTATAATAACTATCGTTCGACTGGGAGGTTTTACTGATGGCAGACGTATTAACAAAGGCAATCGCGGCTAATCCATATAGAAGTGACGCAGCGGTAGTCGGCGCGAAAGTGACAGGCTACTACGCCGTAGACCGTGGAGATTATGGGGTTTTCGTTGAGATGAGCGGCGTCGAGACAAAATTAACAACCAGATTTGACAATCCTCGATTTTACAGTGGAGATAACGCTAGCTAATGTCTGGCAAATTCCTAGATAGAGGCGATTTTGATATTCCTTCGGCTGTTTTTGACGAAGCCGACTGGATTATCGACGCATTTTTGGATGGAATAATCGGTAAGAACTGTACACTTGTATATCCACCTAAATCTAGTGAGTGTACTAACTGCGTTTTTGATTTAAGGACTGGGAGGTCTAGCGGACTATATAAAGCGGGCGGACCTTATTCATTCATCGTCGGAGACGTATGTCCAGTTTGTGGCGGAGAAGGATTGAGCCTGCTACCACAAGAAGAAACAATCAAATTGCGGGTTTATTGGTCTAATAAGGATTGGATTAGAATCTCGCCGCCCCTGAATATTCCCAACGCCTTAGCACAAGTTATTGGCTATATGGTTGACCTACCAAAATTGGAGAGGGCAAAAGAAGTAATACTAGATAGTGATTTTGACCAATATAAACGCTGGAGAGTACAAAGGGCGGGTGAGGCGGTTCCTTGGGGCTTCCAGCGTCGGTATTTTGTTCAATTTATGGAGCGAATTAGTGGCGTCTAACGTACAGGTCAAGTTTAGATTGGATAAAACGAAGGGTCGGCTAAAACAACAAATAGTCGAGTCTTTGAGAATTAGAATGCGCGAAAGACTACGTCCACTGCCAATTTTAGCAAAAGACAAAATGCGGCAATATATAGCCGAAGCCATTCAGCGTTGTGAACTTTATCAGGCTGTGCATAGTGGAGAACAAGTTTACTTTGAGTTGGGCACTATTGACAGTCCAGTTATATTAGATGAACTTATTTTGGTTTTACAAGACAGCGTGAGTGCAAGCAATCTATTTGTGAGAAAATATGGCGATTTTTTGCGAATCAATCTTAATATAGTTGCAATACGTGGGGATTTTAACGATGCTCTCGGTATACCTGGTGCTGAATACGACAGCACGAACAAACACGGTAAAATAAGTAAAATAAAATGGATGGAATGGTTATTGAAAAGCCCGCCTTATATTCAGAGATTTAATGTTCTATTTAGGTCAACGTCGTCTTCTCGTACTGGCGGCGCGATTATGGTGGAGGGAATGGGTGATTGGGAATTAGTCGAGTTTGCAGGAACCCTAGATGACAATTTTGTAACCAGGGCGATGTCAGACTATAAAATAAGCGAAAAAATGCAGCGTTATATATATAGGAAGTGCAACGAGTTAATGCGATGACCCAATCTGTTTACACATTTAAGGGCGTTAGCCGAATATTCCGAGATAACCTCAGCGAAAATTTGTTGGGCGGCACCCTTGAATTCTGTAAATGGGCAGCCCTGGAGGTCGGCGGCTATCAAAACATTCCTCTTGAATTGTCTGGTATTTATGGCGGTAACCGCTCACAACTTCGCCCAGCTTACGATCCTCGCTATACAAATGGGCAGGTGTGGGAGGGATTCCGTTCGGACTGGGTCTGGGAAAGCGGGGTTTCCTGTACTCCACCGCCAATTCCTATCTCGGGGGTCTACATCAATAATAGTTTTCATCCAGTGAGCGGCACGGACTATTATATAGATTACCCAAATGGGCGGGTAATTTTTAATAGTGCGATTTCCACTTCGGCGGTCGTTAAGACCAGTTTTTCCCATCGGACGGTCAACTTCATATCGTCAGACAATATACCAATTTCTGATATTTTGTTTGGCTCCTACCATGTGGAAAATACTGACTTTTTGACGGCGGCATCTGGCTCTAGAAGCCAGCTTGGCGACCTAAAGAGGCAACTTCCTCTTGTCGCTTTGCAGATAAATACCGGTAAAAATTACGAACCATACGAAATAGGGGGTGGACAATATGTCGTCACCAATGGAACATTCTATGTTTTAGCGGAAAGCGAACCAGATAAAACCGCCTTGGTTGATTTAATTACGCTGCAAAATGAAAAAACGTACTGGATTCCCAATTTTGCCCAAATTAAAGATAGCGGTGTTTTCCCATACAATTATAATTATAGGGGCGAGTTGGTTGATAGTCCAATAGAATATCCCAACCTAATAGATAACTATCAGTGGAGAAAGGTTCGCTTAGAGGATATTGCCGTTTATGATCGTGGAGATGTTGCATACAAGGGTGGTACGCTACATTCCGCAATTATTCGTGCAAAATGGACCGCAATTATGGGTAATATCTAATTTTGGCGTATATATTTATAGAGAGTAGTATAACTATTGGAGAAATAAAAAATGGGTAATAATCGTGTATATTGGGCTACGAAGCGTGCTGGTATTGCCCCTTTAGGGTCAGCATCCTATACAACTATTCGCGGCTTACAAAATATCCCAGTAACGACCACATTTGATTTGCGACAAGCTTTTGAGGTTGGTCAACTGGCTGTTTACGAAAATATTGAGGGTATTCCCGACGTCGAAGTGTCGATGGAAAAGGTTTTGGATGGGTCTGCTCCAATTTATACACTAATGACCCAGCAGGGAGCCTCTGCTACATTAGCTGGTCGCTCTACGGCTAGAGCTAGTATCGGTATGGCTATTTATTCCGATATGGCGAATTCGGCGACCGGTAATGCCGGAAGTGCTCTAGAACTATCTGGTATGTATGTGTCGGCGGTGGGCTATCAAGTATCACTTAATGATAGTGCTAGAGAGACCGTAAGCGCGGTTGGCAACAACAAGGTCTGGAAACTCGGCTCTGCAATTACATTTGCTGACGATCCGTTTGATAGTAATGATGACGCCCCCTATGCTATTTCTGGGTCGGGCGGTGTTCAACAGCGAGAAGACGTTTTGTTTGGTGCTGGCAATACACTGTTGCCTACCGAAATACCAGGAATTTCGTCTGCAGGAACTAATGTTGCCGGTGCGAACGGTTACGCATGTCACGTTCAAGGTATTAGTATTAACGCGAATCTTGGGCGGGATGACCTATTTGAGCTTGGTAGTAAGTCCAGCTACTTTCGATATGTCCGCTTTCCTGTGCAGGTTACAACCGCGATTACTATCACAAGCTCGTCTGGTGATATGATTTCTGCGACAGAAAATGGTTTGTATAGCGAGGGCGGAAGTTGTGGGAGATATAACTTGACGAACCAGACAATCGAACTAAAAATGTGCGAAGGTCTGATTGTTAACTGCGGGACCAAAAATAAGCTCCAGTCGATCAACTCAACTGGTGGTGATGCTGGTGGTGGTAATGAAGAAATCACTTATAACTACCAAAACTCTAATGATTTTACAGTTTATCATCCCAGAGATCCGTCGTATTCCCTAACAGATTTCCATCCAGCAGCGTAATTGTTTTTGGTTTTATTTTAGGAGGAGGATTTTATTTTGGAAATACCAGTACAGGCTGTTTCCCCCGACCAACTTCCAGCAGAAAAGCCCATTAAATGGGACGACATCTGTAGGATTGTTGGCAATTTGTATTTAGACTCTTATCAGCGTGTCAGTGCGATTGAGGATCATGCAAGAGGGATAATGGCTCAATATGCCGACCGCATTAATGATTTAACACAGGAAAACGGACAATTAAAGAAAGCATTGGAAGATGCTGGACGACCTTGATTACTCTATTAGTAAACTATTGTCTGGGAAAACGCTCTGTTATATTGGCGACGATATTGTGTATGTTAGTAAGCCAAAACAGGAAGACCTTCTACTAATTTATGATAGATGCAGCAAGGTTTGGTCGGAATGTCTGGATTTACTAACTAAGGATGAAATGCTCAATTTTATGTTGGAAAACGAGATATGGACCTTGGACGAACAAAAAGAATTAGACAACTTGCCAGACTTAATTGACAACCTGAAGAGTGATTTATATAAAGCGTACACTCAATTTAAGTATCGAGATACCATTAGGCAAAAATTGAAGAACTCAAGAGAGCGTCTTAATAAACTATATGGTAAGAGACACGTTTATGATGACGTAACGAAGGACGGACACTATAATTTTATCAAGTCTATGTACATGGTTGGTTTTGGTGTTTATACCGAGAGGGGCGAGAGGTATTGGACCCGTGATTCCTTTTTAACAGCCGATTTTAATGTTTTAGAATCTGTCACTAGGCAGTATACCGAAAAACTACTAAATGACAAACAGATAAGGTCTCTAGCGAGAAGTGTACAGTGGAGAACTTACTGGCAGCTAAATAAAAATCCGCGAGATATTTTTCAGGTAAACTCACTAGCTGAACTAAGTGATGAGCAGCGGGCTTTAATTTGGTGGTCTCAACAATATGATAGTATTTATAGTGCTGGAGAGGATACGCCAGACGATGAAGTAATAGAGGATGATGATTTATTAGACGGATGGATTAAAGCACAAAATAAGAAGAGTAAACGTAAGCAATCAGACTCGTCTAGTACAGACGGTAAGCGACAAGATGTATTCGTGATAGTGGAAAACCCAGACGATCTAGCGAGAGTAGAATCGCTTAATTCGGATCAGGCAAAAATTCTAAAAAGAAAGGTAATTGGACAATGAACTCTCAAGAGGTGGTACAAAATTTGAGAAAAGAGACCCGAGAGAAGAACGCTAAGAAGTATCAGAATGACTCAAAGCAGCGACTCAATAAGATTATCAACACAAAGATGAGGACGGCGTTTATTGGCTCACTAGACGCTTTCGAGCGAGCGTTTGGTTATTTATGGGGAATTGATAAGGACAGTGAGGGGCCGCTCACAAAAGAAGAGGATGCGATGCTACAGCTTTGGCTTTTAACACGTAATAAAGTGCTTACAAATGGGAATAATCAGTTAAGAGCACTCGAAAACGAACTAGAACAGTATACCGTAAATTGGGATCGCTATCAAACAGTAATCAGGGTGGAGAATTAATAATGGTCAAAAAAGAAGTTTTTACAGTTAAGGTTGAGGATAAGGACGTTGAGTTTGCTGTTTTAGCACCCAACCCCGCCCAATATCACAAGGCTCAGCTACACTATAATAAGTGTTTTGCCGAGGCTTTGCAAAGCGGCGCGATTTTGAAAGCCGCCCTACATAATTATATGCGTAAGCAAAATTTGTGGGATGACGACAAACAGGCGGAATATGATGAACAATTGAGGATTTTAGATGATGGCGAAAAGAGGTTGAGTAAGGGTGAAATGAAAAAGAGTGAGGGTAGAAAAATCGCGTTAGATATGCGAAATGCCCGCAATCGCCTTCAAAATTTGCTCTCTACAACAATCGACCTACATTCTAGCACCGCCGAGGGAATTGCCGAGAATAGTAAGTTCAACTATTTAGTTGCCCTTGTGACGGTCTACAATGCGGACGGGAAGCCTTACTTCGCCGACATGGATGATTATGAAGCCAAATGGCACAACGCCGACGCCGCCGCCATTGCAGCCGCCAATAGGTTTGCCAACATTTATTATGGGCTGGCGTCCGATAACGAGCGGAAACTACCCGAGAACAAATTTTTGATGGAGTATGGCTTTGTTGACGAAAAACTCCGCCTAATCAATAAAGATGGTAAGTTTGTTGATTTAGATGGTCGTTTAATAGATGAGTATGGTCGCTATATCAATGAAAGTGGCGAAACTATCGACTCTGAAGGAAATCTAATTGACGACGCAGGGAATTATAAGGTGGATAACCCTGTTTTTTACGATGATTAGCCCATTTTGGGGTATATACATATAGAGGATAGTGCCGTTTTGCGGGTAGTGCAAACCTGTAAGGCGGCTTTTTCTTTATATAAAGCATAAGAGCGTAAAAATGGCTGACTGGATAATAAAAGGCGATGTTGAGGTTGGCGGTCCAATCGGGCTTGACGTTGTTAAACGACGTATTGAGTCTGGACTTGGTAGTATTAAACCTGTCAACGTTGGCGTTTCTGTCTCCCCTAACGCAAATGCCGCATTAAGCCAGCTAAATACTAATCTGGGTAATATGCGGAATGTGCATGGACAAGTTAATACTATCTTAAAGGAGTCGCAGTCTCATCTAAATCGCTTAACCTATGATATGACCCAATTTGGTCAGCAATCCGCCCTAGCCACTCGGAGATATTTGGCGTTTGCTACCGCTACAACGGGCATATTAGGGACCGCCTACGCGATTAAACAGGGTATCTCGGCAGCTAATTCCTTCGAGAAAGAACTTTTGAAGGTTTCTCAAACGACGGGGAAAAGCTACGCCAACCTTTCTGGTCTCCGAGAAGAAATAACTCGTTTGAGCGTTTCGTATGGCGTGCAATCTACGCAATTAGCTAAGTCCAGCCTTTTGCTTGCTCAGGCTGGTTATTCAGCAAAACAAACTAAGGAGGCATTACAGGCTTTAGCACTTACTGACGTATCGCCGACCTTCGAGAATTTGGCATCAACTACCGAAGGCTCTATTGCGATGATGCAGCAGTTTGGTATTTCAACGACTGACCTAGAAAAGAAGTTGGGATCGTTAAATGCCGTCGCGGCAGGATTTGCCGTTGAATCTGGCGACCTAATTCAAGCCGTTCGTAAGATGGGAGGCTCGTTTAAGGCGTCTGGCGGCGATTTTGAGCAAATGCTTGCTTTATTTACGGCTGTAAGGGCTACCACTAGGGAAAGTGCCGACACAATCGCTACGGGCTTACGTAACGTCTTTGCGAGGATTCAGCGACCCGCCACTATCGAATATTTGAAAGAGTTGGGAGTTAATTTAAGGGATGCTAAAGGGAATTTTATTGGCTCTTTTGAGGCGATTGGAAAACTAAATCAAGCCCTGGCGGGGCTATCTAGTACGGACCCTCGTTATTCACAGGTTATTGAGAAGTTGGGCGGTGTTCGGCAGTTATCCCGCGTCCTACCGATGATTCAGCAATATACTACGGCTCTTAGGGCTTATGATATTGCCCAAGCTGGTAGTAATTCCTTGCAAGAGCAGGCTGGCATTGCCATGCAGGGTTTGTCTCGGCAGATTCAGTCTGTCCAAGAACAATTTGCCGCTTTATTTAGGGAACTACAAAACAGCGCGGTTTTCCGAGATATAGCAGAAGGCTTCCTAACGATTGCTAGTAGTGCCGCAACTACAATGCAGGCATTAGCTCCAGTTTTACCTTTAGTTTCGGCGTTAGCGGGGGGCAGACTCCTTGCGGGGGCTGCTTCTTATGCGGGTGGCTTTTTGACGGGATTTAAGAACCCGTTGGGTAGTATGCGTAAGGCTAGTGGTGGTGCTGTACCTGGTGTTGGTAATACCGATAGCCAGATGGCAATGCTCACTCCTGGCGAATTTGTTATCAAGAAGTCCGCCGCACAAAAAATTGGTCTAGGCAGACTCAACCAACTTAATAGATATCAATACGGTGGCTCGGTTGACGTGTTTGGCGGAAATATGCCATTTGTTGGTGCGAGCACACAGAAGAAAATCCGTCAAAACTCTAGGGGTCAATGGATTGACGAAAAAGGACATTATGTGAGTCCGCCGCAGGCTTTTGGAAATAGTGTGGAAACGACATATCCATATACACAGTCTGGAGGAGGCTTTAGAAGCGTTGCGTCTGGACAATATATCGACCCAGTCAAGGTGCCGTCTGCAACATCTTTGAGGGTCGGACAACGATTTATTCCATACACACAATCGGAATCAGCAATCGCTGGACCAGATTTGTCGTCGTCACAAATTATGAGGGCTGGTGCCCGTAATCGCACACAACAACGACGGGCGGAAATTATCAGTAATTGGGAATTACGCCAACAACAACGTCGTATGGCAACCTCCGAAGAAATCGGTATGGGTGTGCGTGCCGAAATTGGTCAAAAACCCGATATGCCATTAAGGGACGCGGCTATTGGTGGTACGGATTGGAAGGATAAAAATGGAAATAGAAAAGTGTGGTGGAACGCTGTTAGTAGAACATCTCAGAATGATATTTTAGAAAGAGACGCTGCTAGACAGCGGTCGGAAATAGAATCTAAAGCCGATGCCGCTAGGCAAAAACAAGAAAGACTTGAGGCTAGATCAAGAGAGGGTTTGCGTCATCAACGTCTAAAGGCGTACTCAAAAGACACACTAGCCTATCACGAACAGCAAGATATAAATGCTCCAATTGACACGACTAGCACGGTTGGTGGCGTAGGGATACGGCAACGGGCTAGACAGCTTAGACTTATGGACCCAACAATGACAACCACTGAGTCATTGCAAAGGGCTAGGATGGATGTGAAGACACCACAAACCTATGTACAGGCTGGAGGTCCATTTAAGGGATTCCCAAGAGACTGGGATCAAGTAGGACAAGAGACAAGGGGTATTAGGGATAGATTAAAGAAAATTGGACAAGGCTTATCAACCTACCAAGAAGGAATGGATCGGGGTCTAGGTCGTAGTTTAGGAATGTCTAGCAGGCTTGGTATGGCGTTGCCGATGGCTAGCTTCTTTGCAGCCCCCATGGTTTCAAGTTCTCTACAGGGGATGGGCGTATCAGAGAAAACCTCCCAGAGAGTTGCCGGGGGAATCACGTCTAGTGCCTTCACTGTTGGTACTGGAATGATGTTAGGACACAATCTAATTGGCGGGCGGGCTGGCGAAGCACTACAGACTAGACAGTCGGAATTAGCTGGTGTACAAACTCAAAGCACAGCGTTGGTTAGAATGGAGTCCGCCCTTAAAACCGTCCAGGCAAAAGGTAAAGACACAACCTATTTAACCTCACAAATTACTAGGACAAAGGAAGGTCTAGCGGCTAGTGAAGAACGTCTATTGAAGGCTAACCAAAGGGTTGCACGATTCTCAAGGCTTAGCTCGGCTATAAACTCCTCCATGGTCGTTGGAGGCTTGGCTTATGGTGCGGCTTCTACATTGGCTAGTGGCATGAGGTCGGACGCTATGGACTTAGCTGGCACTGGAAATTGGAATGATTATCAAGCGGGTTTAGTAAAAGCGGGTAGAGCAAATCGCGTCAGTCGAGCGGGGTTGGGGGCGGCTGGTGGCGCAACCGTAGGCGCGGGGATTGGTGCGGCACTATCTGGTATTCCAACTTTAGGTTTTGGTGCTCCAGTCGGCGCGGCGGTCGGCAGTTTAATCGGCGGAGGCATTGGGGCTGTTGGCGGCGCGTTAAGTGGTGAAGGTGACGTTTCCGACGTCCGCTCCGCACGCCTTAACAAACTAACAGACGATGTTACTTCTTCTTTTGATACGCTGGCGAAAAACCTAGAAGCCCGCCGTACTACCCTATCACAATCCTTGGGCGAAATCGCTCTTTCGTCTCAGAAAACGTCGGACCTTCTCGATGAGGCTACGGGTGCGATGCGTCGGGAAGTGATTGGTCAACTTGTACAGCAGGGACCAAATATTCGGCGAGTTTTAAGCGAGATGGGGGGTAGCGTAACATCTCTTGGGGAGTTCGACCGTAAGTTTAGTGGCGTCGGCAATAACATGATAAATATGTTATCAACGCTCACAAACAAGTCGTTTGCTGAACTTCGCACTTCCCTAGCAAAAGAAATCGAGGAGGGTTCCAAAGCCCGTCTAGCCGCACAAGGTCTCACAAGTGCATTCAACAATCTGAAAGAGTCCTCAATCAGTATTGACAATATTGTTGCGTCTTTTGGTACGGCTAATGACGCCATCAATGGTTTTATCGATAGTTTGGACGTTCGTATTGGCTTAGCGAAAGGCGGCGGCGGTCTTTCTGGTTATAGGGGTACGCCAGGAGCGGAAAATCTCTTGAGGAATCCTTCCAATGCCGTAACGCTCAACGATGTCGAAAAAATAGTGAGGCAAGTTACCGGTGCGTTGGGAGGGGCTGGCAATCAAGCCGCAGACCTAGCTATTAATCAAGCAAAAGCCGAACAGTTATTGCCGCAATTATTGCAGAATGCCGCCGCAAGGTCGGGATTACAGGGCGAAAAATTCACAGAAATATTGGACGGAAATGGAGAGCTGAAAAAGCTGTTTGGTGATACCATCGGCGACTATATTCGTCGGTGGGTCGATTCCTCAATGGTTAATACCGATAAGGGGGCTGGGTTTGTCCAGCAAATTACGGATAACCCCCGAGAGGTTTCACGGCAGGGTATCGGAAATATGCCCGATTTTAAGGGGCAAATCGCAGATGTCTATCGCCAACTGGTTGACACACAAAATAAGATAAACGACAAATTTAGTGCCTTATCGGAATTATCTTCTGCACAGACTCAGCGTCGGCTTGATTCTGTTAATATAGAAGCCGAGAGAGGCGTTGCTTTGGGTCAGTATATGAATCAGCCCGAGGTTGGGCGATTTGCTATGGCTAGGGGTGTTATGCAAACCCAGCAAGTTTTAGCTGGAGATTTAGCTGGTAATCCCGAGGCAATAGGTGAGGCTCTACGTAGTATTCAGGCTAAAATTATAGAGGCTGATAACGACCTACAAAAGGCTAGTCTCACAGATTCAAAACAGCTTGGCGAACTACAAACCAAGCGTTTGGCGTTAGTAGCCACAGAAGATCGCTTACAAAAAGCCCTGGAAGATTTAGCACATTCCACCACGGGCTTGAGAGTCGCCCAAGACGCCCTAGCCCAAGCAACAGCCGATAGAGAAACCAAAACGGGTTGGCTTAGTCAATATGCCTTTAGCGGTCCAGACAACCGTATTCAAATGGAAAGGACTATGAAGGCGGCAGAGTTGGCTTCTAATGACAATAGTTTGCGGCGGGTGCCACTAGACTTGCGTGCTGGCGTGGGTGAACTTCTCAGGCAGTTTGCCGACACTCCTACACCACTTTTCGGTGGGCGTAAGGGCGATGAAGCAATGAGAGACATCCTAAAGAATGACTTTAAGAATAGTCCATTTGTTAATAAGGTCGGGTTGAAGAACGTCGGCGAGATAGATAAAACAGAAAAAGAAAAACAGTGGCAGGGTATATTAGACCAAACGTATGAGGGTATGAAGCGTGCGGTCAATGAAATAATTAAGACTAATGAGGGTCGCAACGCCGACATCTACGGTAAATTAATCAAAGCCATTGAAGACTTGCCGCAGAAAATTGCCGAAGCAAGCAATATTGCTCAAGCTACCAATCTTGATTTTACTCGACAGGGAAAACAAGCAGAACTAGATAGAGTAAAAGGTGTGCAAGGAACCTTGGCTTCCGCTAGGGGTCTTGTAAATGTTGGCGGAATGTCAGACTCCGAAGTTGGCGGTTTCGTTGGTCAACTGAGTGGGCAAATGGGAAATATCGAGTCGTTACGCGGCGGAATTATGAATCAGGAGGCAATGCAGGGTATCGTGGGTGCAACTAGCGTAAAAGAGCCGTCACGAATTCTAATGGGTGATGAGGGGGCGTGGATGTATGATGAGACACCAGAGGCACCAGATAAAGAAACCGCTAGACTCTCAAAATTGTATGGATCTTCACTTAATAATTTAGACCCAAACGCCATGGGTAACGTTAAGACAGAGCAAATTAACAATATCACTAAGCGGATTGCTGGAAATCAATCGGCGGACATCCAAAAAATTGTTCGTGAGACGGTCGCAATGTCCTACGATGACATGGCTAAAGGCGGATCATTACGAGATAGAGCTGGAATCCTATCTAGAAATCTTAAAAAGACCCAAGAGAATATCGAAGCAGGAAATCGTACCACGCGCAAGGGAATTGAAAGTAATCTACCGGGCGTTGACCTTTCTTCTTATTTA
>Ga0172381_10006049_pt1 | contig 12180 bp, 21 predicted proteins | sample Leawel6488metaG_FD_119754 | JGI IMG/M metagenome (GOLD analysis project Ga0172381, IMG submission 119754) | Leachate microbial communities from a municipal landfill in Southern Ontario, Canada - Leachate well 64-88 metaG | ecosystem: Engineered > Solid waste > Landfill > Unclassified | place...
AGGGGGACACGACTGCGTCATGTCCCCCGGTCGTGGAAATACCCGTAAGGCCCGCCAAGCCCCGGAAGAAACGGCTGGGTGATGTCATTGCCTGCGAGGATTGCGGCGCGGAGATTATCAGGACCACTTACAATCGCTGCGTCTGTCCGTCATGCGCCCGTATTCGCCGTATCGCCCGGGTGGCGACTAATAACGCCCGCCGCCGGAAAACGATTCCTCTGGAGGATGTTCCCCGGCAGCGGGAGCACAACGTAAAATCTCCTCCGGAGAATCCGCCGTTGGGGAGTCGCCGCTTACCCCAGGTGGCGGCGAAGTGCCCCCTCTGCGAGAAAATGCACCAAGTGCGGATGAATCCCCCTGCTAACGGGTTCACCCCCCGAATCTACTGCGATGCATGCCGGCCAAGGGTGCACTACGGAGCGGCTGATCCGGTGCTGAACAGTTACCACGTCGGGTTTTATTAACCGCGGCCCGGGGGACACGACTAAATCCAGAACTCCAGGGGACACGACTGCGTCATGTCCCCTTAAGGGAATCAATGGCGGCAGACGAACAGTTACGGGAAATGGTGCAGGCCTGCGGGCTCTCTGTGCGGGGCAGTTACCGCAACGCGGAGGTCTGCCGGATCCTCGGCATCTCCCGCGCCACCTTCTGTCGCTTAATCGACGTCTGGCAGCCCGACGATGCCGGCAACCCGCTTGTCCCCTACGCCCTGAAGTCCTACATGCTGCGCCTGGAGCGGCGGGTCGCCTGGGACGAGCTGGTGCGCTTCCTGGAGCGCAACGACACCTGGGAGAGGCGGTACGGGGTGCAGGACGAGAGGCAACTAAACTTGCTGTAGGAGCAAAGGAACACTGTGAATAAAGAGCTGATATTCCCGACCATACTGATCGCGCTGGATGTATGCGCAGCCCTGGCCTACGTACCGGACTGTAACTGGCGGAAAATGATTTACTGGCTGGCGGCGGCCGTATTGACGAGCGCCGTAACGTATTAACTCAAACTGACGGAGGGTAAATAATAATGAAAAGCACTATCAACGGATCGACATTGTGCCCGGCCTGCGGGAACACGGGAATCATTAAAACCACAATCGAAGGCACCACCAGCAGCAGCCCGGTATCGGTCCCCTGCCCGCGCTGTCATCCGGCAGCGAAGCGTGGCGCTGAATATATGCGGGACATTCCAATTATCAGGAAATGAATAAGGAGAGTCCTTTATGCCCGTAAAACTGGAAGATATGCCGAAGGCGGCGCTGATCAGATTGATCAGAGGTGGCCACATAATCAGGCTTTATCAGACCGACCTGGTACAGGCCATGAACGAAATCCTGCTTGCACAGGCAGACGAAATATTCAAACGGCAGCAAGAGGCCGGCGAACGCCGGCGGGCTGCCCTGATTAAAAGCGATATGAAAGAATATTACAGACATGCAGCCGAGGCGGAGCGCTTGTGGCAGCAGTGGGAGAGCATCCACCACAAAATAGACCGGCTGTGGGAAGAACTTGAACGGCCCAAGAAGGAAGCTTAAAGATGAGTTTAACCACGATTAAATGCCCCCATTGCCTGGCGGAGATTGACGTCCTGGAGGCTCTGGCGGAGGGCGATCTGCGGGCGGTGCTGGAAATGCAGGACGCCTTCTATCCGCACGGGCGGCTGGTGCGGGCTTATTTTGAACTGTTCGGGATCTGGCCGGGCTTCAAGAAGATGCACCGCCTGCGGGTCCTCACGGAAGAACTGCGGACACTGTTTGACCGGGAGGAATTTTCCTACAACCGCCAGGCTTACCGGATTACCCGGGCGGGGATCGCCGAGGCCCTGGCTGGCATGGTGAAGCGCCGCTTCCCCGCGCCCCTGGAGAGCCACAACTATTTAAAGAAGGTTATGATCGGCATTGCCGAACGAGACGCCACGTCCGCCTCAAAAACTGCGGAGCGGGAGCTGCGCCGGAAGGAAGCGGGCCTGGCGTCCGGTGGCAGATACCCTGTGGCGGCAGAGACCGTCATGGCGCCGCCGATGAGGGAAGTCCTGGAGCCAGGACCGTCATCACGGCCGACTGCGGAGCAGATCGCGGCGAACAGGAAGCATCTTATAGACTTGCAGAATGCAGTCTTCAAGACGGTAAAATAAGTTATTTTTCGGTGAATTCCGAATCTCCCGCCGTCTTCAAGACGATGAAACAAATTTTGATTGGAGGGACCCAATGTTCAGTAATGGCAAATGGCACATAAACGTTAGAACGGTTGGTGAGGCAATCCGGGAACTGTCGTTGCTCGATCCGGATTTGGAGTTGGACCAGGAATATGATGGCAATGGCTGTGACATCGTGGTGATGAATCGGACCTCAGACGACACTCATGTTCAGTTTGCAGAGGGTGGTTTCTGGGACGAGGACGGCGTTTTTCCCGACGAGTACGACTAGAACGGCTATCAGACTTGTCCCTGCAGACAGAGTGCTGATTGACGGATATTAACAAACATTAACAGAGACAGCCACCGCCCGGTCCCGAGGCGGGAATATCGGGCAATCTCCTCTTACTCAGGCCCGCCGGAGCCGCGTTAGGAATCCGGCATTATTTCCTCTCCTTCTTACGGGGGCACTCCCCGCGTACAGAGGGGGACACGACTTCGTCACGTCCCCCACATCCCTTAACCCTGTATCAAACCAACTCACGTTAAGACGCCCGTTCTCTATCTGCCTGTTAAAGTAGCCGAGAAATCAAGGAGGACTGAATGGCGGACGGACTTATCACCTGGGAATCGGTCAAGAATAAAGGCTCCGAACATTACAAGGCCCCGGCGCCGTCGGCGGCGTGGAGCCTATCGATCTTTATCGCAGCATGGGGATGCTGACGCCCTTCGCGCTGTGCAGCATCATCAAGTATGCGCGCCGCCAGGCGACGATCGGTGTGAACCGGAAGGACTGCGAGAAGATCAAGCACTATGCCGACATCCTGCTCGCAGTGGCAACGGAGGAGGAAACAGGTAAATGAAAGCAGCGGAACTGAAGCGATTACTCTACGAAACATTCGGCCACCTCACCGATGAAAAGCTCCTGGCCCTGACAATTTACGGCGAAGCCCGGGGCGAGCTGGAAGCGGGCAAGATCGCCGTTGGCTCGGTGATCCTGGAACGGGTGGAACATCGCAACTGGGACGGCAAGACCATCAGGGAAGTCTGCTTGATGCCTTATCAGTTCTCCTGCTATCTGCCGGGCGATCCCAACTTTCCGATCCTGAAGAAGATAGCGGCCGATCCGGGGAAAGCGGCGGCGGGAAATGTGACGTTCCGGCTCTGCAGCGACGTGGCAGCCGGGCTCCTGTCCGGCAGCATTCCCCGCAATCCGTTAATTCAGGCAAGCCACTGCTGCCAGTATCTCACCCCCTTTGCCAAGGCCGGAGTGGACTGGTGGAAAACAATGAACCTGGTGGCCACGATCGACCACCACGAATTTTACGCATGAAGAACGGGAAAAGGAAAAAGGAGGCAACATGCTGAAAGACATTTTCAACGAGAAGAACCTTGCCATGCTGGTCTTCCTGGCCATCGCCATCGGGGCGTACCTGACCCAGGGAAACACGGCGGACAAAATAATCATCCCGATCATTTCCGGGATCTGTTCGTTCATTACCGGCTATGTGGCCGGCAAAGCCTCAACTCCGGAAGAAACAACGCCGAAAAATTCAGAAGAAAAAGGAGCTTAGCATGGATGCATTGTCGATCATTGCCATAGGAACAAAGGTGCTGCCGCTCGTGCTGCAGGGGATTCAGTTTGTGGAGAGCCTTTTTGCGGGCAAGACCAATGCCGGGGAGGAAAAGAAGGGCCTGGTCATGCAGTTTGCCGAGGTGGCGTTCTCCTCGCTCGGATCGACCTCGGACCAGGCAAAATGGGATGCAGCCAAACCGCATATCAGTATTGTCATCGATGAATGTGTCGCCGTCATGAACGCCCTGAAATAGGATTGACTGCCGGTGGACGATATCGACAAAGCGCAGCAGCACGACCGGATGTACCAGGACATTGCCCTGCAGGAGCATTACCGGAAGCGACAGGATTACGTAGAGAGGGGACATGGCTGCATCATGTCCCCAGGTGAATGCCGGAGTCCCGGCCTGCATCCGAAGGGAGCGGGGCCGGGGCAAACGCGCCCCTGCCGGGATTGCGGTGAGGAGATCGAACCCGCCCGGTTGCAGGCCATGCCCGGCGCGATCAGGTGCATCGAATGCCAGAAAATACAGGAACGGAGGAAGCGGCATGACTGAACAATGGCCTTTGTTCCTCTTTCTCGCCGGCCTGATTGCTGCCTGGAGTCTGATTATTCTGGGCGTGACGCGCTCCATGATGGGCAAGTGCATATCCGACCTGGAGAAGAAAATTGACGGGCTCAGCGACATTCAGCGGGATTATCAGCACATGGAGCGATCGCTCCTGGAACTGAAAGCGGAGCTACCCGTGCAGTATGTCCGCCGGGAAGATCACCTGCGGGATACGGCGGTGGTCTACATCAAAATCGACAAGTTGGCGGAGAAAATCGACGACGTGCAGCGCCTTATCTTGAAGTCCATTTCACAAAAGGAGTAATTTATGGATATTGATCTGAAACGGATTGTCCGGGAAAGCGTTCGCGGGGCCATGCTCTGGACGCTGCATCTGGCGCGGGCCTTCGGGGCTAACGAAGACACGCTGCAGCAGGTAATCTACCGTTCCGGCTACGGCCTGTCCGACATGGAGATCCGCCGGGAACTGGAATATCTGGAGCTGCGGGGTCTGGTCGAAATCGGACGTCCGACAGACAGCCCTTTCTGGTGGGTAAAGCTCACCCGTAACGGCATTGACGTGCAGGAAAGGACTGTCCCCTGCGATCCGGGCATCAAACTGGTGAAGGAGTAAGCCATGCCGCGACGGTCCAAGATTGACCTGCTTCCCGAAGCCATCCGCAAGGAATTTGAGAAGCGCCTCATCGCGGGGAGCTTCTCTGATTATGAGGGAGTGGCGCTCTGGCTGCAGGCACAGGGTTACGACATTTCCCGGTCGGCGGCGCACCGGTGGGGGCAGGGCTTCCAGCGTACCCAGGCGTCAGTAAAAGCGGCTACGGATATGGCGACAGCCCTCACGGAGAATATCGGCGACGATGCCGGGACGATCCTGGACGCCTCCCAGCGGATCTACATGGGGAAGATCCTCCAGGTGCTACTGGACATGGAAGATCTGGACCCGGAAAATATTGATTTTTTGAAACTGGGCCGGGCCATCGCGGATATCACGAAGACGGCCATCCCCCTGAAGAAGCACATGGACGAGGTGGCGCTGCGGAAGAAGGCCGAACAGGCCGCGGCCAACATCGCCACCCGGGCGCAGGGCAGCCTGCCGGCGGGAACGCTGAAAATGGTTCTGGAAGAGGTGTACAACATTGTCCCGACCCCGTAACGCCGTTACCCTTTATCCCTACCAGCAACGCTGGCTTGCCGATCAGAGCAAGTTCAAGGTCGGGATGTTTGCCCGGCAATGCGGCAAGACCTTCACGGCGACGCTGGAGATTGTGCTGGACTGCCTGGACGCGGAGGCCAAAGGGAAGGCCCGCCGCTGGGTCATCCTCTCCCGCGGGGAGAGGCAGGCCCGCGAGGCAATGGAAGAAGGGGTGAAACGGCATTTAAAGGCCTTTAAAGCCGCCTTTGACGCCCTGGAATACGATTGGGAACCGGACATCAAGGCGATGGAGGTCAAACTCCCCGGCGGCAGCCGGATTACAGCCCTTCCCGCCAATGCGGACACGGCTCGCGGTTTTTCCGCCAGTCTGCTTCTCGACGAATTCGCCTTTCATCAGGATTCCCGGAAGATCTGGCAGGCGGTGTTCCCCATTGTTTCCCGCTCCGACCTGAAACTGCGGGTGATTTCCACCCCCAACGGCAAGGGCAACAAGTTTTATGATCTGATAACGGCGGACGACGCCGTCTGGACAAAGCACATCACGGACATCCACACCGCCGTGGCCGACGGCCTTCCCCGGAATGTGGCGGAGCTGAAAGCCGGAGTCAACGACGACGACGCCTGGGCGCAGGAATACGAACTGCAGTGGCTGGATGAAGCGTCCTCCTGGCTGGGTTACGATCTCATCAACAGCGTGGAACATGGCCAGGCCGGGGACCCGGAACTTTATGCCGGAGGTCCCTGCTATCTCGGCAACGACATTGCCGCCCGTAACGATCTCTGGGTGGCCTGGGTCTGGGAGAAGGTGGGCGACGTGCTCTGGACGAGAGAAATCAAGGTGTTGCGCCGGGCGGCGTTTGCCGTTCAGGATCAGGTTATGGACGAGCTGGTCAATAAATACCGCATCTTGCGCCTGTGCATGGATCAGACCGGCATGGGGGAAAAGCCCGTGGAGGACGCCCAGCGGCGCTATGGAACGTCCAGGGTGGAAGGGGTGCTTTTCACCGGACCCAACAAGCAGGTGCTGGCCACAACGGCCAAACAGATGTTTGAAGACCGCAAAATCCGGATACCCCTGGGCGACACGGATCTCCGGGCCGACCTCCACAAGCTCCGCAAGATCACCACCCCCACGGGCAGCGTTCGCTTCGAGGCGGATTCCGACAGCAGCGGCCATGCCGACCGCGCCTGGGCCTGCTTTCTGGGCATCTATGCGGCGGCCAACTGGGGCGGTCCGATTGAATTTCAAAGCACCGGGGTAAGCCGCGTCGCCATGAGCGAATCCATGCGCAATTTCCTGGGGAGATAAGTCATGACCGAAGAACCAACAAAAAAGCTGCAGATTACTGACGAAGTCGCCACCATCGCGAAGGATATCGACATTTTCTCCGGCTGGATCAAGCACCTGGAAAATCCTGATCCGGTCTTGAGAAGCGAGTCTGCCGGAAGAGGGCTAAAGCTATACGACGAGGTGGATCGCGACGCCCATGCCGGGTCTGTCCTGCAGCAGCGGAGTCTGGCTGTCGTCGGCAAGGAATGGGAGATCATCCCGGCGAACTCGGCCAGAAAACTCGGCAGGCCGGCATCCACCACCCAAGAACAGGTTGTCGCCGATTACGTTTCTGAGGTTTTGGAGAATTGCAATTTTGATCAGGCGCGGCAGGAGATTCTGAAAGCGATTCTTTATGGGTTCTATCCCGTCGAGGTCATCTGGACTCCTCGACCGGGGACAGATTTCAAATCTGTCCCCAGCCTGGGCATCAAGAAGCTGATCACCAAGCACCCCCGGCGCTTCTCCTTCACGATGGAGCGGGAACTGCGCCTCCTTACGCCGGAGAACACGATCGAAGGCGAACCGGTGCCGGACCGGAAATTCATTGTTTTCACCTATGGCGACAGCGACAACCCTTACGGTCGCGGTCTGGGGCAGCGTTTGTGGTGGCCCGTCTGGTTCAAGAAAAACGGCGTCAAGTTCTGGCTGGTGTTTCTGGAAAAGTTCGGCATGCCCACGGTGAAGGGGAAATACCCTCCGGGAACAACGCCGGACCAACAACAAACACTGCTGGACGCCATTGAAGCTATTCAGTCCGATACGGGCATCAAAATTCCGGATTCGATGGACATCGAGTTCCTGGAGGCCTCGCGGGCGGGTACGGTCACCCATGAGCAGCTTTGTGAATACATGGATCGCCAGATTTCCAAGGCCGTTTTGGGCCAGACAGCGTCTATAGAGGGAACGCCGGGGAAGCTCGGCAACGAAAAGGCGCAGGGCGATGTTCGCCAGGAGATCATCGAGGCCGACGCGGATCTTCTTGACGGGTGCCTGAATGACACGCTGATTCACTGGATCGTGGACTACAATTTTCCTGGAGTTTCCGTCTATCCGAAGATCGTGACTTACGCCGCAGCCAAGCCGAATCTGAAAGAGCAAAGCGAGATAGTTAAGATATTGGCTGTGGATATCAGGTTGCCTATCGGCACGGCCTATTTTTACGAAACCTACGGCATTCCCGCTCCGGCGGAAGGCGAGGAACTGGTCAACCCGCAGCCGAAAGCGCAACCGCTGCCCGGGTCGCCAGGCGGCGCGCCGCCGCAGTTCTCCGAGACAGCGAAAAGCGCCCTGCCGATCACCGACGCCATCTACATGGCCCCCCTGAAGCGGCTGGCGGACGAGGCCCAATCCCTGGAAGACCTGCGGGACCGCATCATTGATCTCTGGGGGGAGATGGATCCGGAAAGCCTGGGCGTCATCATGGCGCGGGGAATGATGCTGGCCGACATGACCGGCAGATATGAAGTAGCCCGGGAGGCGGCAGGTAAAAAAAAAGTCTGAAATTTGCTGAAGGCGATAGCGCCCCGGAATTATTAACGGTCTTTAAACTGCCCTTTAAGGAGCAGGAAGCGTTCTTTAAAAATAAGCTGAACATCCCCACGGCCCGGTGGGACGATCTCTGGAAAGACCAGCATGCCAAGGGGTTCATGGTGGCCGGCGCTTACAAGGCCGATCTCCTGGCCGACTTCCGGGACGCCGTGGACAAGGCCATCACGAAGGGGACGACCCTGGAGGAATTCCGCAAAGAATTCGACCGGATCGTCGCCACGCATGGCTGGAGCTACAACGGTGGGCGCAACTGGCGCAGCGAAGTCATCTACTCCACCAATATCCGCCAGGCGTACAACGCCGGCCGCTGGGCGCAGTTGACCGACCCGGAGCAGCTGCAGGTCCTGCCCTATCTGACCTACAAGCACGGCGACAGCCTCCATCCCCGCCCCCTGCACCTGGCCTGGAACGGGACCACGCTCCCGCCGGATGATCCCTGGTGGCAGACGCACTACCCGCAAAACGGCTGGGGCTGCAAATGTCGGGTCTACGGTTCCACCCGGAAGGAATATGAGGCGGCCTGCCAGGCGGGCAAGGGCGAAGCGCCGGAATCGCCGATAGATCCAAAGACCGGCGAACCGGTAGGGCTCGACAAGGGCTTCGGCTACAACGTGGGAACGGCGGGTCAGGAGGAAGGGTACAAGATCTTGACGAATAAATTCGAGACATTACCCAATGATATCGCCAGGGGATTGATGCATGAATATGTCCGGTCACTGGCCTTTGAACAGTTCGTCTCGGGAGAAATAGGCGGGGATTTTCCGGTGGCAGTGCTGGATAAGCCACGATGAAGATTCTGGGAACACAGAATCAAAGCGTCTGGCTCTCGGCGGGAACAGTTACGCAACATCTCTCGAAACATCCGGAGATCGGCATTCCGGAATACCGGTTAATCCCTGAAATTGTTGATTCCGGTGAAATATATAGCAAAGGGGCAGACAGGATAATCTATCTATGGAAAAACGGAAAGTTATACCGAACGGCGCTCAAGAAAACCAAAGGCGACCAAGGGAACTACATGCTGACCATGTTTCAAACGACGGAGAAGGTTGCCGAACGCAACGTAAGGATAAAATATGAACGGATTCGTTGATCGTGTACGGGATCGGCAATTATCCCCGCTTCGCACTCATCATCCGGTTTCCCGGAAGGTGTCGGCAGCCTGTGGCCGAAACACGTCAACAAATCCGTAGAAAATAATAAAAGCCCGTTTGGGGAAAGTCAAGGGAAAAGTAAATGCCGGAAATCACCGTAAAAATTGATGGCGCCGAAGCCGTGAGGCAGCGTCTGCAGGAGATCGCGGCCCGGGCCGGGAACCTCTCGCCCCTCATGAAGGCCATCGGCGAGCGCGTTGTGGAGCAGACGAAGCGCCGTTTCGAGGCTGGCGGCCCCGCGCCGGACGGCACGCCCTGGGCTCCTCCCAAGACGCCCAATCCGAAGCGGGTGCGCACCCTCACCGTATCGGGACACCTGCGGGACAGCATCCGCAAGCAGCTCCTGGGCAGCAACGCTGTGGCCATCGGGACCAACAAGGTTTACGCGGCCATCCATCAACTCGGAGGAACGGTCTCTCACGGCGCCCGCAGCGAACTGTTTGTCCGCAACCGCAACACTCGCGGATCGAAGAAAGGATCGTTCAAGAAAGGGACGACGCCCGGCCGCGGGTTCACCATCGGGGGATATCAAACGACCATCCCCGCCCGACCCTTCCTGGGGCTGAGCGAGGTAAACAGTAACGAGATCATTGGCATCATCAACGGCTATCTTGCGGGAAGGCTTTAAGAAGTTTTTACTTACGGGTTTAAGTCACCATTTAAGGGGTTCATTTTACACAGTAAAGGGACAATGCTGCGCGGTAAAAACGAAAGCAGGCAGGGCCGGAACGCAACTTTGTCAGGCTTCCCGGACAAAACGATGCCCCTAATTGCCCCCACAAGCGATTTTCGGGGCCGAGCGTGAACTAACCGTCGCGAAAAAAACGATCGCAAAATTTAAAGGGTGTTTAAACGCACTTCCGGGGAAATGGGGAGCCGGGTCAGGAGGGGTTTTATGGGTTTCGAGGATTGGATACCGATTTTTCAAGGGGGCAAGGTGACGGACAGCGCCGGGCGATTGCACGACGGGGATGCCCTGATCGAAAAAGCCGTGGCGACTTTCCAGGCCGCCGAGCATGAACCGCCCGTGGTGATCGGCCACCCGCAGGACAACGCTCCGGCCTGGGGTTGGGTGGAAGGATTGAAGCGGGAAGGAAACAGGCTGCTGGCGAAGTTCAAGCAGGTGCAGCCGGAGTTTGCGGACATGGTGCGGAAGGGGCTGTTCAAGAAACGCTCCGCCGCGTTTTATCCCGACGGCCGCCTGCGGCATGTGGGGTTTCTGGGCGCCATGCCGCCGGCGGTGAAGGGTCTCCCTGATATCGGGGCCTTTGACGAGGGGGAGAGCGTAACTTTTGAATTTGCAGATCAGGAGGACACAATGGGCATTGAAGAAAAGATGACCGAGTTTTTAGACAAGCTGGGGAGCCTGCTGAAACGGGATCCGGGGCCGGGCACAGGCGCGCCGGCGACCTTCAGCGAGGCGGACATTGAGACGGCGAAAAAGCAGGCCGCCACGGAAGCCGCGCAGGCCGAACGGGATAAAGTGACCGCCGAATTTGCCGAACAGCGCAAAAAGGACCGAATCGCCACCCGTCGGGGAGAAGTAACCGCCTGGTGTGAGGGAATGGTTAAGACGGGGAAGATGACCCCGGCAATGGTGAAGTATGGCGTGCCGGAATTCCTCATGGCCTTCGCGGAGTCGGATGATGTCCTTGAATTTGGGGAGGAAAAAGCGAAGGCCACCCTCTACGACCGCTTCAAGACCTTCTTCGAGGCGGAGATGCCCAAGGTGGTGACGTTCAAGGAGATAGCTACTCGGAAAACGGCCGCCGCCAGCCAGGGAAATCCCGGGGAGAAGCTGGACAGTCTGGTCGCCGCGAAGCTCAAGGACAGTAAAGATTTAACCTACAGCGCGGCTTTTGCCGAGGTGCAGCGGGAAAACCCGGACCTCGCCGCCGAATACGCCGCGGAATTCACGGAGGTGAAATAACATGGGCCACGAAAATCCTTTATTGAATGTTTCTTTTCCGGCGGCGGAAGACCTGTCTGGCGACCAGTACCGCTTTGTCGTCCTGGCCTCCACAGGGGTGCGCCGTCCGGACAACGAAACGGAAGCCCTCCTGGGCATCCTCCAGAACGCCCCGGTCGCGGGCGAAGCCGCCTCTGTCATGGTGGAAGGCATTTCCAAGCTGGAAGTGAACGACGCCCTGGCCATCAATGCCTTTGTGAAGGCGGAATACGTCTCCGCCACGGATGCGGGCAAGGGAAAAACCGCGGCGGCCGCCCTGGCCTATGCGCGGGCCGTGGTCATCGAAGCGGCCAGCGCGGAAGACGACCTGGCCACGGTGCTCCTCATCGGGCGCGTGCCGGGGATCACTCAGACGGGATGGTTCACAACCACCGTCACCACCGATGCCACCGCCGATGTGCGGACGTACACGGCGGCGGAGTTAATCGGCGGCCTGATCCTCCGCGATCCCGCGGGCGGGAATCGCAGCGATGTGTCGCCCACGGCGGCCCTGATTGTCGCCGGATTTGCCGGGGGCATCGTGGGGTCGAGCTTCGAGTTCACTATCCGCAACACGGCGGATGCGGCGGAGACGATCACCCTCACCGCCGGGGCGGGCGTCACCCTGTCGGGAACGATGACCATCGCCCAGAACAACAGCAAGCGGTTCCTCTGTCGGCTGGATGACGTGGGCACCGGCACGGAAGCGGTCACCATTTACAGCCTGGGGACGGTAGTCCACTAGAAGTGAGAAGTGAGGAGTGAGGAG
>Ga0172381_10006050_pt1 | contig 12180 bp, 12 predicted proteins | sample Leawel6488metaG_FD_119754 | JGI IMG/M metagenome (GOLD analysis project Ga0172381, IMG submission 119754) | Leachate microbial communities from a municipal landfill in Southern Ontario, Canada - Leachate well 64-88 metaG | ecosystem: Engineered > Solid waste > Landfill > Unclassified | place...
TCTGCTCTCTGACGCTCAGGCAAAAGAGACGCCTATCACGAGCGTGCAGGTACGAACGGTATAATCGTTTTTAGGCAACGGAGTACAAACTCTCTGATATAATTCTCCGGTGCAATTGCAAAATACGCATGCTTTTTCCTTTAACACTATGATTGACGAACTGATCACTGCCTTCGTCTTAGGACTCATCGGAGGAATGATCCCTGGACCAGTACTAACCGCGATTTTCACTGAGATACTGCAATCGAGTTTGCTTAGAAGTTTTCGAATCATTTTTATGGCAATGTTCACAGAAACAGTAGTTGCTCTCATCAGCCTACTGCTTTTGGCATCACTGAATCTCTCTGAAGCAGTCTTCAGAGGTATCTCTTTTATTGGAGCAGGAATACTCATTTGGATCGCAAATTCTATCTGGAAAATCAAAAAGATCGACACCGAAGAACGAGTACATTTTGGCTTCTGGAAAATATCAGCAATGATCCTCGCTAATGGAGTGCTGTGGACATTTTGGATCACGGTATGCGTGCCGAAAGCAATTTTTCTTGGGGAACAAATGTATCTTGGGGCATTCATTTTTCTCGCCATAGTAGAAATCGGATGGCTGTGCTCCACTTCGATTGTTGCCTTCCTATTCTCCAAGTTCAGAACGCTACTCTCAAAGCCAAAAGTGGTTCCAATCATATTCAAAGTCTTTGCATGCACATTTGTGTATTTTGCAATTGATATGACTTATCAGAGCATACGATTCTTCATAAACCAATGATGATTTTTCATTGCGCTTCATACTCCATCGTACTTTGTATAGCCTGAAATATTACTGATTATCCCAGCGATGCCATGGCATCTCTAGTTCATCGAGTGGTATGTCATCCAACGATACCGGATCGTGATTACCTCTGCGCAGAATCGCTTTGATAATAGCCAGGAATTTCTCTTTGAACACGATACCGAGAATAACGATCACAACAACAAAGCCTCCAGCGGCAGCCCTTCCTTCCTTCGTCATGAGTAATGTGAGATGTGCACATTGGTCACTGCATGCGGCTCCCCCGTCGCATTCTTCTCCGCTCTCCAGAATGCCGTTGCCGCACACTGCTTCACTTATACAATCGCTTGTACATCCATCTCCATCATCATCATTGCCATCATCACATTCTTCCGTGCCTTCCAAAATGCCATTACCACAGATCGGCAAACGGCAATAGTTCGGACAGGCATCGGTATCTACAAGGTTGCCATCATCGCATTGTTCCCGTCCTTCACGAATGCCATCACCGCAGACAGGAAGCAGACAATCATTGGGGCATTCGTCATAATTATCACGGTTACCATCATCGCATTCTTCTGTGCCCTTGCGCTTGCCATCACCGCAGACAGGCAAACGACAGTCATTGGGGCATTCATCCAGATCATTGCGATTGCCATCATCGCATTCTTCGTTCTGCTGCAGTATACGGTCACCGCATATCGCGACAGTGCACGCATTGGTGCACATATCCGTATTGATCTGATTTCCGTCGTCGCAATCTTCTCCGCTCTGCTGTACACCGTCACCACAGCGTGCACGCTGACACGTGTTACTGCATGAATCAGAGTTTATTTTATTGCCGTCATCACACTCCTCATCACCCTGTACAACGCCGTCACCGCAACGCACAAGCCGACACGTATTGGTACAACCATCATCATCAATGCGATTGCCGTCATCGCACTCTTCCACACCTTCCCGCACGCCATCGCCGCACACGGGTAATTCACAGTCATTGGGGCATCCATCATAATCATTCTTGTTCCCGTCATCACATTCTTCTTTGCCCTCACGAATGCTATTGCCGCAATACGGTAGCTGACAGTTATTGGGGCAATCATCAGTATTGATGCGATTACCATCATCGCACTGTTCCGTTCCTTCACGAACTCCGTCGCCACACACGGGAACAAGACAATCATTGGGGCACTGGTCGTAGTCATTCCTGTTTCCATCATCGCACTCTTCCCGCCCTTCGCGTACACCATCGCTGCAAACGGCAAGCTGACAATCATTCGGACAATCATCAAAAGCATTCTGATTCCCATCATCACATTGTTCTCCTTCATCTTTTTTACCATCCCCGCACAATGTGCCTGTTGGTGCTGCTGCATGAACATCTCCAACGGTTATCTGATTGTCGGACACGAGTACATCGCTCTCCGCGGCAGTGGGCACCGCTGTCACCATTTCTGTACTTCCGCTGCTGGTACTGCTCGTTGATGGTTGTACACACGCGCCGAGAAACTCAATGGTACATCCTCCCGTACAGCGACCATCAGCATTGCATACTGGTACGGTACACACAGCTCCACATGTCTCCTCCACAAATCGCACTTCAACCGTAAGCTGATTCGTTTCCGAATCAATAACGTATACCTCCTGTGTCGGCGGTTCGCATTCCTCCCCAATGTAGGGCGTTACAATGCTATCACCGCAGTACAGAAGCGTGCAGTACTCCGTGCAATTGCTCAAGCCGTTGAAACGGCCAAGATCGCATTCCTCATCAAAGTTCAATACGCCGTCGCCGCAATTGGTCGGCACGACCTGTTCCTCTGTGCTCTCTTCTTCTGTCGCACTCTTGAGCGGACACCCCGGATAGCCATAGGGTTTGCCGATGCAGATCACCTGTGCCGTCAGAACTGATGCCGAAAGGCGTCCTTGTACAACAGAGACCACACCAAGAGCACCCGTGAGTGCACAGAACACTCCGACTAGGAGAATGCCCATATGGGTGTTTTTGTTCATGAAAATCGAATTATTCTACCATTTTTTGCCTTTATACGCTCATCGAAAATCTTGCCCAAAGTTTCATTCTATTGTGCAGTTATTTTTGCTGTTCCTGAGCGACCGTTGCATCTCCTTCCGTATACGCAGGATTGCGCAGTGGAATCATTGCCTGAATCTGCCTTTCGGATTCCAGCTGTATAAGCGCTTGCGCCTCCGCAACCTGCATTTTGAGCACTTCCTCTTCGAGCAGTAATTGCGAACGTTCCCGTTCGAGTGTTCGCAATATGTACCCCTTTGTTGCATTGGCGTTCTCGTGGAACAGAATGAGCAGTGCAAGAATGAGAATAATGGAACCAATGAAAACCATCAGAAGCATCGTGCTCTGATTCACCAGTGCTCCAAGAGAGGAACGCTGTTCAACGGCCGACCGGGGAAGAAAAGGGAAAGACACGTTTCTGAGAGGAGAGTATAGCACATTGCGCCACTGCACAGACGATTTCATTCAGGAGCACGACGCCGCAGAACACGGAAGCGCGCGCTTCGCGCTCTGGGATTACGCTCCACTTCGGCATCATCGGGCCGAATGGGAGAACGCGTCATGACTTCGAATATCGATTGCACGACAATCGCCCCCGTCCGCTCATCAATAGTATGTTGTGATCTTGCTCGGAAAGCGCGTTTGACCATTCGATCTTCCAACGAGTGGTAACTGATGACCCCCATACGTCCGCCGGGCACCAGAAGATCCGGCCCTCGCGTGAGGATAACTTCCAATGCAGCGAGTTCATCATTCACGGCAATACGCAGTGCCTGAAAAATCTGCGGCAGACGTGATGGCGCACGAAAGCCAAAGACATCTTCTACGCACTTCTTGAGTGTGAAAGTTGTTTCCACATTCCCACTACTCTTGATGACTTGAGCGAGTTTGTATGCCCCCTGCACTTCGCCATATGAACGCAGGACATCCGCGAGCTGTTCCGCGCTCCATTGTCGCAAACACTCAGCTCCTGTTAGACCGCTCTTTCGGTCATAGCGCAAATCAAGCGGTGCATCGCTGCGGAAGGTGAATCCTCTCTGCGGATCATCAAAATGCGGGGAGCTGACACCAAGATCGGCAAAGAGAATATCAACCGGAGGAAGATCGAGTGTTCCCATATCGCGAAAATTTGCATGGATGAGTGTCACATTTTTCTGTTGTTCACCAAGCCGCGCAGATGCTGCGTGCAGATTCTCTGCATCGGCATCCAGACCGATGAACCTCCCCCGCTCCCCCACTGCGTGGAGAAATTCCTGTGCATGGCCACCCAGCCCGATGGTGACATCCAAAACCGTTTCCCCAGACTGAGGAGCAAGGAGCTCGAGTGCTGCCGAAAGAAGAACAGGATCATGCGTCACTCCGGCAGTGTACGCACACTGCAGAACGGCTCAATGAATCCCTCTTGCCGCACTGCAAGGGGTATTTTGTTGTATACATTATTTGTTCAAATCAACTATCACTAGCACACTTGTGTGTTGATAGACAAAAGTAATCCAAGAGATATTTTTACTCCAGTTCTTCTAGCCTCCTGAGAATCTCAGGATAGGGACGCACCCACTCTTGAGCATGTGCGTAATCACCGGGATGCTCTGGGTCAAAGGCGGATTGGAACACGGGATTCTGTTTCAGAATTTCCATTGCCCCCCGTGCTGCGGACAAATCATTTTGCAGATTTGCGATCTGCATCAAGTGTGCCGCATTATTCATTTCCACACGGGTAAAGTTTCTGTGTTGTGACGATCCTGCTTCTGTCAGCTTCATTTTCTTCTGAGCTATTGCTAAATCTGATAACAGTAGTGTTTTTCCCTCATTGAGGAGATGCTCATTATCCGGATGTTCTCCTCTCTTCTTTGCCAAAGTGTAACGGCAAAGTCCGGCTGTGTTTCCACGAGCAGCAAGCACGCCATATGTATCACCGGCCCTTGCACACAGTTGAATGGATTCTTCTCCCACTGCCATTGAACTCTCAAACTTGTCCTGTGCGAATTCAAACATTGATTGTTCGTACCGCACTTTTGCAAGTTGACCAAGAGCAAGAGGATCATTGCGATCAACGCGTTCTTGTAGTTCGTCTTCTACCTCTCGAGCAAATCTCTGCATCTCACTTTCATTACCACCACGCCGATAATGTTCCACCAAACGAATCTTTACAGGCAACGCCGCGCCCTCGGCAAGCTGTGGATCTTGCTCGGCAAGCTCGCCCATTTTCCGGAGTACTGCACCGAAAAATTGGCTTCCACCTGTAAGAAGCGATGACTGAAAATTTATGTTTTCCAATACGTGCGGTTGCTCAAATAACTGACGAGCAGCAGTATCCACAAAATCAGTAGGCAAACCTTGATCAACAAACATTGCATCAAGTTCTTCAAGTTCGTGTACCGGATTGCCATTCGGCAATGCCCAACCCATTTTTACACGTTCAAGCTGTGCAGAAAGAGTCACTGTTTTTTGAACATCGTTTAAGAGCGGTTGTACGTGAGGCACCTCTAGCTGTCCTTTTGGCTGCTGTTCTGAACGATCCATAATTTCATTATTGGAAAAAGATGACGATTCATTATCTCATATATAGTAATATATGTCAATTACTCCCATTGTTTACAAGTAGGTAAGAAATCTCGCTCCGGCTCACGGTTTCTATCCTGTTTTCCGCATCACCCTTAAAAAGCTTTTATATTACCTCTCCCCGAGGTTTCTGACTGGATTTCTGAGGCATTGACATACTATATTTCCCTATTATAATACCTCTCTTGCTTCAAAGAACCACCCTGAGTCTGCTCAGTATTTTTCTGAGCGTTCCGGCCCTTACCCTTGCTCCTGTTCAGACCGCAGCGAGCCCCGCTCCGCTCATTGAACGCGTGGGATTCCTGGGATGGGAACCGCAAGTTGGCGATGCTCTGCTCATTGATACACAGAATAATTTCGGGTACATGATTCATCCGAACGGCTCCTTCTTCCGCTTTGCCGTTGTCACCGGACAGCGTCGTTTTGTCTGCTATATCGGACGGTGCTATAACGCTGCCACGCCCACCTGGGAATGGCGTGCACTCTCCAAAGAAATCAAAGGCGACCGTGTGACCTTTGGTCCTTCCGGACGTTTCATTCGCCTCTTTAAAGATGGAGAGGAGAATACGGCTTACGGCATTCATGAATACAAGTACGAAGACCGCATTTTCGAGAGCCCCGGCCGCTTTGGCAGCATGGGATGCATTGTGGTGCGCCAGCCGATCATGGACATGATTGAGCACACCTTTGATATCAATGAAGGAGACTTTGAAGTGGTAACGCAGTACGGCGTTAGCTCAGAGATGTTCGTGATGCAGTGAAATTGAAAAGGGATTTTCTTTCCTGATTTTCATATGACTAAAAAACCTAGACCAGGAGAATTTGTTTCTTCTTCGGATACAACAATCCCATTAGAAATCCCCCAATTCTTTTCTTTTACACCTCAAGAGAGCAAGACGCTTGCTGAAAATTACCGCACGATTGCTGTGCAGATGGAAAATCAGCCAAAAACAATTTTGTATCCTTGTTGTGAAACTGATGTAACACCAAGCTTGGCTTTTCCTGGCGCTGCGGTGCAATACGTTGATATGAATCGTCAGGCAATCGAAACTCTTGTCGCTCACGGCTACGACGCACACGTTGGACGTGTCCCAACAGGAAGGATTCAAGGGCAATCTTCTTCTGACGCTAGTGATACTCCCGTATTCATTCCTAAGAATCATGTTGATCTGCTCATTCTTCTAAATCCGCAAATTTCACCATTTGCTATCGCAGAATATGTTCGTCATCAAGGATATGTCCTTTGCAACAACTACCATCAGACAGCCAACGAAATGCACACGCTCAACGATTTTACACCGGTAGCAGTGCTACATACCGGAGAAAATCAAGAATTGGATACATCATTCCTGGGCGAATATTTCAGACTGCTATCCACTGACGAAGAATATAGGCAAGCTGATCCAGAGAGATATAGAATCATTCAACGATATGTGTATGGAAAAATTCGCATGCTCTTTCCAGGCCTGTTCGATGTCAGTCACGCCATTCCACAATTTCTGGAATGTGCGCGTGGTCAGCATGAAATGTTTGATACTGTCTTTATTGGAAAACATGCATTGCCGAAACCTCTTCGGCAAAAATCATCTGCCGCGGATGATCTTTTCCTTTTTCAACGAAAAAAGAACTCACCGTCACAAGTCCCCCGAAGCTCCATCGGCCATCGTTGAATGTGGGTCGATTCGGCCCAAAGATATCTGGCCAGCTATCCGAAGATCCCGCGAAGCGGGACGTAGGATGGCGGAGAGGGAGGGATTCGAACCCTCGGATCGGTTACCCGATCAACACATTAGCAGTGTGTCCCATTCGACCACTCTGGCACCTCTCCACGCTGGTTGCAGTATAGGAAAGCCTGCTTCCCTGTGCTAGCAGAAACCCAACGCACTCCTATCCTTTCTGCGTACGCCTCCAGCGCATATCTGCCACCGTAACCGGAGGATTGGGAACAAGCTTCAGAAGTTCCAGTACCAAGAACCCAAAGAACGCCAGTGCAAGAATCTCTCCCCACTCCATTGCAGAAAGTGGCACCAAAGAGAAGATGCCTGCAAGCGGCGAGTAGAGCAGAATGACCTGCAGAAGAAATGGAATGGCAACAGCCCCGAGCATCCAGGGATTGGAGAATGGATTGATGCGCCAGAACGGCCGAACAGATCGTGCACTCAGTGCCAGAAAGAGCTCAAAATTAATTGCCAGTGTGAGAGTGGTTGTGCGCGCTTGTACGAGTGCTACCCCCGCGCTCATCTGCCAGAGGAAGAAGAGGAATGCCATCGCAAAGGCAAAAATTGCAGCAAACGTGAGCCGTCCAAATTGACCGGAGAGAATATGCTGCGTTGGGGGACGCGGCGGCCTCTGCATGATGTCACGCTCCGCAGGTTCCATTCCCAACGCAAGTGCGGGCAGGCCATCCGTCATCAGGTTGATCCAGAGAATGTGGATGGGAAGATACGGTAACGGCATCCCCAAGAGAATCGTGGTCATGATCAGGAGCAGTTCATCAAAGTTCGCCCGGAGCAGATACATCACAAACTTACGAATGTTATCGTAAATGCGCCGCCCTTCGCGCACGGCAGCAACCATTGTGGCGTAATGGTCATCGGCGAGCACGATACTCGCGGCTTCGCGCGCGACTTCTGTTCCAACCTTTCCCATTGCTACTCCCACATTCGCTCCTTTGAGCGCAGGGGCATCATTCACGCCGTCTCCGGACATCGCTACGATCTCCCCCATTTCCTGCAGAGCCTCCAGAATCTGAAGTTTATGCACGGGGGAAACGCGCGCAAAAACCGACGTGTATGCAAGACACTCCTTCAGTTCTTCTCTCGTCATGCGATCGAGTTCAATACCGCCAACCGCCGCACCTTTGATCCCCACGCGCTGTGCAATCGCCCGGGCAGTATCCACGTTATCACCGGTAATCATCATCGTCCTGATTCCCGCGCTTAGGGCAACGGCCACTGCTTTTTTCACTGTCTTGCGCGGAGGATCCTCCATACCCACAAGCCCCACGAATCGCGTTTTTCCTCCTTCTCTGACAGCACAGGCAAGGATACGTAATCCCTGTGAAGCCATGCGCGTTGTCTCTTTGAGCACAACGTCATTGGAGATCTCATCGCAGAAATGTACAATTACCTCCGGAGCACCTTTCAGGAACTGCAGATCACCGTGACGCGTGACCATGTACTTCTTCTCTGAAGAAAACGGCTCCTCTTCTTCATCAATCTCCAGACGTTTCACGGCACGTTTGCTGGCAAATGCGAGCAATCCCAATTCCGTTGGATCACCGATATTCGGCGGTTTGGCCCGGTTACAGGAAGCGCAGATACGCGCCAGAAGATCCAGCGATTCAGCAGAATGCTGCGGAGTCCATTCCTCCACCACCTCCATACGATTCTCTGTAATTGTTCCCGTCTTATCCGCACAGATAACCGTAACGCTGCCCAATGTTTCCAGTGCATCCAGACGGCGCACCAGCGCGTTCTTCCGCACCATGCGCTTTACGCCCATGGCCAAACACACGGTCACCACAGCCGGGAGTCCTTCCGGCACTGCAGAAACTGCAAGACTCACGCCAATGAGCAGCATTTCTATACCGGAGCGTCCGCTGAGCAATCCTGCAAGAACGATAAAAAAACACATGCTCAGAACAACGGCGCCGAGCATTTTCCCCAGCTGTTTCATGCGCTTCTGTAACGGCGTTTCCGGGAGCTGCGTTTCTGCAACGAGCTTGGTGATCTTACCGATTTCCGTCAGCACTCCCGTGGAAGTGACAATGTACTCACCGGAACCCCGCGTCACGAGCGTTCCCGCAAATACCATATTGTGCTGCTCCGCCAACGCAGCATCGCCCCGCAGAGCATCCGCTGTCTTGTGCGCCGTGTTCGATTCTCCGGTAAGACTGGATTCATTCACTTCCAGAAAGGAACACTCTATCAACCTGCCGTCAGCGGAAATGCGATCCCCTGCTTCCAGGAGCACAATGTCCCCCGGAACCAGCTCCCGCGAAGCCACCGTAATTTCCTTTCCATTACGGCGAACTACGGAGTGCGGCGATGTGAGTTTTTGGAGTTCGGCAATGGCCTTCTCCGCTTTGTACTCCTGCACAAAACCAAGGAGCGCATTTAAAAGGAGAATTGTCGCAATGATGATGGCATCCAGAAAACTCTCTACTGTTAGTGCTTCTCCATCCAAAAATGGCATGATCAGAGAAAGGCTAAGTGCCACAAAGAGGATGTAGACCAGAATGTCCTGAAACTGACGAAAAAATACCAGCCACAACGATTTCTCTTTTTGTTGTAATTCGTTGAACCCGTACTCTTCGTGCCGTCGATTCACCTCCTGCGTACTTAATCCTCCATGCGCAGAACGCATATGTGTGAAGACCTCGTCAACAGTGAGGTTCGTGTACATGAGGCTTTTATACTAAATGCTGGTCATCATTTTTCATAATCCTTTTCCTACGGAGGACTCCTCCTTATAGAGGAAGAATGCTAAAGTGCCCTTACTATGTCTTCTCTCTTAGGCATTGATCTTGGCGGAACAAAGATTGCAGCAGCGCGCTACGATGCGCAGACGTGGGATATGCAGGAAGAAGAACGCACGCCGACGCGTTCAGGAAAATCCTTTGATACTGTTGCAGAGGACATCATTGCCCTCGCACAGAAGTTGCGCAGTGACGATACCACGGCACTGGGCATCGGCGTTCCCGGTTTGGTGCGCCATCCGGAAGGTGTACTGGTAACGCTCCCCAACATCCCCCATGCCGAGGAGTATCCGCTCAAACAGAAACTCACGGAAGCTCTTGCTCTCCCCGTGGCAGTCGGCAACGATGCCAACTGCTTCACACTGGCGGAAGCGCATTGTGGAGCGGGCAAGGGTAAAGACGTCGTCGTTGGCATCACCATGGGTACCGGAGTAGGTGGCGGCATTGTCGTGGACGGGAAGATCTACCGGGGAAGCCATGGTTGCGCCGCGGAAATCGGACACATGCTCCTTCAGCCCGGCCAGCCGCCATTTAAGACAACAGACAAGCGCGGTGACATCGAACAATTCCTTTCCGGAACAGCAATGGGTAAGAGATGCGAGGAAGCCCAGAGACCGGAAGATTACTTAAAAGGTGAAGTCTGCGCATTCCTGCGACCGGAGATTTTCCGCGAAGTGGCATGGATGTGCGTGAACCTGATACACCTGCTTGATCCTGCAGTTATCATCTTCGGCGGAAGCGCAGGAAGAGCGCTCGAACCACACCTGGATGCAATTAAAGAGGAACTCAAGCAGTGGATGCTCCCGCGTACACCAGCACCAGAACTTACCATTGCAATACTGCCGAATGCAGCAACACTCGGTGCGGCATTGTTGACGCAACAGTAACCCCTCACCCAAGCGCACGATTCCTTCGTGCGCTTCATGATCCTGCGCGCGCAATGGGATATAAAAAGTTTACGCAATAGCAACAGGCCGCGCCGGATTATCCAAGTACTGATTACTCGCGAATGTCATATCAAGGTAGGGCTTTGCCTCGTCGGTGTAATCAGAATTGTAGTGCATGTCTTTGTCCTGCCACAGACGCGTGTACTCCGTGACATCCACCGCACCATCGTAACCGTTCTCTTTGTTCTGCACCTGACCGTTCTTCATGATTTTGTACGTCCAATGCAGGTGCGGACCCGTGGCTGCTCCGCTCTCTCCGCTCTTGCCAATCGGATCGCCCTGGTAGATGAACTGTCCGTTACTCACAGCAATGCTCGAAAGATGTGCAAGAACGCTCTTGCGTTTGGCATCGGTGATGACGAGGTAGAGGCCATAGCCGCTACTGCCATCATTCACGACCGTTGCCATTCCATCGTGTGGTGCATAGATCGTCGTCCCAACAGGGCAGCCAAAGTCGATGCCGTTATGTCCTGCATATCCATAACCGGCATAAATATCCGGGTTTTGACCAAACCCCTGTGTGATGAGCGGTGTATCCGCAATGGGTGAGAAGATCATGTGTAGTTATTGTAGGACATGAGCCCCATACAATCACCACTTTTCATCTGGATCACCATCGTGCCCTTGTACTCTTAATAATTTTTCCCGCACGACGGCAACAATCTGACCAACACGGATAGTAAGAATCTCCTGTATGGGAACCTCCGGATTTTCTTGTTGTTCGCCCGGACAAGGAGATATTCCTCCTAGGACGTTTTTCAGATCCCCCAGGGTTAATGCTAATTGCATCCGATGAGCAAAAGATGCTAAGCCTAAGCCAAAATTTTCCTCTTTGATCCCTAATTCTTTGAGGGAAGAATCCTCTCGAATATCATCTCTGTTCACCTCAAAAGTAATCACGAGCGCATCGCATACTTCGTCGTAGATCCCATCTGATGTTGAAAATGTAGAACTCATAAGAAATGGAGAATACTTCTCTGCATACAGGAATGTCAATGATATTTAACAATTACCATTCAGCATGGAACTTCCCCCCTCGATCTTTTCGCTCAAACGTATGCGCTCCAAAGAAATCGCGCTGCGCCTGGATCAAATTCTGCGGCAAGTTCTCTGCACGCAGAGCATCGTAGTAACTGAGCGAAGCGCTCATGGCGGGAACAGCCACTCCCCTACTCACGGCATAATTGACTGTCCTGCGCCAGTCGCGCTGACTCTCACCGGTGAAGCGTTCCAGAATTTGTTCCTTTGCGGCTTTCGCCATCACCTGATCGTTTCCGAGTGCACGCTGGAAGTACGGCAGGAGCGCGGAGCGGATGATGCATCCACCGCGCCAGATACGGGCGACCTCACCAAGGTCCATGTTCCACTTTTCCTCTTCGTTCGCCTTCTGCAAGAA